>OGMM01000675.1_pt1 | contig 14020 bp, 9 predicted proteins | sample 1573221 | NCBI WGS metagenome assembly OGMM01 (sample SAMEA2581988, study PRJEB24529) | metagenome | biome: Human gut stool | place: China | collected 2011 | reverse complement strand
ACAGGGATGTAACGGTAAATGTCACCACCAAAGAGAATCTTGATTTCCTGTACCGTTCAGCCATGAAGTATGCGCAGCTCCTGGATGTGGAGCTACCATACCATCCTACAGGCAGGACTTCCATAAGAGAAAAAATATGCCTGCTATATAATGCGCTGGATTCCATAGTATCTCATCATGTAAATCTGGAACTTATTGGTGACAGGCTCCAGTTCTGCATCTACCATTTCCATGAATGGCCGGATTATACGCTTTTCTTTATGCCGATAGACTTTACGGAAAGGCTGCACGGTGAAATTAAAAAGATTACACTGGAGTTCATCAGAAGGTTCATCAAGTATCACAGGATGATGGATATAACCGATACCCCTTATTTTGAGATGTCGGAAGTCTGTATCGATTATGTGGACTTTGAACAGCTCGATGAGGAAGAGAAAAAGGATTTGTACAGAAAGGAAAAGCTTTTCAGGTCATATGAGAAAGGGAGAATCCACAGGAAACTGTGCCGGATGCACTCCAGGGCTTTCTGTAGGAATCTGGAAGAACATATTCGCAACTGTAATCCTTCCAGCAATAAGGGAAAAAGACTTTTGGAACTGATTACTGAAGGGATGTCCCTGATTGCAAAAGACAGTCCTCATATCTTGAATTATGATTATGACTATGCAAGCGAAAAGGAAAAGGATTTCGAACCGCCACCGCTCGAATATCAGATTCTGCTTACCTATTCCATTACAGATACGGTTACCAAAGACATGGAAAGCTGTTTCAGTACTGACTGTCAGGAAACATATAACCAGACTCCCGTATCATTTACCTTCATCACACCGGAAACTGAAAAACTGTTCAGACCAGAGAATTATCCGGAACGGTTTTCAAAATGGTTTGAGAAATTTGTAGAACATGTTACCTATAATTTATAAACATCATGAATGAACTGACCCAGAACATACAGAAAATGATGGTGCCGAAAGCTGCTATCATAGCCTACAAGTATGAAGACAGAAGAAATTCTGACACCAGGTACTTCATAGAATTGCGTCCCATTGGGAAAAGCGGACAGATGGGGGCAGGTATCCCCGTCACATACGAATTCATGAATACCCTGCTGGAATCCTATACGGAGGAAATGAGCGGAATACCGGCAGGCAGAATCCCCGAAAACATGCTGGCCTGCAATCCGAGAAAAGGACAGGAAGAATATATCTGGTACAATCCGCCCGGAAAGAGACAGATGTTCTTTCACAAGGATCTCAATATACAGGACGGCATATTCAATCTGCCGGGGATTATCTACCATGTAAAAAACGGAAGCATGGACGTATTCGCCTTCAAGGGAAAACGTCCGGTGGAGACGACTCCGCTGTTCCGTGCCCCGTTCTTCAACGTGACCGGATCAAGTGTCTGCCTTGGCAGCAGTTCTTTGGAAAAGCCACAGAACCCGACTTTCCTTTCCCTGCTGGGATACTGGGAAAAACGGTTCTGGCTGACTGAATTCTCCCATCTGGGAGGAAATGTGAATCCTACCGTTTCAAATCTTGTCATCGTCACCGAGAACATAAGAAACAATCCGTTCGACATGAACGAACTCACGCCCATGAATAAAAAACTTAAAGACATACTTCCATGAAAAAGATACATTTTACCGACCGCTACCTGCTCAATCCGCGTCATCCGGTAACGGTATTCGTCATCGGAGCCGGAGGTACCGGCTCACAAGTGATAACCAATCTGGCACGCATGAGCATGGCACTTCAAGCATTGGGCCATCCCGGACTACATGTCACCGTATTCGATCCCGACACTGTAAGCCAGGCCAATATAGGACGCCAGCTTTTCAGTGAGACGGAACTTGGACTGAACAAGGCAGTATCACTTGTCACACGCATCAACCGTTTCTTCGGATACGCATGGACTGCCGAACCGCAATGCTTCCCCACCAGGAACTTTTCTGACAATAGCACAGCCAATATCATCATAACTTGTACGGATAATATACGTTCACGTCTTACGCTTTGGAAGTTCCTGAAGAAAGTCCGCAAAGAAAACTTCAGTGACCATTCGACTCCCATATACTGGATGGATTTCGGGAACAGCCAGACAAAAGGACAGGTCATTATCGGGACGGTACGTGAGAAAGTTCTCCAACCTTCTTCACAGGAATATATTCCCATGCCTAAAATGAATGTCATCACCGAGGAAGTGGACTATGCGAAAATCAAGGAAAAAGAATCAGGACCAAGCTGTTCTCTGGCGGAAGCCCTGGAAAAACAGGATTTGTTCATTAACTCCACACTGGCACATATCGGATGTGACATATTATGGAGAATGTTCAAGGAAGGAAAGACACTGTATCGCGGTGCCTATGTCAATCTGGATACATTGAAAATGACCGCAATCCCGGTGTAATGACAGAAGTGACCGTATCATCTTTCCATCAGAATACGGTCACTTATTCTATTTGCTACTTATTATTTACTACGTTCTTACCACGCTGGAGCAGGAAACTCTGTATCTCTGAGGCAAGATAGAATGATTTCCCGTTCTTTTCCACCGAGTAATATTTAATCTTGCCCTCTTGCCTGTAACGTGCCAAAGTTCTTTGTGACACACCAAGGAGTTCTGCCAAATCCACATTATCAAGCAGTCTGTCTCCGTTCATACATTCTTTCAGACGGTTCATCTGGTCCAGTTTCTTTTCAATGCGAGTAAATCCCTCTACCATGGTTCCTATCAGTCTTTCGAGTATCTCATTATCTATATATGACATAATTCCAATATTATAAGTGAATAAATCGATACTCTTTTCGTGCGCACTCAAGAGTATATACTCATAATAGTGAGAATAACATGCCAAACAGATAAAGAAGATAAAAACATTTTGTATACATCTGTTAATCAGATATATAAATTTACATCTTGATTTTTCTGCTGTAAACCGAAAGTGTAAACCATTTAAAGCATAGCTATTACCAAGTTTACATTTCTATAACGACTACTTATTATACTTTGAACTGAGCTTTTAAGAGAGGTTTACTAATAGCTTTATAACGACTCAAGGTACAGAATTTAATGCCATACAGAATGTGGTAAACTATAAAACGGGAAGAATATTTGCAGTCATAACAAAGAAAAACTCTTAGTATGACTGCAATCTACTAAAAATAGCTACTAAAATTATTAAGTTTAAATAATAAAATATACTTAATCCCTATCTTTCATGAGATACTTTTATGCTTCCTGTTACTTTACCTTCTTCATCCAATGTATAAACACCACTCACAACAAGCCACATAGGAAAATTTGGAGTTCTGAGATAATTATGCAATCCTATAATGTTTTTCTCACCAAGTACATACCACATTAATTTCTTGTGATGTGTTTTGAGATAATCCAATATGGTATCTTTCCGGACTAAAAGATAGTTTTTTGACCTTTCTATAGCTCCAGCATCAAAACAAATCACCTCACCTTCTTCATTCAAGAAGATACCTTCCTTATCAGCGTATCGCATATTTAGACCATCAAATAACTGTTTTGAAGGCATGAGGATGTAAAAGGATGTTTTTTTAGAATAGTCTTCTTCTGCCTCCCACAAATAACCTATTGTAGTAATATCTACATGAGCTATAAACTGATTCATTTCCTTATCACATATATCCCTCTTTGTCAATCCTTCAATATCATAATATTTATATGCTGGTGACCAATAATACTCACGATAAAATAATTCATATCTATTACTACACTCCGGCATCCATCTTCCACCAAAATTTTGTTTCATGATCCATTCATAAACTAGAGAAAAATCTTCTTCATCAACAATAAAACTCCTTATTTGATACCATAATCTTTTATATATGCTATCTTTACTATGAGGTTCATTCCAGTCTGGATAACATTCTAATGCAAGCCAATTACATCCATTAGGATCTGTTAATTCTATAATTGGTACTGCTGATGGTATATCATCCTCTATATTAAGCCAATCTGACATTTCATACTCCCAGTTAGCATATTGTCCTCCACACCACCAAAAATCATCTTTGAGGTCTGAATCTTGATAATACTTATCTACTCTAACAAGAGTTGTTGGATCTATATCACGTACAGTAGGTTCCCAAGTTCCCTCATAATCTACGACATTATCACTCCATGAATGTTCCAATTTTTTAAAATTATCTGCTACACGAGCTAATAATTCATGTAAGGCTAACCACTGATATTTCTTACCAATTCGTTCATTGGGTACGGTTGAGCGTCCTCTTCCAGATCCGATTTTCTGATCGAATGTGCCATGCTTATCTTCTCGGTATCCATACTTGTCAATAATGAGTTTTATAGCTATATTACTCAAGCGTTCTGCATCAATTTTCCAGTTGCTCAGTGCGCTTTGAAATGTATATCTTCCAAAATCGCCATAAAGCCCTATAGTTGAATGCTCTGTAAACATGGAAGTAAGCATATTACACATACCTGGAGAATTCTTGTATTCCCCGCATTCGTCTAATATTGACTTTATTTCTTCGTCAGACACAGGTTGATAATCAAAAGAACTATTATAGGGCGGTCGTACCTTATTAACATCAAAACTCAATTTTTCTCCTATAGAAATAGCATATTCTATAATTCCCCGCGCATAGTCACGAAGCAATATATGAGGATAAACTTCACCTTTGACATTAAATATTGATAGATAGATGTATTGGCATAGGCTAGCCAAATGTTCTTTTGATTTTGATATTAATACACACCCTAACGCTACGCCATAAAGTCTTTCATGGATATATGGGTCATCTACCTTGGAGAACTTCTCCAAAAGCGGTATAAGTATCTGCATTCTATTATGCAGAAGTTGTACGAGGGCTTTTGTCGCAGTATCGCGTAGTTGTCGATTGGTACTTGCCAAAAACCAAGATAGTAAAGTAGCTCCTAGTTCCACTGACTTCTCATCAATATAAACCTCATTGCTTTCATCCCATACCCAGTTAATAGTTTCTTCTATTATATTATCTCGACTATTATAAATACGATATAATATAGGTACCCACATGGCGTCCCTATCGGGTAACTGCATTGATAAAAGCATTTTATGAAGATAATCTGCATTATAGTAGTTTCCCGAATTAAAAGAAATCTCCATGATAGTTCGAATAAAACGGTATCTGAATTGATCATCTTCCATAAATTCATAAAAGTATGCATCAAGATCTGAGTCTATAGTATTCTCATCTCTCCATATTAAACTAGAAAGGACCGCATTAACAATAGCTGCATTATTACGCAATTTAGGGAATAAATCATATAATTCTATACCTTGACGTTCTGGCAATAAAATTGCTAAAGATTCCAATAAACCACCAACCATATAAAGAGACTCTATCGACCGTATATATTCCTCCAATGATTTATCATCAAGTTGCAATTCATTTATAAGATATTCTGCTTGAAGAATATTTTCAAATCTCTCGTATGTAAAATAAATACATTCCTCGTATTTCCCTACTTTATTTTGAAAAATATTTTTACTAAAAACTCCTTCAGATATCAAATAATCCAATAATTCACCATCTTTAAACACACGATTATAGATTTCTGAAAAGATTTCTACTGCCGTTTCTATTGGCATTTCATGCCTTCTTTCCTTTACTATGTATTTTATATACTCACAAACAGCTTTATTTATACACTTAATTGATTGAGAATACTGTTTGAATTTTCTAAGAGATTTCTCAATACCATCGAAAAACAAATTCATTACTGATGTTATACCTTTTATTCCATCCGGTATCTTCCTATAACCATTATTCTTCATACCTTCACAGAATAAATGCAAAAACAATGGATTCCTAAATTCGGGATTAAGGAGTGGAACTGAAGGATACAATATGTCGTATTCCTTAAAAAAGAGTTGTACAGCTTTTTGCGTATTAGCTCCAAATCCATAATGTCTTGCCCACACACAATAATCATTCCCAAATTCTTCCCATGGAAGTATTGCTGGCGAATATGATGTACGGATACTTAAGACAAGTCCAAGCCATGGATGCTGTCTAATTCTATTAATAAAACTACGAATATTATTTTGCCAAATAGTAAGTCCATGTCCTTCATTTATCGCATCAATGAAGATGATGATGCGGTTCCCCGTAGTTTCAGCTTTAGTTTCAAGCATTTCTAACAATTCATTTGAAGAACCGCTGAAGTTAAGCATTCTCATCATCTGAATGAAAGGTTCTTCATCAGTGATAAATTTCTGTCCCAAGAAAAGTAAACTAAACAGGTTTTCTTTTTGCCTTTTTTGAACAGTATCAGCCATCAAATGTGACTTACCGACTCCAGCATCTCCTTCAAGTATTAAAATAGGGTCATTTACTAACCTCATAATATCTTGATGTAAATCGTTGTAAACACGCAAAATATCTATACCTAGTTCAAACAGGTTATTTGATGTTCTGTTTTCTTCTTCTGTTACTCTTTCTTTTTCAACAATACTATTGGCAATATCTTGAACAGTTTCTCCCAATAACATCAATGCTGACAATAATTCATTAAGAGATATTCTATCTATACCTGTGATATTAGTTTCATTAATTTGTTTAATCGCATTGCGGACATTTTCTACTAGATTAAGAATATTTTGACAATACTTATTTTTCTCTATTTTTCTACATGTATCCTCAGCTATCATCAACTCCTTGTCAAAAAAATACCTCAATGAACTTCCTCGTGAAAGCACCTCAAAATATTGAAAAGCCTCAACTTCAACATTAAGTTTAGGTGTATATCGTTTACCTAGGTCATTTATGGATTCTTCATTAAACCTAAAAAAATCCCTATCTGTAAATTCGTATTCGCCAAACCAAAATCGAAGCATACCTTGATTGGAAGGTTTTTGGAGTCTTTCTACCAAGTCTGAAGCCCACCAAAAATCAAAAATGACATGAGGATTTGTATTTGACCATCTTTTCACATACTCATCAATCCGCTCTTTCATACTCTTCTTACCTGCAACATGAGCATTTGATGGATCTATGGGCACTACTATAATATAGCGCCTCAATTGAGGATAAGATTTTAACGCCTCATTAACCGACCTATTAATTTGTTTATACTGTGAATCATCAAAAGCCTTACAAAAATATTTGGCTTGCCAGGCAACAATACTTCCATCTTCAAGAACTTTATAACATTCCACGCCTCCATCTGGTTTTCCGCAGCGTTCAAATTTCTTTTCACATGGAATTTCCTCTTTACGTGCCAACTGACAAACGAATTCTTCAAACCCCTCATTTGCAGCCCCCTTAATGGATCTGATATTATTAAAATCTATATTCAGCATATTTTATTATCCCCCAAAAGTCACATACAATATTATTTAATTTAACCTACATCTTTCAGCAATTTATACTTCTTGATAATAGCTTATAATCACTCTTTTAAGAGTTTTACTTGTAATGAATAATCACGAGTTTCTGTATCTAAATAAACCTCATATTCTTTAATTCCTTTTTCCATCGCTATTTTGTGCAATCTTTCCTTATTTTCATATTTTATATCAGGTCCATAGTATATAGCTTTTAGGCATTCAACATCAGGTATAGAAACATAATCATTATCATCTTCAATATTATAATATAACATACGCCATTCACATTCATGACTATATTCTTTTCTATCTTTATACAAATATGCTTTATAAAAATACAATTGATTAAAGGGACAGTTAATATCAAGCATATATGACCAAACATTATTTACGTCCAATTTACTAAAACATTCCCGTACATATAGATTTCCTTCCTCCAATGTAAAATCAGGTAAGATATCAGTATATATCACGGGAAATAAATTGACATTTAAATTTATATTGGTATATTTATAAATACATTTTCTAAAATCATATTCAAGGGCAAATCCTTTATATCCATCCGCATATCTGTCCCACATATATTTAGACTGAACACTTTCTGTGAAACAACCTATTTTTGCATTGCTACATGAATTACGTAAGCGAGTTTCTCGCTTCTTCATATCATTTTTTATATCATCTATAAAGTTGGAATAATTATTGTATAATTTTTCTATTATTTGTTTCTCGCTTAATCCCAATTCTCTATAATAACAAATTTCCGAAGCTTTTTCTGTCTTTAGAAATGGAGACTTTTGCGTTACATCTTGTAAACAGTTTTGCAACGCATTTTTTAATGCAAATTCTAAATCTTGATGAATTTTATTCCTGTCTACGTATATGTAAGAATCATATTTATCGGGAAACATTCCAGCATGACATAATGATATCTTTCCATTCTCAAAATCAGATAAAGAATATTCATTAAAACTTCTATACCTATATAGCTTCTCTGGAATATTAGGTATAAGTAAATTATAAATATTATGCCATGCCTTAGTTTTCACAACGCTGCTAGCAGTAGATGGAATAAATGTATGTTCTATCAATTCTTTAAATTTTTCCTTAAAATCTACCATATCTATTTCTATTTATAAATCCTATAATAGTTTCTAATTTGTCGAAGTTACACAAATATTCCATAAAACATTCTCCCATCTAATAATAATCTATTGCATTTATATCATACAGAAACAAAGATAATAATTTATTGCACAAAATTCTACGTATGATATCATGCCATAGAATGCTAATCTATTTTCAAATAAAAATGGTCTATTCATTTTACCGATATAGAATCTCGAAGATTTTATCTAATTTTGTAATAGTCGAAGAACAATTAATGAATGTAAGCTTTTAGAATTATGGCAAATAGCGGTTTTAAAACTCCAATTAGTATCAGCGATGCGATAGAGTATATTGAACAAAGAAAATTCTTACTCCCTGCAATACAAAGAAAATTTGTATGGTCAAGCGAACAGATAGAAGTATTGTTCGATAGTATTATGAGAGATTATCCTATTAATTCATTTATGATATGGAATGTTACAAGTAGTCAAACCAAAAACAACTACAAGTTTTATGAGTTCCTCAAAGAATATAGAGCTTTTTTTAAAGATGAAAACCCATACATACCTACAAAAGGCTACTCTGACTTTATGGCTGTTATAGATGGCCAGCAGAGATTGACATCGTTATATTTGGGGTTAAAGGGTACTTATGCATATAAAATGCCAAGAAAGTGGTGGAAAGATAATGAAGATTGTTTACCTACAAGACGGCTTTATATTAACTTGTCATCGCAACTTCCAAAAGATGACGAAAGAAAGATGATTTACAATTTTAAATTCCTTGCGGATAACGAGTTTGCCAAACTAAACAAAACTGAGGATTTATTTTTGGTTGGCAATATATACGATTACAGGGAGGACGAGGCTCTTGATGATTTTATCGACTCAATCCAGTGGAAAGATAAGAAATATGCAAAATCAACTTTGAGAAAATTGAGAAAGGTGATTTTTGATAACAAACTTATTAATTATTATCAGGAAGAAAATCAAGATATAGACTCTGTACTCGACATATTCATTAGAACTAACAGTGGTGGAGAACCTCTTAGTTTTTCCAACCTATTAATGTCTATAACAACAGCCAATTGGAAGAGAGATGCACGAAAAGAATTTAAGTCACTAGTAGATGCAGTATATAATAACAATTTTATTATATCCGCAGACTTAATTCTAAAATGTTGTCTGGTATTGTTCAACGATAATATAAAATTTCAGGTAGCAAATTTCAATTCGGATAGTGTTAGTGTGTTTGATAAAAATTGGGATCGAATAAAAGAAAGTATTGAAGTAGCATTTGAATTGTTAAAGAAATGGGGCTTTAATGACTCAAGTCTTAGAGCCAAAAATGCAATTATTCCTATTGTTTACTATATTTATCACAAAAATCTTGAAAAAGAGATATTAAAAGACCATATTCACCAAGAAGAAAAGATGAATATGCGAAAATGGTTGTGCATTTCATTGCTCAAAGGTGTATTTGGTGGTCAATCAGATAGTGTATTGTCCCGTATTAGGAAAGTTCTCAAAGATAATATTATAGAAAACAGATTTCCTTTTGAGCAAATCAAAGCAGAGTTTGCAAGTGACGATGCCAAGAGTCTGTCATTAAGCGATGAGGTAATTGACGATATATTAAAAACTCAAAAAGACGCTCCTGACTGTTATACAATTTTAACATTACTTTATTCACACCTACAATATGATAAAGTTATATATCATAAAGATCACTTACATCCTGCAAGTAAATTTAATAAGCTAAAAGAAAGTGATTTTTCTGATTCAAATAAATATACTTTTTATAAAAATCCCGAAAACTGGAATTCTATATTAAACCTTCAATTACTTTCCGGTGCATCAAATGAATCAAAAAATGATGAGGATTTAAAAGATTGGGTAAAGGATAATAATATAGATTTAGCATCGCATCTTATTCCACTAAATACTAGCTTGGATTTTAATGATTTTGTAACATTCATAAATGAAAGAAAAAAATTATTATTATCGACTCTAAAATCCATAATTGGAGGATGATAATATTCTCACTGAGCAATATTTTCTGTAAAGAGAGAGGGATATTCAGTAAATAGCATAAGATCACGCCAACTAATTCATAAACAAAGTATTGCGAATTAGTTGGCTAATTCTATAATATTTACTGAATCTCCCTTGGGTATAAGGCGTCCGCGCAACAAGTATGCGGATGTGACGGAGTCCTATTTGTCCTACTGCAAGAAAAGAAAGAGAAAGGCTTCAGGGAAAAGGATGCTCAAGCGTCTATTTAGAACTAATAGTCTTTGCTGATTTATTAAATACTTTTTATATATTCTCACAAAAAGTTCAAAAGAAAGGTTCGAAATCGAAGTACAAAAAAGAATATATATTTAGAATTCTGTACAAGACTTATTATGGTGTACTTTTAAGATTACGTCGTAACAATTGATTATCCTTTGTATAGATAATGTTCACAACCCACTGCTTTTATTATATCAATCCATTTCTTTTCATTAGTCCAATATTTATCGCCTCTTCTCACATAAGCTAAATTGAATAAATCAAAAAGGTCATTTCTCTGCCATTTTCTTTCACCAGTCTCTAAATCCTTAAAGAATTTATCTAAAACTAATATAAGCAATTCATACTCTTTTAATGGCATTTTTTTTAAACAGAACTTATTATCTGTTGCTTGACAAGCCATAAAATCTAAATATTTGATTGTTAGATAATATGTATTCATCTGTCTATGTTTTTTATAGTTCTTAATTCTATTTTTACACTCAAGAGCAGTTCTATTAAAATCATCAGCAATCTGTTTAAGCCGTTCTTTAGACTGTTGAATATAATGATAAAATTCACCTTTTTGTTTCTCATCAATATAATATCCATTGGCTATTTTTTGCGTAAAAAGTAACATTTGTTCTGTATATACTCTCATTTTTACTCTATATTTTTTGTTTGCCCTGCTTATTAGATATTTCAGAGGTTCGGCAATAATCATCTTTTTAGAACACAACATTGCTTTTCTTATTCCATTTCGTACCATATCTGGTCTATCATATAATGCCCCAGTATTAGACATTTCCCACAAGTTATTATAAATTGGCGTAAGTTTATCTTTTACTTTGTTAAATAACACATCATCTTTGCCTAATTGATACCAAACATTAGTATCAACTATAATACGTGGAACAAAGATACTTTTTCTGTGATTTTTTCTTTTACAATGAAGTTTCTTTTTGTGAAAACTCCACTTTTTATGATTTAGTTTTCTATTCATTTTCTTTATTTAGATAAAACACAAAAACATGATACAAGACAAAAATAGAATTTTTTATTTAGAAAAAATAAAGTCCTAGAATTTTAGAATTATAAAACTGGGACTAAAAAATTATATCAATGTCCAAAATACAACAATAAATGTCACCACGAAAGGGAATCATGATTTACTATACAGTCCAGCCATGAAGTATACACTGATTTAGGACATAGAGATATCATACTGGGGCAGAACTTACACAAAGGAGGGAAATACGGGTAGTGTAAAATAAACTGTGTCACGCATTATTTTTCTCTATAAAACTCATCGGTCGGAGAACGGCCAACGCCAAGGGGCGGGACTACCCGTCCCGACGAGCGTAAAATTAATTGAACAAATCAATCTTTTCAAAAAGATTTGTATCCTTTGTAAAAGGAATGATTTTCTTGTGTTGCAATCTGCCTACAATAATTGCAGGATGAACATTAAACTTCTTTGCAAAGTTACAGATGGATTTTATCGAAAAATCATTACTTTCAATAATTTCATTTTCTTCTGCCTGAGACAAGAGAATTTTAGATGCAAATAAATCTGCTTCTGCTTCTTTTTCCAATTGCTTGTCTGAATATTCAATATCCTCTAGGAAAATATCTTTTTTACCATGCAAAAGGATGTGTCCCAATTCATGGAAGAAAGAGAACCAAAATATATCATTTCTCTTGTGTCTTCCTGTAACCTGAATACATGGTGTATCGTTTATCCATCTGGTTGACCCATTAATTGGAGCTTTTGGCAAACATGGAGTATAAATCAGTTTGACGCCTGCTTCTGCACAAATTTCCTGTAACTTAGTAGAAAAATCTTCCGGGTGTTCAGAACAAAGCCCTTTCATTATGGGTATTAATTCACGCAATCTCTTTTCTGAATATTCTTTAACTTGCATTTCTGAAGCTTGAATTTCTCCCCGACGTAACCATGCGGAAATTGCATATGGTTCTTTTGTGTTAGTAAGTGAAATGCGGAATGCGACCTTCAGTTGCTGATTCATATAATAATCCTGCCATGCCTTGACTGTACTTACTTGGAAATAAGAGAACAGCGATTTTACCTTATCTTCCATCGATTTCATATTCTCTATCCACCCCATTTGTGACATGCTTTTTAATGGAAACATACGCACCCATTCGTATGCTAAAACTAATTGTTCTTCTCTCTTTTGACGAGCTACATACTCATCAAAAGCACGTTGTTTATTCAGCCAAAAGTGGGCCGGAATCTTTGTTACGCTCTCAAAAGCAACAGCCATATCCGATGTTACCGAACTCTTGCCACTTATTACAGCAAATATAGTCTTCTCAGGCTTGGAAGTACGAACAGCGAACTCTTTTACTCCCATTCCCATTTCTTCCAATTTAGCTGAAAGTGTTTTGCCTGGATGAAACGCTACTGGCGGAACAAATTTTTTTGAAGTTGCCATAATATTTTTATTTACCGTGATAATTAGTTATTTCTATAATTTCTACTCCTTTAATTTCAATCCAAATATATTTACCATTGTCATCTGTGGGTATAGGGTCTTCATGTGGTTCAAATATTAATCTGTATGGTTGATCCAAATCACATGCCCATTGTCCTTTTCTATCTCCTGTCAATTCATGATAGTGACCAGGTAAATAACGAACATCTTCAAGAGTCAAAGCCGCATCAAGATCTGATAAACGTTGAAGAAACAAATCAGCTCTTTTCTTGCCGAACTCTTTCAAGCACTTCCTTTCATTTGATGCAATCTTCTCAAGTTTCTTATTCTGAAAAGATATTTCCATATTACTTTTAACTTACACTTTGTGTTCCTTTTTTCTCGGCACAAAGATAATGATATTTTTTCATATACCACTTAGTGTAATAAAAAAAAGACTTATATCTCTTGTTTTTTATTAAATAAAGGAGATGAAGGAGGGAAAGAAGGGAGGTAAGAATGAAGAATTTCTGGAGGATGTAAATTAAGCTGTGTCAGAAAAGTTAATATTTTATTCTTTGCTGACACAGTTTAATTTACATCCTCTTTCGTTTTGAAAATTTGTACTTTTCGTTTTGCCAATTATACTAAGTCAAAAGATATATGTAATTTCTTTTGTTTCATTTCTATTTAATTTTTAGTTCATTAGTTGATCCATCCATTCAACAGCCTCTTCAATAGAAGCGGCTTTTTTAAACTCTTTGGTAACACAATATCTCATATACTCACAACAAAGTTCCTCAGAGTCATTAAAATATATGTTATAGGCT
>OGMM01000674.1_pt1 | contig 14031 bp, 17 predicted proteins | sample 1573221 | NCBI WGS metagenome assembly OGMM01 (sample SAMEA2581988, study PRJEB24529) | metagenome | biome: Human gut stool | place: China | collected 2011 | reverse complement strand
CAATTGGATATTTCTAAGACTTTTCATATACGTAATGGTAGTTTCCGCTACCGTTCGATACGGGACATCCATGTCCCATATCTCACTTCCACAGACATCCGTGTCTGTGGATAGCTGGGTAGTTAAGGAAAAGTCTAAGAACTATCACAATTGGACTTCAAGTGCATCTTATGATGTATGCGCACCTGCTTTCCTCATATATGCTGTCTGACTTTGACTTAATTTACGAAAAATGAATGATTCAATCAAACTATTGTTTGCAATTGTTATTGTACATTATTGTTATTTGGTGCATTATTGCCATTTATATTTCTGTTATCATTCATATTTTTTCCGCCATTCATGTTACCTCCACGGCCACCACCATTAAAACCGCCAGGATTGCTGCCAAAGCCGCCGGCATTGGATGCACCCGTGGTTCCTGCAGATTGTGTCCAGTTTGTTAATGAAGAACCATCGCAGTAAAGAGTGTATTCAGTGTTTGTTGTAAGAGCAGATGTGCATATCCAGCCATTTGAGTAACTGTTGTTTAATGTAAAGCTTATTATTTCATTACCGCTGGAATCTTTTACTGAGTAGCTTCCTGCGTTAAAGGATACAGAGCTGAATACGTAAGCATTAACTGAATTTACAGGAGTTTCACATATACCGCCTAAAGCTATACATGCTCCCAAATTGGGCAGTTAAAGAGTTCTGCTGTCTGATACAAGAGGATAAATTGAATTGATAGAACACTCCACTCGTACAACACCTTGTGAGATAAGATTATTTCAGTTGTTACATCAATGTATCCACCAGTTATATTAATAAGAGGAGTAGATGTGCCATCTCCGGTACATGCATTAATGCCATCATCAGCTGCATATATAAAGCTTTGTCCACCACTGATGTTGATTGTTATAGCCTCAAGACCTTCGTAGGATGTTAAAACATTTATATATCCATCAGTTATATTAAGCTCTTTATCTGCATGTATTCCATCATCACCTGTAGAGATTGTGATAGTTCCACCCGATATAGATATTATACCCTTGCCATCTTCGCCGGTTTCAAGAACACCAGAATCTGAGTTGGCATGAATACCATCATCAGTTGAACTTATGTTAATGGCTGCACCAGATATATTTATCTCGCTCTCGGCTTTGATTCCCTTTGTAGAATAAGACTTTTTAGATGAATTTCCTGAGCTGTTATTGCCAGGCATACCATTAGCAGTTCTGTTTCCACCGCCGAAGTTACCTTTCATGCCAGGATTGCTGCTACTGTTATTCATATCAGGAGGATTGCCCATGTTACCATTGTTCTGAGTATTGTTCATATCGGGTGGAGTTCCCACGCTGCTGGCTGAAGAACCGGAGTTGTCGGCAGCCACGGCTTCACTATAATCAGAATAAGTATTTGTATATATATTCAGATTTCCATCACCTGAAACATCTACACCATATGCAGCATCTATGCCGTCACAGGCAGCATATATACCAATATTTCCACCAGATATTATTACATTTCCTTTCTGTTTTCCTTTGGTTGAAAGACTGCTGTTTGATGTTTTGATGCCATCGCCTTTTCTGGATATAGCTATTATTTCACCAGATTCTATAGCTACCTCATCGTTTCCTTTTATAGCATTATTTATAGCATTAACCTTGATGGTAACATTTTTAATAGAAATGTCATCTTTGCTCTGGATACCGTTGTTATAGTTGCCAGTTACTGATAATGCCCCTTTTCCAACCAATTTAAGGTCACATGCTGCATAGATGGCAGCATTACCATTTTCACTGGAAGAATTGTCTGGATTGTCGTCAGATTCAGCTCTTGCATCAACTATACAGTTATAAGTGTTTTCCTCAGATTTGATTTTTACATTATCAGCATTTTTAATATAAATAGGTGAACCGTTAGAACATGTGATGGATGTACCATTCAATACAATGGTGATTTCGGCATTATCGTCAGCATTAACTACAATCTGTCCTTCTGATAAGAGTCCGGTAACGGTATATTCGCCAGCCTGTGTTATGGTATATATGGAATCATTCTGTGTTATTGTAGAACCATCAGTTGATGTAATGCTGAATTCTCCTGTTATTTCAGTTTTGTAGTTATCGGCATCATCTGCGTGAGTTACATTGGTATCCTGGGCCGTAATGCTGGAAGCTATGGTGGTATCAGTATTTTTGTTGTTGGTTGTATAGTTTTGTGAACCACAGCCCGATGTCATAAGACACATGGCAAGAATAACTGCAGCTACGCATGATTTGTTTACTTTTTTTAAATTAATCATATATATTCATCCTCTCATTCATTATTTCTTTAGTTAATATAGATATTGTCGGATAGATATCGTTAATGCATATATAATTAATATCAATATCAATATCTATGTCAGGTGGATTCTAAAGTCAAAAGTTTTATTATGCAGGCATAAATAATGTTTTGATCTTCTGCCCCTTACATCTTATCTATAGTGTAGGTGGGAATAGTGAAGAAAATATGATGAGAATGAGGATATTTTGTGTCCTGGAGAATGACAAAAGAAAAAGCCGAGGCAGGGTTTTTATTCCTGTATCGGCTTTATTGGCTTTATTGGTGTTATGGAGTGTTTATTAGCGCTTTGATGTCTTCTTCTGGTGTGGTGATAGGTGCTATGCCATATTTTTCCACAAGAAAGTTCAGAATATTAGGAGACAAAAACGCAGGTAGAGAAGGACCAAGACGGATGTTTTTGATTCCGAGGTGCAGAAGTGTTAACAAAATGCAGACTGCCTTCTGTTCGTACCATGAAAGAACGAAGGAGAGTGGAAGCTCATTTACAGTACATCCAAATGCATCCGCAAGTGCCAGGGCAACCTGAATCGCCCCATAAGCATCGTTACACTGACCCATATCCATCAGTCGTGGCAGACCATTGATTTCTCCAAGATTAAGATCATTGAAACGGAATTTGCCACATGCCAGGGTTAGGATGATACTGTCAGAAGGAGTTTGTTTAACAAAATCTGTGTAATAGTTTCGACCCGGTTTAGCACCATCACATCCGGCAACCAGGAAGAAATGGTTGATTGCACCTGATTTTACAGCATCTACTATAGTATTTGCATGTGACAGTATAGCTGAATGACCGAATCCTGTTGTCACCTTCGTACCTCCATTGATGCCTTTTAATGTCTGATTTTCTTTATAGCCACCAAGTTCAAGTGCTTTTTTGATAACTGGCGTAAAATCTTTTTTCTCATCAATATGAACAGCGCCAGGGAAAGCAACCACCTCTGTTGTAAATACTCTGTCAGCATAACTGCTTTTTGGCGGCATCAAACAGTTGGTAGTGTAAAGAATCGGAGCTGGAAGATGATCAAACTCTTTCTGCTGATTCTGCCATGCAGTTCCAAAATTTCCTTTTAAGTGTGGAAATTTTTTTAAGAGTGGATAGGCATGGGCAGGGAGCATTTCACCATGAGTATATATGTTGATTCCTTTTCCTTCTGTCTGTTCAAGTAAAAGCTGCAGGTCTTTAAGATCATGACCTGTCACGACAATAAAAGGTCCTTTTTCGATGGTAAGTGTAACATCAGTGGGCTCTGGCATTCCATAGCTGTTTGTATTTGCTTTATCAAGAAGTGCCATACACCTAAGGTTGATCTCGCCTACTTTAAGTACGGTAGGAAGCAGTGTTTCTATACTTTCTTCGTAACCAATCTTAAATAATGCTTCGCAGAAGAATCGGTTTACTTCATCATCTTCATAATTCAGAACATTTGCATGGTAAGCATAGGCGGCCATTCCACGAATACCAAAAAGAATAAGAGATTTTAAAGAGCGGATATCTTTATCGGCATTCCACATCTGCTGCATGTCGTATTCGTTTGTTTTACCACATGGCGACTGACATTTGCTGCAGTCAGGAACCAGTCGTTCTTTCTCAGCTCTGACTTTTTGTATCATATCTTCGATTGCTGTATTATCAAAACTTACATTTGTAACTGTTGTAAACAGACCTTCAATTATGACTTGTACGGTTCTTTTAGAAATAGCTGATGCACTGTCTACAGCTCTTGCAAGACCAATCAATGCACCTGTCAGCTCATCCTGTAATTTGGCTGTATCTGCATTTTTTCCACAGACACCTGCATTTCCTGTACAGCCAGTACATCCGGCTGTCTGTTCACACTGAAAACAAAACATTTTTTTATTCATTCCAGTAATCTCCTTATTAATCAATAATTTTTCCATCAATACTTATTGTTACAACCTGCCATGGTATGAATTTTCCACTATTTTGAAGTGCATTTTTTACTGCCATCTCCAGACCACCACAGCATGGAACTTCCATTCTTACGATTGTCACACTTTGAATGTTGTTATTCTGAATAATAGCAGCCAGTTTCTCACTATAATCAACCTGGTCTAATTTCGGACAACCTATTAGTGTTACCTTATTCTGAATAAAATCCTGATGAAATCCAGCATAAGCGTAAGCAGTACAATCGGCAGCTATCAGAAGTTTTGCACCATTAAAATATGGTGCACTGATAGGTGCAAGTTTGATCTGTACCGGCCAGTTCTCAAGTTGTGATATCGAATCTGCACCTGAAAATGTTTTTGCGGTCTCAGTCGTTTTTGTTCGCTGTATCTGCATGATTTTAGATCCTGGACAGCCGGTGTGAGGTGACATTGCATGGTTTTTGGCAGCTATTTTACTCTGTGCTTCTTTTACAGCATCTTCATCATATGCAGGTGCTTCTCTTTCCTCAAATGAAATAGCTCCTGTAGGACATTCTGGGAGACAATCCCCCAATCCGTCACAAAAATGTTCTCTTACCAGCTCGGCCTTTCCGTCTATAATATCAATGGCTCCTTCGTGGCAGGCAGTTGCACATGCACCACATCCGTTACATTTTTCTTTATCAATTCGTATAATTTTTCTTATCATTTTACCCTCCATTAATAGAATTTTATTTTTGTTTCTGTTAGAATCATATTATAATAAATACAACTTGTATGTTTGATTTCCAACAGGAGGTGAGATTTTGAAAAAATATTTACCTATTTTAAAAAACAGTCCTTTTTTTAAAGGTCTTACTGATAATGAGATATTATCTGTATTGCACTGTGTAGAGGCAGTAACAGTTTCTAAAGAGAAGGATTCTTATATTTTCAGAGCAGCAGATTCTACACAGGTAATGGGATTAGTATTGTCAGGCTGTGTTCTTATTATTCAGGAGGATCTCTGGGGACATCGGAATATTTTGTCTAAATGTCATGCTGGTGATTTTTTTGGAGAACCATATGCGGCAAGCCCTGGTGCTGTTCTGAACATCAGTGTGGTAGCAGATGAGGATTGTGAGATTGTTTTTTTTAATATACAGAAGCTTCTGGTTACTTGTCCAACTGCATGTGGGCATCATCAGAAGCTGATTCGCAATCTGGTCAGTGTACTGGCAAATAAGATACTGATTCTGAATGATAAGATTACACATGTTGGCAAGCGGACAACAAGGGAGAAATTATTGTCATACCTGTCAGCAGAATCTATCAGACATTCGTCCTTGTCCTTTGATATTCCTTTTGACAGGCAGCAGCTGGCAGATTATCTTTGCATTGACCGCGCAGCAATGTCTACTGAGATATCAAAGCTGCAAAAAGAAGGTTTTATAAAAACAAATCGTAATCATTTTGAAGTGCTTTGCAATAATAATACAAATGTATTGAGGTAGAAGATGGGTTAAAGCGTAAATCGGTGGTGATGGGAATAAGAAAGAAATATAACAAAGAGCTGCTAATAAATTTCATAGTAACTTTAAAAAGAATCACCATCAAGATATAATGACAGCATATGTGAAAGAAAAAGAAGAGAATGAGTTTAATAGACAAGAGGCTTTAGCAGCGATGCGTAGAGCTGGAAGGTGATTTTTAATGGCAAAATATGAGAAAAAATTAGATGATGATATACGTTGCCCACTTGAATATGGATTGGCAATATTTGGTGGAAAATGGAAATCACGCATAATAAGTGTGTTATCTGCAGCCGAAAAGCTTCGATACAGTGAACTTCGAAGAGAAATGTGCAATATTACGGATACAGTACTTGCTGCAACATTAAAAGACCTGATAGAAGTTGGGATTGTTGAAAGAAAATCCTATGATGAAATCCCACCAAGGGTAGAGTATATGTTGACACAAAAAGGAAAATCTGTTGTGCCTATTTTGCAGAATATTTGCCAATGGTCAAGTGTTTTTTATAAAGATGATGTTGAAAATGAAATGCTGCAATGCCAGAGATGTGATCATAACAGATAGGGGGAAATAGATTATGCTTATATATACAGAAGAAAAAAAGTTTACGAAAGAACAGATTCAAAAGTTATTTCTATCCGTTAATTGGATATCAGGAAATTATCCAGATCGACTGTATAAGGCTCTTATGAATTCCTCAACTGTGCTTACCGTCTGGGATGATGAAAAACTTGTTGGTCTGACAAGAGTATTGGATGATACTGAGATGTTAGCACAGATACATTATGTACTAGAACGTACTGGTATTAATCAGGCAGATATCAGCAAGCTTGAGTTTGTACCTAAACAAAAAGCGTGATTATATGACCTCACTGGATTGTTGTCTGGTGAGGTTATTATATTAAGGAGAAAAAACTATGATAAAAGTACTTTTCATCTGCCACGGCACTCCAGTTTTATGATAATGCATACCTTCGCAGACTGGGGCAACACAGGGCAGAATATGGCGGGAAGCCTTGGAATTACTACGGTTTCGACTACTAAGGCTCATGGGTGGAATCGTAATAAAGGCAAAGGTGTGGGAGAAATCCTTAGTAGTAATGGACTACTAAGCGATGGCACACATATAAAAATTTGAACATAAAAAGCCACAATCTTTGGTAGGGAGACTACCGGGATTGTGGCTTTTACGATTTTACCTAGAAGAACATAGATTTAAGTATACATCTGAGAGTTTACTTTGAATTATAGCAATTTTTGCTGGGTCTGTTAGTTTAGAAGCTTTTTTGGCTAATTTGCAAATTTCTTTGTGCAAAGGATTTGTTTGATCAAATTCAGGTAAGTAGAAATGTGATTTTTTCAAACTATAGCCATTGCTTTTAAAGGTACTTTGCATGTATTGGATTACAATATTACTATTGAGAATACCGGCAATATAATACGCTTCCTCTTTTTCTATGAATCTTCCTGCAACTGTTCGACCGATTATCATAGTGTGTTTGACACAAATTGATTGCTTTGTTTCACCCCATGGTGTGTTTTGGGGCTCAATAACAGTAGCACAAAACTTGGTGTTATCACGTGCTGCAACAAGATATTTTGAAAAAGTATATGGTCCTATTTTTGATAGAGCGTAAAATTCTTCGCCACGACGCATTACCTTACTTTTATCAGATTGGTTATTGATCAAGTTTTGATGGTTTAAAAGATACTCAAATAATTCTGGATTTGAAGTCATTAATTCAGATATACCAATTGGCGCATCAGTTTTATTCTCTGAGTATGGAAGTATACAATATTCATTTTCTAAGTTGCATCTAAATGGTGTCAAGGAAGGACCTGTCACAATAGGATATATGTGGTCTGTAGGGAGTTCCCAACCATTTTTGGGCATATCATCTACAATATACTTTGAACGGGTAAATTTTTTATTCATAAATCTATAGTGTGATGATGTGCTAGACTTCCCTATACCTATAAGCATATATAATTCTTGAGGTGTAAATTCTACTCCAGTTCTGTATTCATATGCTGAATCACCTATTATTTTCCTAAAATCGTGTACATCAGATAGATATGAAAATGCTGATGTTGCATCAGACATTTGAGCAGCGATTTTCTTGCCAAAGATAAGATGTTTTTTTACTTTGGCAAAGGAAGTCTCTTTATTTAGTACAATATCTGGAATGCCTTTTGTACGAGAGATTGTTGTAACATCAATGCCTTTTTTATAATCTACTTCTTTCCTTGAATAATAGTATGTGTTGAAATCTTGTGATACAACAATATCTTCACAAGTAAAGGGTTTAAGTGGTTTTTCCCATTTATCTATCTTCTGCAGAAATAATCTTTCCTTTGCTTCATAATCAAGATAGAAATATCTAAATTCCTCGTATGAATTTTGGGACATAATACTGTCTGGCATTAGAAATGCGAGCACACCTGTATTTGTTAGCCAATTGGTAGCAGTTACATTAGAAATGAGTGCACATATATTTAACTGAGTGCCACCAAAGCGTCCTCTTGTGGAAAAAATGTGCCTAATATTGCATAGTTCTTTTATTTTGGAAGCATAATTTGAAGGTAAATGTTCCCATTTAACCCATGGTGGATTACCAACAATTAAATCAAATTCTTGTAATCTAGCAATTAGCATGAAATTGGTTGCGATTCTAATCCATATTCCATCCCAATTGTTTTTATGAAGTTCAACTAAATCGTTTGACATTGATTGAATAGCTGTAATTAAATCCCTTGAATTTTTTTCGGTATCGGATAGTTGACCAACAATCATTTCATAAAGAATTTCAGCGTTGTTTGTTTTCACAGCAGTTTGTAAAGATGCCATTATTTTACCAAAGTTCTTTTGTTCGACGAATCTTGAAGGTAATATTACATCAAAGGACTTTTTGTTATTACGTATTGAATATTTATAGCAAGAAATACCTTCAATGTTTTCTCTCGTTGGTGTAATGGCTGAATCTCCTAAATAAATAGGAATTTCTATGTCTTTTATATCACCAAAAGGTCGAAGCGCTAGATAGTATCCAACTCTGGCAGATAGAACAGAGAGCGGATTAATGTCTATACCATATACTCTAGAAAGAATTTTTCTTTTAATGGATTGTTTTTGATCTTCGGAGAGCTCATATAAGTTTACATTTCCGACTATCTTTTTAATTAGTGCGATAATGAATGTTCCAGAACCACAACATGGATCGATTGCTTTCCAATCCTTATTTGGTTGAAGTTTTAATCCTTCGGATACAACATAATCAGCTAGCCATGCAGGGGTAAAATATTCGCCCATTGAGTGTCGAACGGTTTTTGGCATGATGCTCATATATAAATCTTTGAAAATGTCTACTGGTTCGTATATTATTTCAAAAGAAAACGTTGAATACTCGTCAATACACGTGATTATTTTAATGATAGTTTCCCACAAATCGGTATCCCATTGTTCTTTTGCAGAATACCATGAGAAGAAGTCACCCTCTAATAGGTTTATTATATTGCTACTTCTATAGACATAACCATCTTCAAGTTTCTCTAAAAAATTTTGCAATTCTGTTGCTGTTACTTTTGTTAAGTCGGAGTAGTTCTTGGTAGAAGTATCATATTCAAGTTTATCTATTACTTTGCATGCAATAAGTTTTACTATGATTGCATAAGCTGTTTGAAGTGCAAATAATGCCTTATATTCTTTTACGGGGTTAATAATATTATCTCTGAAAATCAGAGAGAGCTCAGAACGTCTTTTCTCTATATCATTTCCTTTTCCATTGTCATCGAATGATAAATGCATAAGACTTTCCCATTCGGAAAAAAGCATATTTGTTTTGTCAGTTGGATTGACTATAAGTTTTTGATAAAGTTCACATGCAAGCTCTTTTGATATAGAATTTGTTTCACTGTTTACTGCAAAATCTTTTAAAATATTTTCAGGAATAAATTTTTTGCAATTATTAGTTAATATTGCACGAATAATTCTATCAATGTCCGTTGCTTCAATGTTTTTAAAAGCAGTAGATTCAATTTTTTCACCATTGAAACCAAAATAAGATATTTTAATTCCGTCAGTTAAAATTGCGTTGTATTTTACTCCATCATTAGTAAATAAAGTTTTTAGATAGTCCTTGACCTGATTAGTTGCGGTATCTTGATCGTTCTTTTTTTCGAGCTTTGAATGTTTCTTGTATTCGATAATAAGATTATTTACGACAGCATCTAGTCGACCCCTTCCGGATGTTCTATTTTTTAATATACCGAAATCGTGTGTCAATCCTCCTTTTATAGGAGTCTCTTGTTTAAAATCAAGTTCAACACCTGTGTGTAATCTGACAAAATAATAAAGCTGTCTTTGAAATGCTTCTGCAGTTTGAGCTTCAGTCTTTGCTGTAATAGCATCTCTCATGATTGATGTTCTCATGTCCTCAACTTGAATCCAATATTCTCCGTTTTCAAGCCATGCGTAATCCATTTTTATTTCCTCCTTTACCCCAGGGGGGAGTATTATCTTTGTTACTTTTCATCCCAAAGACCGATGCCCCCTCACACATGTTTTTTCGCGAAATTGCATAAGGGGGATTCCGGTGTTTTTTAACATATTTTATATAATATCACAGCACATAATTGCATGTATCTGGTTGATATTAGATACAATAATCTATTTGCCTTTCCGCCAAATCATATAAATTAATGTGCTTTTTTCTTGCTTTTTTGAGCCTTTTCAATGGCTTTTCGTTCACGGTAGGCCTTTTGCTTTCTGGCATTTCGAACCTTCTGGCATTCTTCAGCATCACAAAACTCCTGTCGGTTGCTCTTTCGTATTATGAATTTACCACAGTTCCGACAGCGAATCATAATACCTTCTGGACGATTATCCGATTTGCCTTTATCTTCTGGTGCAGGGTCTTCGGAAAGCATTCTTGCAAGTGTCAGCCATGCAATATCAAATACAGAATTAATATCGGTAGAAAATTCTAATCGGTTAGTGCGGGGATCTACCTTTAATTTCATGGTAAATTCCGGAATGATGTCAATAAGCGCATTCCGTAATTCATCGTAATCGTCATATGGTGTAGTAGCAAATTCTCCGGTTGGAGGTTCTTCGACCGGATGATTTTTAATATACTCATTATCATTTTGCATTTCTTCTATGAGATTTCCTTTTGCATTCCCATAATCTAAGTCGTTCGGTATTGCAACAATAGGATGCTTATATTTATCAAAGAAAGAGTAGCCCTCAAAGTATTTCCCTTCTTTGGATAAATCATATGCAGATTCGTCATTGGCAATACAGACACCTTCGAGAGCAACATAAAACATGACTGCATTATATAATTTTCCAAGATCATCTAGGAAGGTGCTAATCTCGAATGTTCCGTCTCGTTCTACCATTTCTGCATCAAAGCTATTTATATCAAATGATTCATTCAATCCAGAATAAATGAAATCAATATTATAAGGATGCATGTTATTTGTACACCATTCCATGATGAGCTGTGTATATGGAATTTTATTATCAAAGCTGTTTATCTGCATTGCCAGATTGCAAAGGCTGGTAAGCAGTCCCTGTCCGGAAAGAAAATCTTCTTTAGGAAAGATGGGTTCATATCCGGGGCGGCAAAATGGTGTTGCACAATAATCATCGCTTTTATCAATATCAAGTTCATATTTCTTGAATCGGAAAGGGTGGTAAATCAGTTGCCCGATACCACCGATTTCTTTAAATCCTAATATATCTGTTGTTTTATCTGCTTCTGATGGAATCGTTTTATCATTCCAGTTTAATGGCATATCATACCTCATTCCAATCGTTAATTCGTAACCGTTAGCGTTACCGTCAGTTTTTGGATTTCGGTTACATTATAGCTTAAAATATTCATGAAAACAATAAGAAGTTACACAAAATGTTGTAACGGATTTGTACATTGACAATTTCATCCCGTTCTCAATGAACAAGCCTTTGTTACTGCGGGGACTGGTAGCCACCATGAGCGGTAGCAGAGAAACAATTATTGAAGAGACGGACATAACCAACTCTACGGAAGGAGCAACATCTTATGGAGAAAATAACTATGAGTGTATAGGAATTATCTGCACAGATGGGAATCAGCCTGCCAAAGGCATATGAACTGGTAAAGACACCGGGATTTCCGACAATACGAATCGGAGCAGATGAGCCTACTGGTATTCTTCATAATACAGATGGAGCTAAAACAGCACTGACAGCAGAAACGCTGACTTATGATGATGTGATTTCTTTATATTTTAGTGTTGATAAGGAATATAGAAGAAATGGCATCTGGCTTATGAATGATAAAACAGCACTTGTACTCAGAAAACTGAAGGATAATAATGGCAATTATTTGTGGAATCAGGCAAATGATACAATTCTTGGCAAATAGGTTATTATTTCGGAATATATGCCGGATATCGAAACAGGTACTAAGCCGATTGCATTTGGTGACTTTTCTTATTACTGGATTGTGGGAAGAAAGCCTGTGACGGTAAGAACATTGTTGGAAAAATTTGTACTGTATGATCAGACTGGATATCTTGCATTTGAGTTCCTTGACGGAAAACTTGTAAGAAATGAAGCAATCAAGGTTATCCAGATGGCAGATGCAGGGAAATAATCATAGAATTGTTTGATTTTATTTCTATCATCTTGAATGGGATATATGCCCCTTGTATGGTATTTAGCTGTATTGGGGGTTAATACACCGTTTAAATTCGCAGTTTTTGTGCGTGAAGGGGCGGCACCGTTGCCCTGCATAAAAGGTGACAGAGATTCAGACCGCCCCTGGGGGCAAATATCATAGAATCAGAGTAAAAATGACAAAAAAGGAAAAATAGTACAAAGGAGTCAGCTGTGTGGCCACCTTGTCGGAAGGAGAGATACTATGAATGCAGAAAGCAATGAAATGCTTCCTGTTAGTGAGAAGTATATGCTCACCATCAAGTAGGCAGCAGCTTATTTTAATATTGGTATAAAGAAACTGAGAAGAATTGCAGAGGATAACCTTGGAACGGTGGCGGTGTACTGTGGAAACCGATTCCTCATTATCCGCCCGAAGTTCGAAGAATTTATTCTTAATTCTTCAGAAATATAGTTCCTTTTATCTGCCGAAAGTAGTTGCTATTACAGGGCATAAGAGCGAACATAGGATGACCCAGAAAACCCTTGAAAACAGCCACTTTTGGCAGAAAGGAAAGTGATTTTATGGCAAGACCGAATTTAGCAGAAAAGGATATTTTGAATCCTTCGGAGGCAATCGAATATTTTGTTTTGAGCCGGAGAAAATTTTATGATTTATTTAATAATACGGATGGAGAAGATTTTCTGGCATATTACGGAGAACGCAAGCTTATTCTCCGTGTAGCTTTTGAAAAGTATCTGATTAACCATCCAGAGTTGAGGAGGCGGGGATAATGGCAAAGGCAGGAAGAGGACAGACAAGGCGGGATTTCAAGCGAAGAGTACTGCGTCTGGGAGAAAGCGTAAGAGCAGATGGAAAATACCAATATAAATATCATATTGATGGAAAACCACATTTTGTATACAGTTGGAAACTGGAACCTGCGGACAAACTTCCCAAGGGCAAAAAACATGTTTTTCTCTCAGGGAGTTGGAAAAGCAGGTAAATATGGATTTGGATTTGCTTGTAAATATTGTAGATGGCCAGATGACAGTCTGCGAACTGGTAGACAGATATTTAAAAACCAAGACAGGGGTAAGACAAAGTACCAAGCAGGGATATGTTACAGTGCAGAGACTGCTTGCGAAGGAAGCATTTGGCAAAAAGACGATACGAAGTGTGAAAACTTCGGATGCAAAACTGTTTCTTATCAAACTGCAACAGGAAGATTGAAAGAGCTACAGTTCTATTCATACTATCAAGGGAGTGCGGCGACCAGCCTTTCAGATGGCGGTGGATGATGACATTCTGGTAAAGAACCCATTTGGATTTCAGCTTGCCGGGGTATTGGTAAATGATTCGTTCACAAGAGAGATCAGATGAGAAAATTCCTAAAGTTTGTGCATGACGATGTGGTGTACTGTAAATACTATGAAGTGGTGTACATACTCTTTCATACGGGAATGCGAATATCGGAATTTTGTGGACTGACACTAAAGGACATTGATCTTGAGAACAGAACTGTAAATATCGACCACCAATTGCAGAGAACATCGGATATGCGATACATCATAGAAACTACAAAGACGGATGCAGGAACAAGAGTATTGCCGATTACAGAAGATGTGGCACAAATGTTTCAGGCAATCAT
>OGMM01000664.1_pt1 | contig 14230 bp, 10 predicted proteins | sample 1573221 | NCBI WGS metagenome assembly OGMM01 (sample SAMEA2581988, study PRJEB24529) | metagenome | biome: Human gut stool | place: China | collected 2011 | reverse complement strand
AAGAAATCGGCGATAAATTCGGCCTCACACGTGAGCGCGTACGCCAGATTAAAGAGAAAGCCATTAGAAGATTGAGACAAAATTCGCGTAGCAAGCTGCTTAAGTCTTATTTAGGGTAAGAAAGATTCGGTTTCCGAAAAGAAAACAAAGCACAAGATGGAAGGTTGCTTCCGTCTTGTGCTTTTGTTCATAATATACCAATAATGCCTATCGGCTGCACTATGTGCCGCATGGTAATGGGCACATCAGCAAATTATTATAGTTAATTAATCTATTACTTTTTCGTATTTGTCCGTAAATAACTACTTTTGTCCTCTAATAAAATTATAAAATTAGAATTATGAAATCCATAAAGATTCTGTGCTCTTTATTATTGGTACTGACGGTATGCTCGGCATTCTCATTGAAAGGAAGTAAATCTGTTTATATAGTAGGCGTATCCGCATCGTTTACAGATTCATTGGTTTATTTCACGGAAATCCAGTTGCTGGACAGTGTGAGTCTGGATAAGAATAAGATGTTGCCGGAACGCTCACAATACAGTTATCAGCTGAAAAATTATCTGGAAAACGAGGAAGGGCTGACGAACCGTACTTGCTTTGTTTATTTCTCGAACAGCAGAAAGAAACTGCAGAAGACCATCAACAAGATGAAGACCAAGTATCAAAAAGGAAAGACCTTGCTGATTCGCGAAGTGAACCCCAATGCGTTCAAGTTCAAGAAACCGGAAGAGTAATCCTTTTCTTATGAAAAAGATTCTATTTCTATTCTTGGCAGCCTGCTTTTTCTTCTCTTGTGAGAAGGAAACAATCGTGATTCCTCAGCAACATGCCGGAAGAACGGTTCTGGCATTCTTTTGGGCGGATAACAGTTTGAATTCCAGTTTGCGTAATAATATTCAGACGATGATGCAAGGACTTCAGGCTATGAAGGATTCGGCTGCTTTATTGGTATATTGGGATGGTGAGGCTTCGGATATCAGTTGGCCGGAGCCTTGTATCGTAGAATATGTAACCAATGGTCAGGGGGGTATCAACAGCCTGTCTAAAGGAACGATAGATGCAATGATGGCTGATAAGAATACATCTATCTATGATTTGATTGGTATTGGTAACATCAGAAAAAAATATCCCCCTCAGACATCGACGGAGAAAACCGTCATGCAGACAGTGATAGGTGATATGATGAGTGCTTACCCGTCGGAAAGTTATGGAATAATCTTTGGATCTCACGGTTCGGGATGGTTGCCCACTATTACCGGCACCCGTTCTATAGGACAAGATGGCGGGCGGTATTCCAGTGACACAGCGTTGATACCGGAATTGGCGGAAGTGTTGCGTACGGTAAATCCTCAAAAGTTTGATTTTGTCTTGTTTGATGCGTGTATGATGGGGTGTGCCGAGGTGTATTATGAGCTGAAGGATGCTGCCAGATACTGTATCGCTTCTGTACTTGATATACCGGCAGCCGGATTTCCTTATGCAAGTGTGATGCCTTATTTGTATGAAAATGCGATCAAGGATTATTTGGGGCCAATCTGTAAAGATTATATAGATTATTATAACTATAATGGTTGGGGAACCATTTCGGCAGTGGATTGCAATCAGATGGAAGGCCTGGCGGAAGCGGTCAGAAGTGTGATTTTGTCCAATCAGGATAGCCTGAAGAACGTGGATACAGCTGATTTGCAGCAATATGGCAAAGGCAGCAGCAACTTCAAAGGATATGCCTATGATATGTTACAGTTTATTGAAAAATTGTGTGGAGGAATGGCTCCGGACGATTTTACGCAACAATTAAAGAAGACGGTCGTTTATACAGGTTATACTCATGATCCCACCTCATCCTTGTACAGAATAGATGGGGATAACTACAGTGGAATGGGTATGTATATCCCCAATTCATTCACCACTCCCAAATATTTGCTTTGGAACAATTATTTCAAGTCTTCCATAGCGTGGTATCATGCATCCGGATGGGCTGAAACGGAATCTATTTGGGGGAATTGAAGGAGAATGCAGCCAGTTGCCTTTTACTTGATCCCGAATAATAGATATAGCGGATGGAAGTACCGAATTTCCGGTATTCCTCCATTTCCACCGAGTTGTCTACTGCATCCTGCAGGGCTTGTTTAAAGGCGGCATAATGGGTGTTCATATAAGTGGCGTTGTCCAGTTCTCCTGTAACACTGTAGAAATAGCTCACACTATTATCTTTCTCATTATAACAGGTGCTGTCCAGTGTAATCGTTTCGTTCATGCGTGTGGGGCAGGACCGGTTGGTCTTTTCGGCTGTCTGTTTGAATTTACGGACTTGTGAACGGTGGTTATTATTACATCCTGCCAAAGTAAGGATGCCTAGGGCCGCTATTATAACTGTTTCTCTTTTCATTATAAATCGGTATTTTGAAGCGAAAGTAAACTATAAGTTTGAACAAAGCAAATGGATTTTTGTTTTTTATTAGTAAGTTTGTGCAAACAAAAAAAGTAAAACATGTCTCGCATTATAGATGAATTAAAACGTACAGACCACAAGCGTTATCTGGGTGGTCTTGATTTCTTTAAATATATTGGTCCCGGATTACTGGTTACTGTAGGTTTTATTGATCCGGGAAACTGGGCCTCGAATTTTGCGGCCGGTTCCGAATTTGGTTACGCGTTGTTGTGGGTGGTGACCTTGTCTACCATTATGTTGATTGTGTTGCAGCACAATGTGGCCCACCTGGGCATTGTGACGGGATTGTGCCTGAGTGAAGCAGCCACGCAGTATTGTCCCAAGTGGATATCCCGTCCCATTTTGGGCAGCGCGGTGCTGGCCTCCATATCCACTTCGCTGGCGGAGATACTGGGAGGAGCCATTGCCTTGCAGATGCTTTTGGAAATTCCCATTGCCTGGGGATCTGTCCTTACTACGATGTTTGTCGTCATTATGCTTTTTTCCAATTCATATAAAAAGATAGAAAGAGCCATCATTGCTTTTGTATCCGTAATCGGCCTTTCGTTTCTGTATGAGTTGTTTTTGGTAGATATTGACTGGCCTGTGGCAGTCCGTTCCTGGGTGGTTCCTGAGATACCCCAGGGCAGTATGCTGATTATCATGAGCGTACTTGGGGCAGTGGTTATGCCACATAACCTTTTCTTGCATTCAGAGGTGATACAGAGCCACGAGTACAACAAGCAGGACGAGAGCTCCATTCGTAAAGTATTGAAATATGAATTCTATGATACTTTGTTCTCCATGATTGTGGGATGGGCCATCAATAGTGCCATGATCTTACTGGCAGCCGCTACTTTCTTCCGCACTCGGACTCCGGTGGAAGAGTTGCAGCAGGCGAAGTCGTTGCTTGACCCGTTGCTGGGCAGCCATGCCGGAATCATCTTTGCCCTGGCATTGCTGATGGCGGGGATTTCCTCCACCATAACCAGTTGTATGGCGGCAGGTTCTATCTTTGCGGGTATTTTCGGTGAGTCTTATCATATCAAGGATATCCACTCTAAGGTCGGTATTTTGATTTCTTTGGGGATAGCATTGGTTCTTATCTTCTTTATTGAGAATCCCTTTTACGGACTTATCATTTCTCAGATGATTCTGAGTATCCAGCTGCCTTTCACGGTGTTCCTGCAAGTAGGACTGACCTCTTCCAAACGGGTGATGGGCAAATATGCCAACTCCCGGTGGAGTTCATTCGTGCTTTATACCATTGCGGTGATTGTCTCCGCATTGAATATCATGCTGTTGCTCAGTTGAATAATGTGCGAATTTGCCCATGTGCCAATTGCCATGCGGGACCATAGCGCAGCACGTGGGCACATGGGCAAATTTTTTATTTCGTTTTGCTTTCCGAGATAATCAGCAGCTTGTCACCGGCGTGCAGTTGCAGAGAGCCATTGGGAATCATGAACTCGTTTCCTCTTTTTATCAGCATCACCAGCATACCTTTAGGTAGGTTCATATCCATTAGTCTGTTTCCTTTTGCCAGCATTTCTTCCGTCAGTACGATATCGCGGAGGTCTGTATTGATTTCCTCCGGTATCTCTACTCCGAAATCATTTCCTGTTTTTTCCAGTGGGGTATCCAGATGGAGTAATTTGGCCATCCATGAAATGGTCGTTCCCTGAACCACTAAAGACAATATGGTAATGAAGAATACGATATTGAAAATCTGAGTAGATCCCGGCACATCAGCTACTACTGGATAAGTGGCGAATATGATAGGTACTGCTCCGCGCAATCCCACCCAGGAAATAAACAGCCGTGAGTTGATGTTCATCTTTTTAAAGGGAAGGAGGCAGAGCAGGACACTGAGCGGGCGGGCGAGGACAATCATGAAAATGCCGATCAAGGTTGCCGGTATGGCGATGGACAACATTTCATGGGGATTCACCAGCAATCCCAGGCTCAGGAACATGATAATTTGGAAGAGCCAGGTCATGCCGCTCATAAAAGTAGCGATCTCCTTACGGTTTACAATGCGTGCGTTACCCACCATCATCCCTGCTATATAGACAGCCAGATAGCCGTTTCCTTTACACAGGTCGGTCATGGTGAATGTGAAGAAAATAAAGCTCAGCAGCAAGATAGGATAGAGTGACTGGTTCTTCAAGTCAATCTTGTTGATGATTGCTACCGCCAGTTTTCCCAGCAGGAATCCTGATGTGCCACCCACAGCAAACTGAATCAGGAATGAAATCAGAATATCGTCTGCCCCCATGCCTGCCGACGTGATGAACTGTATCAGGACGATAGTAAGCATATACGCCATAGGGTCATTACTTCCGCTTTCCAGTTCCAGCATCGGTCGGAGGTTATGTTTCAGATTCATGCTTTGCGAGCGCAGGATGTTGAACACGGAAGCAGAGTCCGTAGAGGACATGGTAGCCGCCAGCAGCATGGCCGTCATCAGGGACATGGTAATGCTGACATTCGAGAATCCGGAAATCCAATAAATAAAGAATCCGGTGAAAATAGTAGTAAGCAACACACCGAAGGTGGAAAGCAGTATGCCTTGTGGCAATACAGGCTTGATATCCGAGTATTTGGTATCCATACCCCCTGAGAACAGAATGATGCTAAGGGCCATCATGCCGATGAACTGGGCTTCGCCCGCATCATGGAACTGGAGTCCCAGACCATCGCTTCCGAACAGCATGCCGACCAATAAAAAAACAAGTAACGTAGGGATTCCGAACCGGTATCCGGTCTTACTCACTACAATACTTACGAACAATAGGATGGAACCTATCAAGAGAATGTTTTCTGCATTAAATATCATACTTCTGTGATCTTGTTTAATTTTTTAATATGATGTGCCAGCATCAGGCAGGCTGTGATAAACGCTAACAGATCGGATACAGGCATACTGAGCCAGATACCGTTCAGTCCCCACCAATGAGGTAGTAACAGCAGGCAGGGTAATAAATACAACAGTTGGCGGGACAAGGAGAGGAAGATAGAAATTTTCGCTTTCCCGATAGATTGGAAGAAACTGGAAATTACAATTTGTATTCCCACGAAAGGAAACATCAGTACTCCGATTTGTAACCCGGTGCGTGCCAATGCTGTAAGTTCTTTATCGTCTGTAAACATATTAACAACCAAATTAGGGAAAAGTTCGCTGAAAGCAAATCCCAACGAAGTGATGCACCCCCCTGCAATCATGCAATATTTCAAAGTCTGCTTCACCCGGCCGAATTTGTGTGCGCCATGATTATAGCCCACAATCGGTTGCATTCCCATAGTCAGCCCCATGATAACCATTACAAACAGCATCAGCAGACGGTTTAATATGCCGTATGCGCCGATAGCCAGATCGCCCCCGTAGAGCAGCAGGCTCTTGTTGAATATAATGACAATGGCCGAAGCGCAGACATTCATCAGGAACGGCGACATACCGATACTGAAGATATTCTCTACGATCCGTTTCCTTAATTTGAATATCCCTTTCTTGAAGCGGATATAACTTTTTTCCTGCATGAAATGGCTCAGCACCCATATCATGCCGGCAAACTGTGAAAGGATGGTTGCCGTGGCTGCTCCGCGGATTCCCCAACCGAGCCAGAAAATAAAGACAGGAGCCAGAATAATGTTGCATCCCACTGTCAGCATGGAGGACAGCATCGCCTTTCGGGGATAACCGGTGGCACGCATGATATTATTCAGTCCGATCATTACATAGGTGACAGGACTTCCTATTAATATAATCTGCATAAAGTCGCGGGCGTATGGCAACGTGTCATGGCTTGCCCCGAAGAAGAACAGAATCCGGTCCAGAAACAGCAGGGTGATGCCTCCGTAGAAAATAGAATTTATCACACAGAGCACCGTTACGTTTCCCAGCACCTTCTCGGCACCGTCCGTATCCTTCTGCCCCAGGCGGATAGAAGAAATGGTAGCGCCACCCACCCCGACCAGTGTACAGAATGCCACCAGCAGATTCATCAGCGGAAAAGAAATAGCCAAGCCCGATATGGCCATGGCGCCGACACCATGACCGATAAATACACTATCAATAATGTTGTACAGTGATGTCAGTGTCATCCCTATGATGGCAGGGATAGAGTACTCTAAAAGCAGCTTTCCGACCTTTTCTGTACCCAGTATGTGCGGGTTGTTTTCTTTCATTCGCGTTTTTGTTATTTTTAAGCTTTGCAAAGTTAGGAATATGGAGGATTATTCGGACCTTTGTGGCGTTAAATCAAACTAAAAGTAATATGAATTCAACAAAAAGCATAGCAGCTTTATTCGATTTTGACGGAGTGGTAATGGACACTGAGACTCAGTATAGTATCTTCTGGAATGAACAAGGACGGAAATACCATCCGGAGCTTCCCGAATTCGGCCGGTTGATAAAAGGACAGACCTTGACACAGATTTATGCCAACTATTTTGCCGGAATGGAAGAGGTGCAGCATGAAATTACAGAAGATTTGAACAAATTTGAAAAAAATATGTTATATAATTATATCCCGGGCGTAGAGGCTTTCCTGAAAGAATTGAGGGAAAACGGGGTAAAGATAGCTATAGTCACAAGTTCAAATGAGATGAAGATGAGCAACGTATATAAAGCACACCCGGAATTGAAGCAAAGTGTGGACCGTATCCTCACTGCTGAAATGTTTACTCATTCCAAGCCTGACCCCGAATGCTTTCTGTTAGGTGCGACAGTTTTTGACACCGTGCCGGAGAACTGTGTGGTTTTCGAGGACTCGTTTCATGGCCTTGAGGCGGGGAATCGTGCCGGAATGACTGTGATAGGACTGGCTACCACCAATTCTGAAGAGCAAATACGCGACAAGGCAAATGCTGTTATTCAGGACTTTAATGGATTCAGTTTCGAAAAAATGAAGAATATGATGAGGTAATGTCAACTAAAACATCTACCTTTGCAGCCGTTTTTTATAAATTAAAGTAAATATGGCAGGATATATTTCGGGCGATACACGCAAAGTAACTACCCACCGTTTGGTGGAAATGAAGCAGAGAGGCGAGAAAATTTCTATGCTTACCTCCTATGATTACACGACAGCGCAGATTGTAGATGGCGCAGGCATCGATGTTATATTGGTAGGCGACTCCGCTTCGAATGTCATGGCAGGAAATGTGACCACACTTCCTATCACCCTTGATCAGATGATTTATCATGGAAAGTCTGTGGTCCGTGGGGTGAAACGCGCGCTTGTTGTGGTGGATCTGCCTTTTGGCACTTACCAGACTTCCGAATACGAAGCGGTGACCAATGCGATCAAAGTAATGAAGATTACGCACGCTGATGCTTTGAAACTGGAAGGGGGTGTGGAGATCATTGATGCGGTAAAGAAAATCATTGCTGCCGGCATTCCCATCATGGGACATTTGGGGTTAATGCCGCAATCTATCAATAAATATGGAACCTATACTGTACGCGCCAAGGACGAGGAAGAGGCCGAGAAGTTGTTGAGCGATGCACATCTGCTGGAAGAGGCAGGGTGTTTTGCGCTGGTACTTGAGAAAATCCCTGCGTCACTGGCAGAGCGTGTGGCCAGGGAACTGACCATTCCCGTTATCGGTATCGGAGCCGGTGGCGCGGTAGACGGGCAGGTACTGGTCGTATCGGATATGCTGGGGATGACCAACGGTTTCAGTCCTCGTTTCCTCCGTCGTTATGCCGATCTGCATACAGTTATGACGGGAGCCATACAGCAGTATGTGGATGATGTGAAAAAAGGGGATTTCCCTAACGAAGACGAACAATATTAAAAGTTTTTGCTGATATGTATGATGACTTCTTCTTTCCGTATGAAAAGGCAAAACTGTGGACTGGGAATATGTTTTTGTTATCCCTTTCCAATTTTTTGCTTTATGCATCACTATACATGATGCTTCCTGTGCTGCCTTTATGGATGGTGCGGCACTGGTATTGCAGTTATGCGGAAGCAGGAGCAGCCATTGCTGTTTTCGGGCTGGCCATGTTCCTTCCGGGAACATTCAACAGCTACCTTATTGATACGTTCAAACGTAAAAGTGTGTGCTTTATAGCGATATTCCTGTTTGTGGCATCCAGTCTGCTATATCCGTACGTTGCGACCGTAGGGTTCGTAGCTTTGGTCAGGGCTGTCCAGGGAGGGCTGTTCAGCGTCATTACCATGACTACGGGCAGTACACTGGTGATTGATGTCACTGCTTCCCGCCGCCGCACGGACGCCAATATCGCTTTTGCCTGGGCGGGTCGTTTTGGAATGGTGGTGGGTCTTGCCTTGGGGATCTATATTTATCCTTATTGGAATTTTCACCATATCATTTATACCAGTATGGCTCTGGGAGCGTTGGCGCTGGTGCTGATTCCGGCGGTGAAAGTTCCTTTCCGTGCTCCGCTCAGCACTTCATGGTTCTCGCTGGACCGTTTTTTGCTGCCGCGCACTTTGTGGCCGGGGATGAATATGATGATGGTGGCCATTATCTTTGGGATATTGGTGGCACATATTTACAATGAATTGTTTTTTGTTTGTATCCTGATAGGCTTTGTCCTGTCTTTGCTGCTTTTGCGTTACGTGCTTTCTCATGCTTCCGGTCGTTCGGAGGTAGAGCTGGGGCAGGCGGCAATGATAGGAGGGTTGTTATTGCTCGCTTTTTCCAATAGCTTGATGAACAGTTATATAGCTGGTATTTTGTTGGGGATGGGAACCGGAACCACTGTGTCACGTTTCTTTATAAAAATGATCAGCCTGCCGAGGCATTGCGAGCGGGGAACGGGAAACAATACCTATCAGCTGATGTGGGAGGCAGGAGTACTGATTGGTTTCCTGTTTGAGAATATGTGGACTGAGGGTCATCCCGATACTATTTATTGGATATGTATCGGTATCTGTGTCGTTCTGCTGCTGATGTATGAGTTCTTCACACATCCGTGGTATTACAGAAAGATGGAGGAAAAACAGTGAAATATGGCAACTTACATAAATTAATAATATAAAGAATATGGCAGACGACAAAAAGATTATCTTTTCGATGGTGGGCGTAAGCAAAGCCTTCCAGGCGAACAAACAGGTATTGAAGGACATCTACCTATCCTTTTTTTACGGTGCTAAGATCGGTATCATCGGTCTGAACGGTTCGGGTAAATCAACACTGATGAAAATTATTGCCGGACTGGAGAAAAGTTATCAGGGAGAAGTGGTGTTCTCGCCGGGCTACTCTGTAGGCTATCTGGCACAGGAACCGCATCTGGATGATGAAAAGACAGTGAAAGAGGTGGTGATGGAAGGAGTGCAGAGCATCGTGGACACACTGGCGGAATACGAAGAAATAAACAATAAGTTCGGGCTTCCCGAATACTATGAGGATTCTGAAAAGATGGATGCGCTCTTTGCCCGTCAGGCAGAGTTGCAGGACATCATTGACGCTACGGACGCATGGAATCTGGACAGCAAGCTGGAACGCGCCATGGATGCGTTGCGCTGTCCGCCCGAAGACCAGCCGGTGAAGAACCTCTCGGGAGGCGAGCGTCGCCGTGTGGCATTGTGCCGTCTGCTGTTGCAGAAGCCGGATATTCTGTTACTGGACGAGCCTACCAACCATTTGGATGCGGAAAGTATCGACTGGCTGGAACAGCATTTGCAGCAATATGAAGGTACGGTGATTGCCGTAACCCACGACCGTTACTTCCTGGACCACGTAGCCGGATGGATTCTGGAACTGGACCGTGGCGAAGGAATTCCCTGGAAAGGAAATTACTCCAGCTGGCTGGAACAGAAGACCAAACGCATGGAGATGGAAGAGAAGGTGGCAAGCAAACGCCGCAAGACCTTGGAACGCGAGTTGGATTGGGTGCGCATGGCTCCCAAAGCCCGTCAGGCAAAAGGAAAGGCCCGTCTGAACTCTTACGACAAATTGTTGAATGAGGATGTGAAAGAAAAGGAAGAGAAACTGGAAATCTTCATCCCGAACGGTCCCCGTTTGGGAAACAAGGTGATCGAGGCCAAAGGAGTGGCGAAAGCTTATGGTGACAAGCTGTTGTTCGATAACCTGAATTTCATGCTGCCCCCTAACGGCATTGTCGGTGTAATCGGTCCTAACGGTGCCGGAAAGACTACCTTGTTCCGCTTGATTATGGGACTGGAAACCGTAGACAAAGGTACTTTCGAGGTAGGGGAGACCGTGAAACTGGCATACGTGGACCAGCAACATAAAGATATCGACCCTGCCAAGTCCGTTTATCAGGTGATCAGCGGTGGAAACGAACTGATCCGTCTGGGAAACAGGGATATCAACGCGCGTGCCTACCTCAGCCGTTTCAATTTTTCGGGAGCCGATCAGGAGAAACTTTGTGGAATGCTTTCGGGTGGTGAGCGCAACCGCCTGCATCTGGCTATGGCACTGAAGGAAGAAGGCAACGTGCTGCTGCTGGACGAGCCTACCAATGATATTGACGTGAACACGCTGCGCGCGTTGGAAGAAGGTCTGGACGATTTTGCGGGCTGTGCGGTGGTGATCAGCCACGACCGTTGGTTCTTGGACCGTATCTGTACCCATATCCTGGCTTTCGAAGGAAACAGTGAGGTCTTTTTCTTTGAAGGATCCTATTCGGAATACGAAGAGAACAAGATGAAGCGTTTGGGTAATGAGGAGCCGAAACGGGTGCGCTACCGCAAGCTGATGGAAGACTGATGACGCCCTGTCTATAAAATCTTACCCAAGTGTACGAACAGTAACGTATTCTTGGGTAAGTTTGCATATACACACAACGGTTCGTCAGAAATGTATGGCAACTTCCTCAGTATAAAGACGTTTTTGAGGTTAAGAGCCTTTTTATTATACACCTATCTTATTATGCGCGCACCGCATGGAATTCCCGTCGGCCCGTGTCCCGGGGTCATCCGGCAGGATGAATGTGGTTCACCATAAAACTATAAATTCTCTTTCTATAGACCTGCCACTGTAAATTGTAACCGATTTGTAGTTTGTATATCGTTTCTATTAGCTATCTTTGCAACGTCTTTTAAGACATTAATTATAATATTAATTAATAAAAAGTTTATGGTAAAAAGAATGCGATCTTTTTTTGCGGTGGTTATGTTGGTAATCGCTGCTACTGTTAACGCTCAGGTCACTACCTCGTCAATGAGTGGAAAGGTGGTCGATCAAAGCAATGAAGCCATTATCGGCGCGACGATTCAGGCTATTCATGAGCCGTCCGGCACCCATTATGGGGCCATTACCAATGTGGACGGCCGTTATTCCATCCAGGGCATGCGTGCCGGCGGCCCTTACAAAGTAGAAGTTTCTTATGTAGGTTATCAATCAGTGGTTTACAAGAGCATCAATCTCCAGTTGGGAGAGAATTACGTATTGGATGCGAACTTGAAGGAGTCTACCGAACTGCTGGATGAAGTAGTGATAACCGCTTCCAAGAGCAGCAATATGAAGTCTGACCGCGCCGGAGCGGTGACCAATGTCGATGCGGCCAGAATGTCGGAAGTGCCTACGGTGAGCCGCAGCATGAATGATATCATGCGCCTGACCCCTCAGGGAGCCAATATCGGTAGCGGTTTCTCAGTGGGTGGAGGTAACTACCGCCAGTCTTATGTCACTGTGGACGGAGCCGCTTTCAATAATGCCTTCGGTATCGAACTTGCCGGCAGGCGGTTCGCCTATCTCTCTGGATGCATTGGAACAGATTTCCGTTTCCACCACTCCCTTTGATGTCCGTCAGAGCGGGTTTACAGGAGGTGCCATCAACGCCGTGACAAAGAGTGGTACGAATGAGTTCAAAGGTACAGCCTATATGTATACTTCCAATACCCACCTTACCGGTAATAAGGTAGAGGACTATGAGCTGACCCGCAACCGTGACCACAGTACCACCTACGGAGCTTCTTTGGGAGGTGCGATCATTAAAAACAAGTTATTCTTCTTCGTGAACGGCGAATATCAGGATAATGTGCAGGCAGGTCCGTCGGGCATAGCGCGTAGCGGCGCCAATGACGAATGGAGCACCAACGGCATCGTGCACCGTCCGTTCGAGAACACCACAACGGTAGGCGGCCGTACCTTTGTGGGGATGAACAACATCAGCCAATACCTGTCGGAAAAATACAACTATAATCCGGGACGTTATCAAGGATACTCTTTGGAAACTCCTTCTTATAAGATCATGGGGCGTCTGGACTGGAACATCAACAACAACAACAAGATTAATTTCCGTTTCACCCATACCCATTCCAAGTATTCCTCCAACCCTTCCTCTTCCACCACTCCGTTTAAGGATTCAATCATTTATCCGGGCGGAGTAGACGGCAGTGCGGGCAAGAGCAGTTCGGGACGTACAGCGAATGCCGGTATGTATTTTGAAAGCTCACGCTACATGCAAGAGCAGAACTTCACTTCCATAGCTTCCGAATGGAATTCAAAGTGGGGCGCAATCAATAACGCCTTGCGTTTTACTTATTCTTATCAGAACGAACCTCGTACTTACGAAGGTGGAACATTCCCTACGGTGGATATTCTTGACCAAGGCTCCCTGTATGCCTCATTCGGCCCGGACCCCTTTACAGAAGGGAACTTGCGCCAGGTGAAGACCTTTGTCATTACCGATGAATTCAATTTCTCCAGCGGTATCCATAACTTTATGGGCGGTATCCAGTTTGAGTCCAATAAGGCAGTGAACGGATTCATGCAGGCGGGTAGCGGTTATTATGTCTATTCCTCTTGGGATGATTTTGTGAACAACAGAGCTCCGGCTGCTTTCGGTGTCACTTATTCCAACACCGGGGACGGTTCCCAGTTCCTGGCGAACATGAAGTACCAGCAGCTTTCTTTCTATCTGCAGGACCAGATGAATATCACAGACAACTTCAGACTGACTGCCGGGGTGCGTTTCGAACTGCCCATTTATCCGGAGCTGAAGAACAACTATAACAAGAATTTCGCACAGATTGACTTTGACGGATATCATTACGCCACAGACCAGTTGCCTTCATCCTACCAGCTGACCGCCTCCCCCCGTATCGGCTTCAACTGGGACCTTACAGGCGAGCGTAAGTATGTATTGCGCGGCGGTAGCGGTTACTTCATCGGCCGTCTGCCGTTCGTATGGCTGGTTTCGGCAGTAGGTAATGCCAATTGCGGACAAAGCACCTATTATTATAACGAGCAGAAGGACGCTAAGTACGGACAACCGAGTTTCCACACCAGCGTGGCTGATATGTTGAAAGATCCTAACTTGAACCTTCCGGCGGCTACCGATCCTGCCGCACCTTCCGGAGCCACCATCATTGACCGCGACTTGAAGATGAATGCCACCTGGAAGTCATCATTGGCTTTTGATGCAAAACTTCCCGGAGACATTGACTTTACGTTGGAAGGTATTTTCAGTAAAGAGTTCAATCCGGCTACAGTGACCAATTTGGGACGTAAGTTTAAAGGAGAGCAGGAGATAGCTCCGGGTGATGTCCGCAGAATGTTTGAGTACTCCAATGCGAACAAGACGGATGCTTATTATATCACCAATGCGGGAAACAGCGCTTATTATTACTCACTCACCGCCTCACTGGCCAAGACATTTGATTTCGGCCTGCATCTTTCCGCTTCCTACACCCGTTCTTATGCCAAGTCGTATGGCGACGGCATCGGCGACCAGGTGAACTCGGCTTATTACAACAACCGTTACTCTGTCAACGGAAATAATGACACGGAGACCGGCTATGGTACGTATGTATCGCCCAACCGTGTGCTGGCTTCCGCCGCTTACCGTATT
>OGMM01000660.1_pt1 | contig 14348 bp, 15 predicted proteins | sample 1573221 | NCBI WGS metagenome assembly OGMM01 (sample SAMEA2581988, study PRJEB24529) | metagenome | biome: Human gut stool | place: China | collected 2011 | reverse complement strand
AGCACGGAACAATTCGTAGGTATCAAAGTCGGGGGCTTTTGACCCCGACATCATATAAAGCAGATATTGTAATATATGCATATGAAAATGAGTAATGGTATTTTTTTAAGAAAGGATTCACACATGGAAACACAGGCAAAAGAAAAGAAAAAATGGAAAACGCCGCATACATTTGTAATTCTTGTAGTGATTATTATTATCGCAGCTGCAGCAACTTATATTGTGCCGGCAGGTGAGTTTGCAAGATACAAGGATGCAGCAACAGGAAAGACTTTAGTTGAGGCAGGAAGTTATCACAGGATTGAATCAAGTCCGCTTAATCTGTTAAAGATTCCAGAAGCTATATATACAGGTATAGTTAAATCAGCATCTACTATTACATTTATGTTAATAATTGGTGGAGCTTTTCAGGTTATAACTTCTACAGGTGCACTTACTGCACTTTGCAAGAAGCTTTCTAAGACATTTTCAAAGCATAAGTATGTAGTTATACCCGTATTTTTAACTTTATTTTCTATATTTGGATTTACAATGGGTATGTCATCAGAGGTTATGATTTTTGTTCCTATTGGAATAACACTTGCACTGTTTCTTGGCCTTGACAAGGTGACAGGTACTGCCATGATAGCACTTGGCGCTGCAGTAGGTTTTACAGCAGGTATACTTAACCCATTCAATGTCGGAGTTGCACAGGATATTGCGGAATTACCATTATTCTCAGGTATGGCATACAGAATTGTTGTTCTTGTAGTGCTGATTGCTGCAACAAGTATATATATAATATGCTATGCAAGAAAGGTGGCAGCTAATCCTGAAAAGAGCGTAATCTATGGAATTAAAGAAGATGAAGAGTATACATTTGATAATGTAACAGATAATCTTACAGGAAGACAGATAGGTGTTCTTGTTGTTATGGCACTTGGTTTTGGACTGCTTATATATGGTCTTTCAAAGAAGGGTTGGTATTTTGAAGAAATGTCAGGACTTTTCATATTCATGGGTGTAATCTGTGGATTAATCTACGGATATGGACCAAGTAAGATAGCTAAAGAATTTGGCGAGGGTGCTAAGGGTATTGTAGTAGGATGTCTTATAATCGGTATTGCACGTACAGTTGAGGTTATATTAAGTGATGCTCATATTCTTGATACTATTGTATATGGAATAGTTAACCTTGTGAATTTCCTTCCAGGTTCTATAAAGGCAGTAGGTATGTTTATCTGTCAGTCACTTATCAACTGTGTAATCGTATCAGGAACAGGTCAGGCTGCAGTTACTATGCCACTTATGGTTCCTGTTTCAGATCTTGTTGGTATATCAAGACAGACAGCAGTACTTGCATTCCAGTTAGGTGATGGTTTCTCTAACTCAGTACTTCCTATGTCATCATCACTTATGGGATATCTTGCAGTATCCAAGATTCCATATAGCAAGTGGCTTAAGTTTATGATGCCTCTGTTCCTTATATGGACAGCACTTGGATGTATATTTATGTTAGGCGCGTTAGTGATTGGATATTAATTAAGGTGTTATAAGAAGTGTTATGTTGTGATATGCCTTTTAAAGGTACATTATACATAGCACTTTTTATTAATCAGGGATTGCGTGAGAGGAGTAATTATAAAATATGGCAGATAATATAAAAAAGAAGCTAGGTGAAGTGATAGATGCACATAAGTCTGAGCTTTGCCAGATGTCAGATACGATATTTGATCTTGCAGAGATAAGTGGTGAAGAATATAAGACATCGGAAATGTTATGTAAATATCTGGAAAAAGAAGGTTTTGCAGTTGAACGTGGAACCGGGCTTGAAACAGCATTCAGGGCATCTTATAAGAATGGTGAGGGTGGTCCTGTTCTTGGAATACTAGGAGATTGCGATGATATCGCAAAAATCGGACATGCGTGTGGCCATCATCTTCAGGGACCGACAGGAATAGGAGCTGCTGTTGCAGTAAAAGAATGTATTAAAGATTATCCGTATGAGCTTGTGGTATATGGAACGCCAGCAGAGGAAACACTTGGTGGTAAGATTGTTATGCTTGATAAGGGATATATGAAAGAACTTGATCTTGCATTTATGTCACATGGTTCGCCTAGTACTTCTGTTGATGAGAAATGTATGGCACTTGAGAATTTTGTAGTAACATTTCATGGTGTTAAAAGCCATGCAGCTATAAGTCCTGAAGAGGGCAGAAGTGCCCTTGATGCGGCATTGCTTTCATTCCATGCTATTGAGATGTTAAGGGAACATGTTAAGGATGATACAAGGATGCATTATACAATCCGTAATGCAGGTGGACCTCCTAATGTTGTGCCTGATATAACAGTTGCGGAATATACACTGCGTTCATACAGTACGAAGTATCTTAATGAGGTTGTTGAGAGATTTTATAATATACTTAAAGGTGCAGCACTTATGACAGATACTACATACGAAATCCAAAGGGATCTTCCGTTTAAGAGTAAGATAGTGTGTCATAAGGTTAATGATCTTCTTATGGCAAATGCAGAGTATGAGCATGCACCTGCTATAGCACCTCCAAGAAAGAAGACAGGTTCTACAGACTTTGGAAATGTGCTTTATGAAGTTCCAGGTTCATGTATAAGAATTGCATTTACAGATGAGGATGCACAGCCACATTCTGAAAGCTATTTAAAGGCAGGAAAGAGTGAGGCGGCACATGACGCTATTGGTTATGCAGCAAGGATAATTGCAGATTCGATATGTGATGTGCTTGTTGATCCAGAGCTGCTTAAGCAGATAAAAGAAGAGTTTAAAACGGCAAGAAATAATGAGTAAATAAGATTACTGATTTAATGCTGATTTAAGAAGTTAGTTGTTGCTGACTTTAATATAAAATGCTATTATATAATGTGAGTGTCACAAATAAAAGGAGTAAAGCATTGGATAATAAAGTCAGATTAAAAAGAGATATTATTCTGGTGCTGTCGATGGTTATTATAGCTGCGGCAGCATTTTTAATTATTAATTTTGCTGTTAAAAAAGATGGCAGTTATGCGGTTATTAAGGTTGATGGAAAAGTGATTAAGACACTGGATCTTAACAGTGGGGAAACAACCATCGAGGTCAATGGATATCAGTGTGGAGTGAATAAGGTTGTAATCAATGATGGAAAGGTTAGTATGACGGAGGCTGACTGTCCAGATGAGCTGTGTGTTAAGACAGGTAAAATAAGCAGGGTGGGAGAAACTATAGTGTGTCTTCCACACAGAGTTGTCGTAGAGATTAAGGGAAGTCCGGATGACGATTCCATAGACTCTGTAGTAAAATAATCATACATGCAGCATAAAAACAAAGTGAAATGGAGACGCATATAAATGTATACTCGTATATCAACAAAAAAGATAGCCTTATGTGGTGTGCTTACAGCACTTGCTATGATATTCAGTTATATAGAAAGCGTGATACCTGTTCCTATACCAGTTCCTGGTATAAAACTTGGAGTTGCGAATATAGCAGTTATTACGATTCTATATGTGCTTGGTGTTAAGGAAGCTATAGTGATTAACCTGTTAAGAATAGTACTGACTTCACTTCTTTTTGGTAATGTTAACAGTTTTTTGTTCAGCATATCAGGTGCAGCGCTTAGTCTTACGATTATGATAATTATGAAAAAACTTGATTTCTTTTCATGCATAGGTGTGAGCGTGTGCGGAGGTGTTATGCATAATATAGGACAGATAATAGCAGCGGTATTTATTATGGGAAGTGAAGCTATAGTTTTCTATCTGCCAGTTCTTATAGTTTCTGGTGTATTTACAGGAGTTGTAATCGGAGTGGTATCAGGTATAGTTGCAAAGCATGTCAGGAAAGTAGTAAGTTGAGATTAATGTTAACAGCGAGAAAGAAAAGCATCAAATAAATGGAGGTAGATACGATGAAAAGCATATTAATAAAAGATACAACAAAGTCAGAAAGAATTCAGCTTGTTAAAGAATGGGAAGAGTGTGAAGGCTGCGAGAGTAGTGGGATGGACTTACTTGAGTATTTCAGGGACTATATAGATGGTAAAAAGGAAATATCAGAGGTAAATGCAGAATTTAATGCAAGATATATATCTGAGATACCAGATAATGATACAGGTATGAGCTGTGGTATGGGGATGAGAAGATAATGTGTCTGTTTAAAGATGAACTAAGAATTACCAGATTAGATGATAATATATCATATATACAGCCGACAGTTAATCCGTTATCTGCAAATGTTGTCATAATAAATAGTAAAGATGCGGTATGGCTGTATGATGTTGGAAACCATCCAGATATACCAGATGTGTTAGAATGTTTTATCAGGACAGAATGCTGTGATTATAGTGGTGATTCTGTTTTACAGTGCACAAAAGCCGGCAAAAAGGTGAATATTGTGTTATCGCATTTTCATCAGGATCATATAGGGAATATTACACAGTTATGTGAAAAGCTTGATTGCTGCAATATTTACCAGGGAAGATTAACATATAAGCATACACATATTGGGAGCATAATAGAAGATGATGTTTATATAGAAGATGGGAAATCAGTACTTCATATCTTTCCATTACCCTCAAGTCATGCCAAAGGAAGTATAGCACTGGAGGTAAATAATGAATACTGCTTTCTTGGTGATGGATTATATGCAATGCAAAAGGGCTTTCAAAGCTTATATAATACCGGAATTCTCAAGGAAGAAATAGATGTGCTTAAGAAAGTAAAGGCGAAGAATTTCATGTGCAGCCATAAAACACCATTTGGAAGGTCTAAGGCTGGTGTTATAAGATGGCTTGAAAGTATATATGATATGAGAACAAAAGATAATCCATACATATTGTATGAATAAAAAAACATTGCTGTCAGTTAAAACAGCAATGTTTTTTAAGTTGAAAATCAACTATGTTTTGTATGTATAATTATATTCATTCTTTATACTGTGGCATAGATAAATCATCAATAGTCTTTACAACAGTATGTGGAATAGGCTTCCATTCAACCTTCTTAAACAGAGCTACTATACTGATTGGAATATATGTAGCTATAAACAGTGGGAAAGAGAAAAGATACATTATCTTTTTTCTTCCAGGTGCAAGAATCTTTTTCCATTCGGTTATAAGAGTTATAAGTCCGATAACAAGTAACATCATATAGAAGTTAAAGAAACCGAAAAGTATAGCTGCTATAGTAGGACAAAATATCTGCTTGAAAAGTACAGGGTTAAAACCACTGCATAAAAGTAAAACAACATTCAAAAGAATAGTTCCAAGTGTAAGTAATGTTGCAGGAGCAAGAGTCATAATCATATCATAACATGATACAAACATTCTTTTTTCCTTGAACATTGTTATAAATAAATCCTTGCCGTACTTAAATAATACCTGATAAAATCCCTTTGTCCAGCGCATGCGCTGATTCCAAGACTGCCTGAAGGTAGTAGGCTGTTCATCATAGAACATGGCGTTTCCACAGTATCCAACTTTTTCACCATTAAGAATATTAGTAACGGTAAATTCAATATCTTCAGTAAGAAGATTGCATTTCCATCCATTGTTCTTTTTGATGATTGAACTATCAACAAGATATCCTGTTCCGGATACTGCACAACTTGTTTTAATCATCATACGTGGATTGTTAAGGTACTTGGCTTCTCTTATAAACCAGAGAGAGTAGCCTGCAGTAATCCAGTTGGTATCATAGTTCTTGGAATTACGATAGCTTGTTACAACCTTATAGCCACTGTCAAACACCTTATTCATCTCTTTGACATAGTTAACATCAATAACATTATCTGCATCAAATACAAAGTAACCATCATAGCATGTATAGTCACCATGTTCTTCTTTTATCTTGTTAAAGACATAGTCCATGGCATAGCCTTTACCAACAAGTATATTGTTGAAACGTTCATATACTATAGCACCATGCTGGCGTGATATTTCAGCTGTATTGTCTGTACAGTTGTCTGCAACAACAATAACATCAATAAGTTCTTTAGGATAATTCTGGTTCTTTATGCTGTCGATCAGATTACCGATAACAGCATTCTCATTTCGTGCAGCAATAATGAATGCGTACTTGTGAAGTGCCGCATTATCTTCTTTTATGTTATTTTTTTTCTTTTTTCCAATCAAAGCAATTAGTACGTATACACCCTGATAGAAATAAAACAGAGTTAATAATATGTATAAAACTGCATTGACATCTGATACGATTTTCATTTGAAATCCTCACTAAATATAAAAGATAAAAGCCTGTTAAAACTTTTACAAACTTTTGCAAAGTTCTTTACAGATTATATCATTAGTTTGTTAGGTGTCAATAGTTAAATTGACTAATAATTCTAAAAAAATTGACAAAATTCATACTTTGTATGTTATTATATATGATACAGCATTAATTCTTGAATGCAACGCATATTTAAGATATATTATATAAAATTAATAATTCTGAAAGGAAATAACAAGTTATGTATAAGGAAATATCAAAATTAATAATGTATGGTAATCTTGACAACAATAGTATTTTATCATCAATGGCGGATATATTCAATCGTTTTGATAATAATTTATCATCAAAAGAAGAGCTTATTACAGATATATATACACAGATTAAAAGAATTCTGGAGGTGGCAACTGATTATGGCTTTGATAACAATCTCTGGCATAATTACCTTACATACTTCCTTATTACTAATGAGAATCCATTCAGTATAACATGTGAAAAGGTTGGTGCTAATGACGGAAGTGTCAACATATTTGCCAGAAATGATTTTAAGGTGTTTTACAATCTTTTCCATTATGATTTCAGTGAAATAGAAGAAAAGCTGGGAATCGATTGCTTTTCTATCATTTCCAATTATAAAGCTATTGTAAAAAAAGAGCTTATGTATAATAAAAATGTAAGTGAAAAGGTAAGGGAGCTTAGCAGCAGGCTTGAAAGAACTAAGAATGAGAATGAATTCTTTGATGAGGTGACAGAATTCTACAAAGCATTTGGCGTTGGTATGTTTGGTCTCAATAAGGCATTCAGAATATCAAGTGATGAAAAGGATGGTCTTGTATTCCATCCAATCAATAATATGGATAAGGTTGTTTTAGATGATCTTATTGGATATGAAATACAGAAGCAGAAGCTTGTTGAAAACACAGAGAACTTTGTTCAGGGAAGAAAGGCAAACAATGCATTACTCTTTGGTGATAGTGGTACAGGTAAGTCAACAAGTATAAAGGCTATTGTTAACCAGTACTATGACCAGGGACTTCGTATGATAGAGATATACAAGCACCAGTTCAAGGATCTTTCCAATGTCATTGCAAGTATTAAGAATAGAAATTATAAGTTTATTATATATATGGATGATCTTTCATTTGAAGAGTTTGAGATTGAATATAAGTTCCTTAAGGCAGTTATAGAAGGCGGAGTTGAAACAAAGCCTGATAATATACTTATATATGCAACATCTAACAGAAGACATCTTATTAAAGAAACATGGAATGATAGAAATGATATGGAGACAACAAACGGTCTTCACAGGTCAGATACAATAGAAGAGAAGATGTCTCTTGTAAACAGATTCGGATGTCAGATATGCTATTCAAAGCCTTCTAATAAGGAATATTATGATATTGTAATAGGACTGGCAAGAAAGAGTGGGCTTGATATGACAGATGATGAACTCATGGCAGAAGCTAACAAGTGGGAATTAAGCCACGGTGGTATATCAGGAAGAACAGCCCAGCAGTTTATTAATCATTGTCTTGGTATGCAGCGCAGTGATTCGTGATTTGTTGATGGTTTTAAAATGATAATTATTATAGATAGGAAAAAGTTATGCTTTCATATATAATAGGAGAAGTTGCAGAAATATCAGCTGATACCGTTGTCATCGAGAATAATGGTATAGGCTTTAATATCAAAACATCGGCTATGACAATAGACAGTCTCCCACCAGTGGGAGATATGGTCAGAATATATACATATCTTCACGTACGAGAGGATGCAATGCAGATTTTTGGTTTTCTTTCAAAGGATGAACTTGAAGTGTTTAAACTGCTTCTTAATGTAAACGGAATAGGTCCTAAGGGCGCTCTTGGAATATTATCAGCAATAAGTACAGATGATTTACGTTTTGCTGTTTTGTCAGATGATGTCAATCTGATAAAGAGTTGTCCTGGCGTTGGTGCTAAAACAGCCCAGAAGCTTATTATAGAATTAAAAGATAAGTTAAGGCTTGAGGATGCATTTGAAATGGCCGTTAACAATAATAACAAAAAAAATACAGTACAGGATAACACAGTTATCGTTATGAACGAAGCGGTGGAGGCTTTAGTATCTTTAGGATATAGCAGTAAGGATGCCATAGCGGCTGTCAAAAAAGTTGAAAATATCCAGAATAAGAATTCAGAGCAGATATTAAAAGAGGCACTTAAGGGTCTGGCTATAATGTAGAGTCATATGTATACTGATGTGTGAGCTTAAAGCCAGGGATAATGAGAGGTGAGAAAAGAATATGGAAAGAAGAATAATATCAACAGAGATTCTTGCAGAAGATGCAAAGGTCGAAAACTCGCTTCGTCCGTTACATCTTGAGGATTATGTGGGACAGGAAAAGGTAAAAAGAAATCTTAAAGTGTATAGAGGCAGCAAAGGAAAGAGGAGATTCACTTGACCATGTACTTTTCTATGGACCTCCAGGACTTGGAAAAACGACACTTGCTGGTATTATAGCTAATGAAATGGGAGTTAATATAAAGGTTACATCTGGTCCGGCTATAGAAAAACCAGGTGAAATGGCTGCGATTCTTAACAATCTTGCAGAAGGTGACATATTGTTTGTCGATGAGATACATCGTCTTAACAGGCAGGTAGAGGAAGTTTTATATCCGGCGATGGAGGATTACGAGATAGATATAATGATAGGAAAAGGAGCGACGGCAAGATCTATAAGACTTGAGCTTCCAAGGTTTACGCTGGTAGGAGCAACAACAAGAGCAGGCTTGCTGTCGGCACCTTTGAGGGACAGGTTTGGAGTTGTTAATCATCTTGAGTTTTATACACATGATGAATTAAAGAAAATAATAGTCAGATCTGCAGCGGTTCTTGGTGTGAACATAGATGAGGAAGGGGCTTATGAGCTTGCCAGAAGGTCAAGAGGAACCCCAAGACTTGCCAACAGGCTGTTAAAAAGGGTAAGAGATTTTGCGCAGGTTAAGTATGATGGTAATATAACAAAAGCAGTGGCTGACTATGCCCTTGATCTTCTTGATGTTGATAAAGAGGGTCTTGATAGAAATGACAGGCTTATTCTTTCAACTATTATTAATAAGTTTGAAGGAGGACCGGTTGGAATAGAGACACTTTCTGCATCAATAGGAGAGGATTCTGGTACACTTGAAGATGTGTATGAACCCTATCTTATACAGAATGGATATCTGAACAGGACACCAAGAGGAAGAATGGCAACGAGAAAGGCTTATGCAAATCTTGGTATTGAACTAAAAGAGTAGTTATTGTATACTTTAATATATGATGTGTCATGAAGAAATCATAATGACCATATGGGGCAGAAAGCTTTGCATCACTAATATATGTTATGTCAGGAGGATGCTATGTCATCAAAGAATACAACGGAAGTAATTATAGGCGGTAAGGTATTTACTTTGGGAGGCTATGAAAGTGAGGAATATCTTCAGAAAATAGCTTCATATATTAATAACAAGTTAGCTGAATTCACTAAAGATGATGGATTTAGAAGACAGTCAGCAGAGGTGCGTTCTAATCTTATGTATCTTAATATTGCGGATGATTACTTTAAGGCCAAAAAGCTTGGAGATAATCTTTCGTTGGAAATAGAAAACAAAGATAAAGAAATATATAATCTGAAGCATGAGCTTATAGCTGAACAGATAAAGGCTGAGGCAGCAGATAAGCAGATAGAAGAATTAAAAGATAAAATAAGCAAGCTTCAGAATAATATAGTTAAGCTTGAAACTGAGCTTGAAGATTCAAGAAAGTAATATATACATAAAGGGGACTGGGGATATATACCTGCAGTCCTATTTTACATTTTGAGTATAAGAAGTGAGGAAGAAAGATGACCGGATATTATACATATATGGATAATAAAGGCGGATACAATAATGCTGGTAAAGTAGTAGAGGTATTAGCGCCAGCAGGATCGTTAGATATATGCAAGGCTGTTATTAATGCAGGTGCGGATGCTGTATATCTTGGTGGCGATATGTTTGGGGCAAGGGCATATGCAGGAAATCTTAACCAGGAGGAAATGTTTGAGGCACTTGATTATGCGCATAAGCTGGACAGACATATATATCTTACTGTCAATACACTTCTTAAGCAGAATGAAATAGAAGGACAATTGATTGATTATATTGCCCCGTTTTATGAAAGGGGGCTTGATGCTGTCATAGTTCAGGATCTTGGAGTTATGAGGCTTATAAGGCAGAATTTTCCTGATATGGATATACATGCCAGTACACAGATGACACAGACAGGTGTAGAGGGTGCTGGCCTTTTATATAAAGCTGGTGCAGTAAGGGTCGTAACATCAAGAGAGATGACATTGGGAGAAATAAAAAAACTTCATGAAGCATATCCTGATATGGAGATTGAAAGCTTTGTCCATGGTGCTATGTGTTACTGCTATTCAGGACAGTGTCTTATGAGCAGCTTTAATGGTGGACGTAGTGGAAACAGGGGGCGTTGTGCCCAGCCATGCCGTTTGCCATATAAAGTGTATGACGGGCAGAACATAATAAATAATCAGAATGAAAAATATGCACTAAGTCCGAAAGATATGTGTGCGCTGAAGATACTTCCTGATGTTATAGATGCAGGAGTGTATTCACTTAAAATAGAAGGCAGAATGAAGAATGTAACTTATGCAGCTTATGTGACTTCCATATATAGAAAGTATGTAGATAAATATATCGCTAATGGCAGAAAAGGATATAGAGTTTCTGATAAGGATATAGAGCAGCTTTGTGATATATATAACAGAGGAGCGTTTACTACTGGTTTTTATGACACCGGCAAGGGAAGAGATATGATGGCACTTACCAGACCAAACCACTGGGGAGTAAAAGCACTTCAGGTTGTGTCTAACGTAAAAGGAAAGATTACATTTAAGGCACTGACAGATATTAACCGTCAGGACGTTTTTGAAATCGATAAGGAACATAGCTTTGAAAGTGGAAGTGATATAAAAAAAGGTCAGACTATGGTGGTTAATCTTCCTAAAAAGTATGATCTTGCCGTTGGAAAAGTGCTTAACAGAATGAAAAATGCATATCTGACTGAGCTGGTTAAAAAAAGCTATGTTGATTGCAATACATGTATTTCTGTCGATATTTATTTTAAGGCTTTAAAGGGAGAAAAAGCGGAACTTACAATAAGCAGTAAGGATGTTTATGTGACTGTTTATGGTGAAGAAGTACAGCAGGCATCAAAACAGGCAGCAACTAAAGAAAACATTAAGAACAAGCTTTTAATGATGGGACAGACCGGTTATATAGCTGGACAGGTAGAAGTTGTTATAGATAGTGATATATTTATGCCAGTCAGTGAGATAAAAAAGCTTCGCAGGGAGGCTCTTTTGCAGCTTGATAAAAAGCTTATAGAAGTGCATCAAAGAAGCTGTAAAATAACTGCTACAGAAGAAATAAATGATTCATATAAACAGGATGGGGTGCAGCATAAAGAAAAAGAATGTTTTAAAAGTGTATATTTATATAATGTGCAGCATCTTGATACAGTTCTTATGACGGAAAATGTAAAGAGAGTATATATTGACTTTGATATATTTTATCGTGATGAAGATGAGTTTTCCAAAGCGTTAGGAAAAGCAGCAGCAGCTTCTGATATAGAGCTTTATATTGGACTTCCGTATATATTAACGCAGGATAATCATGAACTTTTATGCAGTCTGTTTGATTATGTGGATACTCATTTTGAAGGTAAGGTTAAAGGATATCTTGTAAGAAATCTTGAAGAGGCAGGTTTACTTGCTGAAAGAAAAAAACTATCTTTAAAAAATAACAGAAATTGTTATGATATAATAACAGATGCTGGTCTTTATATTTTTAATACATATGCAAAAAATGAATTAAAAGACATTTTGGAAAATGCAGACCTTAATATGAAAGAATACACATTGCCATATGAGCTTAATGCATCGGAGTTAAAAAGTGTATGTGGAAAAGGCAGTGAGCTTATAGTATATGGCAGGGCACCGTTGATGGTTTCTAAGCAATGTGTAAGAAAAACATATGGAAAATGTGATAAAAAAAATAAAGAAACCTTGTTAAAGCAGAATACAGACAGGGAGTATATTGTTAAAAGCGTATGCAGTTTCTGTTATACTGTAACCAGAGCGGGTGCATTTGATTTATCAAAAGAAGATGTGCTTGATGATATGTCTGTAAGTTCGTACAGATACGAATTCGATAATGAAAGCGAAGAACAGATACGCAATATTCTTAATAATAAGTCTGATATAGACTATAAAGGTCATTTTTATAGAGGAGTTAATTAATATGCAGTCAGTTTGTTTGGAGTTATCTAAGTATGTACTGGCATTTCTTATGGCGTTTTATGCGTTGGCAGCTTACAGGGGCGCAGTCATTAGAAATGAGGAAAAAAGAGGAACAATATATATTACACAGAATATTATAATGGTAGTTGTGCATTTTATTGGTTTTCTTATTATGTATATTGTTTATGATGATATGAAATATATATTCATGTATTTTGCCCAGCTTGTATATTTCATGGTAGTTATAATGATATATATGATGGATTAAAGAAAAAGTCACAAAAAGAGCTTATATATAATAGTAGCGTATACGACTATGAACCATGGGGAGGTGGATATATATATGATTATATGTATGTTCTTCTTATGCTCATAGGTGTATCAGCAGTTGTATATCAGATACTTATGCATGATAGAAAGCGGAAGCATGTAAGGAGTATACTTACGAATCTTGGCGCTAAAAGAATACAGCTAATGGCATTTTCTTTAGTGGAAAATATAGTCATAGTTATACTTGCTGCCATAGCAGGTCTGTTTCTTTCAATATTTACCGGGAAGATAATATGTACTATAACTGGTTATGTTAAAGGTATACAGTTCTTTAACATAAAAAACAGTATATATGTATATGTATTCATTATGCTTTTAGTATCTGTTTGTATAAGCATGATAGCTTGTATTATTGAAAATTTCAGACATCCGGCATCTGGTGTTGGAAATATCTGCGGCATTGGAAGAAATAAATCACTTATTTTAAAGACAGGAAAAAATAAGCTGGTAATAATTAACCGGAATAATTATATTTCACAGACACAAAAAAGGTTAAATAAGTCACATGGGGCGTTGTCAGCTATTGCAGTCAGAGTGTTTGCGCTTGCGATTCTGGTTATTATAGCGGGCTGTGTGATTAATTCAATAAAAGCGTATAAACAGTATCTGGATATATCTGATATGTCAGATATTATAGCATTTAACCGCATCGATTCCAGTACAAATTATGTACTTAATTATGCAGATAAAGAGTCAAGGGATGAGTACTATTATACACAATACTCTGGTGAAAATGGAAATATATATACGAGAGATAGTCTTAAAGCCAAAATACGAAGTAAAACATATTTAAGTGATTATAACAAGGAAATGTATGATAACAGTAATGAAATGTTTACTGAGGTAGATGCTAAAGGAGAAACAAGGCGTTACTTTAACAGATTCAGCAGCTATACACTTATGTGTAATATAAAAAAAGCGGATACACCTGTGTATAAGGATATTGATAAGAACATGATTGATTATATTAACAGTATAGATGGTGTTGAAGATATAAGTTATGGATATTTTGAAACAGCAAGAACATGGGCATGGAATAATATGGATTACAACAAGCTTGGTGTGCCATGGTATCTTTCATATAACTTTAACAGTGTTGAAGCACTTAATGATAATCAAAAAACGTATAAATATCTTTTTGCAACAGAATATGTGGAAAATGATAATAAATTATATGACATATTAAAGGATATAACAGGTAAGCCTTCATTTGATGAGGAGGCATTTAATAATGGAGATATATCTGTTGTATTTGTTGACGAGAATATTGATGGAGATTATGATGATACATTATCTGAGGGAATGGATATTAATCTTATGAAATATTACTGCAATATAAATGGTTCGTTTATGTATGACAGAGCATGGCAGAATTCAGGAAGCTATAATAAGGCTTTGTCAATATATATAAAAGATAAAGGATATAGCGCATAAATTCGTGCGTTCTCGTTTGTCAACCATCGTCCAGAAG
>OGMM01000648.1_pt1 | contig 14615 bp, 12 predicted proteins | sample 1573221 | NCBI WGS metagenome assembly OGMM01 (sample SAMEA2581988, study PRJEB24529) | metagenome | biome: Human gut stool | place: China | collected 2011 | reverse complement strand
GCTCAGCACGCAATCGCTTGCGTCCTGTGTGAATTACTTTGTTTGGAATTGTTTAACGTGTTTTTCCAACACGAAAATAGGTTCCGTTACAAGTTTTTCGATATTGTTCAATTTTCAAGGTCCTGTAGCGCCTCAGCCAAGTGGCTGACGACTTGATTATTTTATCACAGAAATGATTTTTTGTCAAGCTCTTTTTTCGAAGTTTTTCGTTTCTTATCGAACTTGGAACGTTCTCGGTTTCTCGGCGCTGGCCGGAACTTTCGGACGTCTATTGGTTCTTTTCGCTTTACTTCCAGCTGGGACTCAGAAGTCATTCTTTTGTCTCAGCGCTTGGCGCTCAAGTATAATACCATACGCCGGGCCACTTTGCAAGCCTTTTTTGCAAGTTTTTTGCTCTTTTTTCGCTTTTGGACTTTTTCTCCAGTTTTTCTCCCCGTTTTATCCTGTTTTTTGCTCTCTATCCTTTCTTATTATAATATAGAAGCAGAGCGGGTGCTTCTAAGGCATTTCTACCCCAAAAGCACCCGCTCTTATTCTTATCTTATCATCTCATCAGAAGTAGCACTTGATCTGGAACCGATCGGCACTGTCCTGCTTTTTCTCCACCACGATATGCTCATGGTTGAAGTCGAAGTGCACCGGCGTACACAGATCGTTGTTACGGGTCAGGCGCAGCAGCTCCTGCACCCGCTTCTTCTCCTCCGGCACATAGAATAGATAGCTCACGCCCTCCTTCTTTGCGCGGCCTGTGCGGCCGATGCGGTGGGTGTAATGTTCATTGTCGCCAGGGACATCGTAATTGATGACAGCATCCACATCTGAGACGTCGATGCCGCGGGCCGCCACATCGGTGGCTACCAGCACATTCAGCTTTCCGTCACGGAAGTTCTGCATGATGCGGTTGCGCTCGTTCTGGGAGAGGTCGCCGTGGAGGCAGTCCACAGAGAAGCCCAGACGGGCCAGCTGGTTCGCCAGAGCCGCCGTATTGAATTTGGTATCGCAGAAGACCATGACCCGCTTGTAGCCCTCCCCAATGATGATCTGGGCCAAATCGGACAGTTTGTTGCGTCCGGAGGTCTCCAGCATATACTGGGTGATCTTGGGCTGGCTCTCTTCCTTGGGCTGGACAGTGATCTCCTCGGCGTCCTTCTGATACATCCAGCCGATGTCCATCACCTCGCGGCTGATGGTGGCCGAGAACATCGAGAGGGACTTGCGGGCCTTCATCAGGCCGATGATATGTTTCACGTCCTTATAGAAGCCCATATTCAGCATCTCGTCAGCCTCGTCGAGGACCACCTGTGTCACATGGTCGAGGTCGATATTGTGGTGCTTGTAGTGGTCCATGAGGCGGCCCGGGGTCGCCACCACGATCTGACAGCCCTCGGCGAGGCGCTTGGCCTGCTTTTCCATATTCGCACCGCCGTAAACGCAGACTACCTGCACTTCCGGCATAAAATAGGTCAGCCCGGTGAGTTCTTCAGCGATCTGCTGGGCCAGCTCACGGGTGGGGGCCAGAATGACGGCCTGCGGTGCCTTGAGGGCCGGGTCGATGTGCTCGGCCACCGGGATGCCGAAAGCGCAGGTCTTGCCAGTGCCGGTAGGGGCCTTGGCGATAACGTCACGCCCGGCCAGCATGACGGGGATGGTCTTTTCCTGCACCTCGGTCATTTCCGCAAAGCCCATCCGCTCTACGGCCTTATGGATGGCCTCGCTGCACTGTAATTCGCTGTAAAGCATGGATTCCTCTACTCCGTTCTTTTTCTTTTCTCTTCCGCGCAATGCCCTCTGAGGGCCGCTTTTCGTTATGATATGCCCAGTATACCATGAAAATCGCATTCTGTCAGCAAAAAAGCGCCGCATCCCGGGTCAAGGATGCGGCGCTTTTGGTTCAGGTCCTATCAGGCAGTCTCTTCGACGCTCTTGGCAGCACGGCCAGACTCAAGCTTCTGCTTGAAGCGACCACTGGCCTTGAAGCCGGGGATAGAGGTAGACTCCAGACGGCTGGAGACCTTGGTCTTGGGATTGGTGTAAGCCTTCGGCTTGCGGGGACGCATCTCAAAGCGGCCAAAGCCAGCGATGGTGACCTTTTCGTCAGCACGCAGGCAATCGGCGATCTGGTCAAACAGTGCATCCATCGTGGTCTCGACCTGAGCTTCGGTAAAGCCGGTCTTGCGTGCCACGGTTTCGATCATCTGGGAACGAGTCATGTATCTATATCCTCCTGGAACGTCCAAAAGTAACGTCTTTTGGCAAATTTTGCGTTGTTGAGTATAACAAATGCAGCCCCTCATTACGAGGGGCTGCGCACAAACGGTATATTTTTGCGCACGAAGTAATAGAGTGGGATTATTTTTTATGATACAGCGTTGCAATATCCACCAGCGGGATGTCCTTCATGCTGTGGTCGCTGCGCAGACAGTCGACCAGCGCATTGGCGGTATCCACGGCGGTGATGCAGGGGATGCTGAGCTCCACGGCCTTGCGGCGCAGGCGGACGGAATCGCGTTTGGGGTCGCGGCCCTTGGCGCTGGTGGAGAAGACATAGTCCACCAGACCGCTCTGCAGCAGGTCCACGATATTCGGCGCTTCACCGGACATATTCCGCACCTCGTTGCAGGGGACCATGTGCTTGTTGAGCCATGCACAGGTGCCGGAGGTACCGTACAGCTTGTAGCCCATGCTCTTGAGCTTCCAGGCGATGTCCACGAACTCAGGCTTGTCGCTGTCCTTCACGGTGAAGATGCAGCAGGAAGCCGGGCCGGGGGTCTTGAAGGTGTAGCCCGCGCCGATAAGACCCTTGAGCAGGGCGTCATGGAAGTTGGGAGCAATGCCCAGCACCTCGCCGGTAGACTTCATCTCAGGGCCGAACTGGGTATCGACGCCGTGGAGCTTCTCGAAGCTGAAGACAGGCACCTTGACGGCCACATAGGGGGCGTTGGGGTGCAGACCGGTGCCGTAGCCCATATCGGTGAGCTTCTCGCCGAGGCAGCAGCGGACGGCCAGATCGACCATCGGGACGCCGGTGACCTTGGAGATATACGGCACGGTACGGGAGGAACGGGGGTTGACCTCGATGACGTACACCTTGCCGTTGGACACGGCGTACTGCACGTTGACCAGACCGTTGACATGCAGCTCGCGGGCAAAGCGGCCGGTGTAGTCCACCATGGTGTCGATCTCGGCCTGGGTCAGGTGCTGGGCCGGGTAGACACAGACGGAGTCGCCGGAGTGCACGCCGGTGCGCTCCACCTGCTCCATGATGCCGGGGATGAGGTAGTTCTCGCCGTCGCAGATGGCGTCCACCTCGCACTCGGTACCCATGATGTACTTATCCAGCAGGACGGGGTGGTCCATATCGACGTGCTCGGTGATGACGCCCATGTACTCGATGACGTCCGCCTTGGTGTAGGCCACGATCATGTTCTGGCCGCCCAGGACGTAGGAGGGGCGCATCAGCACCGGCAGGCCGATCTCGTCGGCAGCGGCCAGGGCCTCGTCCAGGTTGAACACGGTGCGGCCGGGGGCACGGGGGATCTTGCAGCGCTCCAGCAGCTCGTCGAAGCGCTCGCGGTCCTCGGCCTCGTCGATGGCGTCCGCCGGGGTGCCGAGGATGGGCAGACCGATCTCGTCCATATGCTTTGCAAGCTTGATGGCAGTCTGACCGCCGAACTGGACGACGCAGGCGTCGGGCTTCTCGGTCGCGATGATGTTGTCCACGCTCTCGGGGTTCAGCGGGTCGAAATACAGGCGGTCGCCGGTGTCGAAGTCGGTGGAGACCGTCTCGGGGTTGTTGTTGACGAGGATAGCCTCACAGCCGTGCTTCTTGAGGGTCCAGACGCAGTGGACAGAGCAGTAGTCGAACTCGATGCCCTGACCGATGCGGATGGGGCCGGAACCGAAGACGAGGACTTTCTTTTTCCTGGGCTCGCCCTTCTCGGCGGCCTTGGCCTCCTTCTCCGCGATGAACTCGGCGGCTTCGTTGTCGCCGTCGTAGGTGGAGTAGAAGTAGGGGGTGTTGGCCGAGAACTCAGCGGCACAGGTATCGACCATCTTAAAACCAGCACGGTAGTTCTCCACGGGGAGCTTGTCCACCCTGGCCAGACGCTTGATGGTCTTATCCTGGAAGCCGTACTTCTTGGCTTCCTTATACTGGGCCACGCTCAGGACGCCCTCGCACTTGGCCAGACCCTTTTCGAGGTCTGCCAGATGCTGCATCTTGTCGAGGAACCACCAGTCGATCTTGGTGATGCGATAAATGGTCTCGTGGTCGATGCCGCGCTTGAGGGCCTCATAGACGCAGAAGACGCGCTCGGCATCCTGCACATGCATGTGGTCCACGATCTCGTCGTCGCTCAGCTCCTCGAAGGGCTTGTGGGTCAGGGTGTCCATGCCCAGCTCGATGGAAGAGACAGCCTTCATCATAGCAGCCTCAAAGCTGTTGCCGATGCTCATGACCTCGCCGGTGGCCATCATCTGGGTACCCAGAGACTTGTCGGCGTAGACGAACTTATCAAAGGGCCACTTCGGGTACTTGACCACGATGTAGTCCAGCGCAGGCTCAAAGCAGGCGCAGGTCTTGCCGGTGACGTCGTTGGTGATCTCATCCAGCGTGTAACCGATGGCGATTTTGGTCGCCACCTTGGCGATGGGGTAGCCGGTGGCCTTGGAAGCCAGAGCGGAAGAACGGGACACACGGGGGTTGACCTCGATGACCGCGTAGTCGAAGCTGTCGGGCTTCAGGGCAAACTGGCAGTTGCAGCCGCCCTCGATGCCCAGCTCGGTGATGATATCCAGTGCGGCGGTACGCAGCATCTGGTACTCGTGGTCGGTCAGGGTCTGGGAGGGTGCCACGACCACGGAGTCACCGGTGTGGATGCCGACGGGGTCAAGGTTCTCCATATTGCAGACGGTGATGACGTTGCCCTTGTGGTCGCGCATGACCTCGTACTCGATCTCTTTCCAGCCCGCGATGCACTTTTCCACCAGGATCTGATGGATGGGAGAAAGACGGAGGCCGTTGGTGCCGATCTCGATGAGCTTTGCCTTGTTCTCGCAGATGCCGCCGCCGGTGCCGCCCATGGTGAAGGCGGGGCGGACGATGACCGGGTAGCCGATGCGGTCGGCGCAGGCCAGAGCGTCTTCCAGCGTCTCCACGACCTCGGAGGGGATGATGGGCTGATGCAGCTTCTCCATCGTCTCCTTGAACAGCTCGCGGTCCTCGGCGCGGTCGATGGTCTCGGGCTTGCAGGCCAGCAGACGGATGCCGGTGCGGTCGAGGTAGCCGGAACGGGCCAGCTCCATGGAGAGGTTCAGGCCCATCTGGCCGCCCAGGTTGGGCAGCACGGAGTCGGGCTTCTCGATGTCGAGGATGCGCTCCACGACCTCGAGGGTCATGGGCTCGATATAAACATGGTCGGCCACGTCGGGGTCGGTCATGATGGTAGCGGGGTTGGAGTTGAGCAGAACGGTCTCGATGCCCTCTGCTTTCAGGGCGCGGCACGCCTGGGTGCCGGAGTAGTCGAATTCAGCAGCCTGACCGATGATGATGGGGCCGGAGCCGATGACCAGCACTTTTTTGATTCTGGGGTCCTTAGGCATTTCAGCGTGCCTCCTTCTTTGCTGCTTTGACGTTGTTCAGGAAGCGGTCGAACAGGAACTCGGTGTCCTTGGGGCCGCCGTTGGCTTCGGGGTGGAACTGGACGGTGAAGCAGTTCCACTTCTTGTACTTGATGCCCTCGCAGGTGCCGTCGTTGGCGTTCACCTGGGCCACCTCGCCCATCTCGGCGGGCAGCTCATCGCCCACGACTGCATAGCCGTGGTTCTGGCTGGTGATGAAGGTGCGGCCCGACTCGAAGTCGGTGACGGGCTGGTTGGCGCCGCGGTGGCCGTACTTGAGCTTCATGGTCTTGGCACCAGCGGCCAGAGCGGAGAGCTGGTGGCCGAGGCAGATGCCGAAGGTGGGGATATTCAGCTCAAAGATATGCTTGAGGTTCTCGATGACCTCCACCGGCTCGGCGGGGTCGCCGGGGCCGTTGGAGAGCATGATGCCGTCCGGGTCCAGGGCAGCGACTTCCTCAGCGGTGGCAAAGGCGGGCATGACCGTCACCTTGCAGCCGCGCTTGACAAGGCAGCGCACGATGTTGCGCTTGCAGCCGTAGTGCATCAGCACGATGTGGGTCTCACCCTTCTCGTTGTAGACCTCAGGCTCTGCACAGGTGACGCTCTTCACGGCGTCGGTGACGGCGTAAGCCCGGATCTCTTCCAGCAGCTTATCCGTCTCGGCTTTGTTGGCCGGGTCGGCGGGGTCGAAGGTGGTCAGGATGGCACCGTTCATGACGCCGCTCTCCCGGATGATGCGGGTGAGGTGGCGGGTGTCGATGCCCTCGATGCCGATGGTATTGTTTCTCTTCAGAAAGCTGTCCAGCGTCTCCTCACAGCGCCAGTTGGACGGGGTCTGGCAGGCCTCGCGGACGATATAACCCTTGGCCCAGATCTTATCCGACTCCATGTCGTCCTTATTCATGCCGTAGTTGCCGATGAGGGGGTAGGTCTGGGTGATGATCTGGCCGTAGTAGCTGGGGTCGGTCAGGGTCTCCTGAAAGCCCACCATGCCGGTGGCAAAGACGACCTCGCCCACGGTGACGCCCTCGGCGCCCACCGACTGGCCGGCAAAGACCATGCCATTTGCCAAAAGAAGATATGCGTTCATTAGATACTCCTCGCTTCAACACGCCTGCGCGTTTACAGGGTCTGCTTGGCTTCCTGCTTCATCTTGCGGCTGCCCAGATGCACCAGAGGCAGCTTGCCCTCCTTGCAGATGGGGCACTCCTCGGGGGCGTAGTTGGGCAGGTCCAGCTTGAGAGCGCTGGCCACGATGGGGATGGGAGACGGAGCCTCGGGCTTGGTGCGGTCCACCACGCAGGTGATGCCCAGGCAGACGCCGCCGGCCTCTTCGATGACACGCTTGGTCTCCAGAGAGGAGATACCGGTGGTCACAACGTCCTCAGCGATGAGGCACTTCTCACCCGGATGGATGGCGAAGCGCTTCAGGGTCATCACGTTGTCCACGCGCTCGGTGAAGATAGCGCGCTTGCCGGTCTGGCGGGCCAGCTCGTAGGCGTAGACGATGCCGCCCATGGCAGGTCCGACGATGACGTCCACGTCCATCTCACGGATCTTATCGGCCACAGCCTTCATGGCCTCGGCACAGCGGTCGGGGTACTGCTGCAGATATGCCATCTGGCAGTATGCGCTGGAATGACGGCCAGAAGACAGCAGGAAGTGGCCTTCCAGAAATGCGTCACAGCTCTTCAGAATTTCAAGTGCTTCACTCATGATATTTTTCCCTCTCTATACTCTGTTGTTTTCGTTCATGCGGTATTGTACCACGCATTTTGTCAAAACGCAAATTTATTCATGAATTTTAAGAATTAATGAATATTTGCAAGCCATATACGTTTAATCTCTGTTTTATTCGCTCAGCGTGCGCAGCCGCGGATCTCGTCCAGCGTCTTGACGCCGTGGGCGTCCATCCAGGCCGCCATTTCTTCGGCGATGGTCTCCATGGCGCGGGGGTTGGCGAAGTTTGCTGCACCCACCTGCACCGCCGTGGCACCGGCCATGATGAATTCCAGTGCGTCCTTCCCGGTGGCGATGCCGCCGAGGCCCACGACCGGGATGTTCACCGCGCCGACGGCCTGCCAGACCATCCGCAGGGCGATGGGGCGCACCGCCGGGCCGGACAGGCCGGCAAAGATGTTGTCGAACACCGGGCGGCGCTTCTCCAGATCGATGGCGCAGGCCTGGAAGGTGTTGGTCAGGCTGATGGCGTCCGCACCGGCGGCCTCCACAGCCTTGCACATCTCGGGGATGCTCTCGGCCTGCGGGCTCAGCTTGACCATCAGGGGCTTTTTGCAGGCGTCGCGGACCATCCGCACCACCTCACCGGCAGCTTCCGCCTTGACGCCGTAGGCCATGCCGCCCACCTTGACGTTGGGGCAGGAGATGTTCAGCTCCACGATGTCCACGCCGCTCTCGCTCAGCATGGCTGCGCCCTCGACGTACTCTTCCTCGCTGTGGCCGCCGAGGTTGGCAATGGCCACCGTGCCGTACTTCTGCTTCAGTTCCAGCATCTCGGGCAGCTCCACGTCAATAAAGTGCTGCACGCCGGGGTTCTGCAGGCCGATGCTGTTGATGAGACCAGAGGGGGTCTCCCACAGGCGCTCGCCCTTGTTGCCGTACTGGCCGTGCAGGGTCAGGCCCTTGCCCGAGATGCCGCCGATCTTGCTGAAATCAGCCAGCTCTTCGTATTCCACGCCGTAGCCCACCGTGCCGGAGGCCCCGATGATGGGGCTGTTCATGGTAAAGCCCAGCAGGTTCGTTTTCAGGTCAGCCATCAGAAGAACACCTCCGTTGCATCAAAGACCGGGCCGTTCTTGCACACGCTCTTGCCCTCGCCGCCCTTAGTCTCGCAGGTGCAGCCAAGGCAGGCACCGATGCCGCAGGCCATCTTCTTTTCCATGCTCACAAAGCAGGGGGTGCCTTTTTCCGCACACAGGCGGGCGGCGTTCTTCATCATGACCGTGGGGCCGCACACCAGCACCACATCGTAATCCGCCGGGTCATACAGCTGGGTGACGAAACCGTGGAACCCCACCGCGCCGGTGTCGGTGGACACCTTGACGATGCCCGCGATGGAGCGGTACTCTTCCATGCAGTAGGGCTTATCGCGGAAGCCGAAGAAGACGTCCGGCTTGACGCCGCCAGCCGCCAGCTCCCGGGTGAGCTGGTACATGGGGGCGGTGCCGATGCCGCCGCCCACGACGGCGATCTTCTGATACTTGCTCAGGATGTCGGCCACATCGAAGCCGTTGCCCATGGGGCCGGTGAGCTGGAAGCTGTCACCCTCCTTGAGCTGTGCCAGCTTTTCGGTGCCCTCGCCCACCACCTGATACAAAAACTCGATGGTGCTGCTGTCCGGGTTCCAGCGGTGCACGCTGATGGGCCGGGACAGGAAGGGAGCTTCATCTGCGCCCCAGGCACGCAGGGTGAAGAACTGCCCCGCGTGGGGGGCATGCTCGCGGTCCGGCCAGAGGGCGGTCAGCAGGCGGATATCGTCCGCGATGACCTCATGGCGCAGGACAGTGGCCTCACAGCAGGCTGCACGCATGGGCAATGGCCTCCTTCATGTTCACACACTCGTTGTAAGCGGCCTCGTCGAAGGCTGCGCCCGGCTGCTTCTTGTAGGCCAGCAGGATGCCGCGGCTGGAGTTGACCACGCCGCCGTTGCCCTTGGTGAGGTACTGGGCAATGTCCTCGGCCTTGCCGCCCTGTGCGCCGTAGCCGGGGATGAGGAAGAAGCTGTCCTGATACTTTGCACGGATCTCGGTAGCCTCTTCGATGTGAGTGCCGCCGATGACCAGACCGATGGAAGAGTAGCCGTGCTCACCCATGTAGTCCTTGCCGAGGGCGTTCAGCTTGTCGCCCACGAGGTCGTAGACGTGGCGGCCATCGGCCAGCTTCTCATACTCGAAATCCTTTGCGCCGCCGTTGGAGGTGCGGCAGAGGACGAACATCCCCTTGCCCTGCTTCTCTGCGTAGGGCAGATAGGGACTGATGGAGTCCAGACCCATGTAGGGAGCCAGCGTGACAAAGTCGGCCTCAAAGTCGCCGGTGAAGTGGCCCATGGCGTACATCTCAGCGGTCTTGGCGATGTCGCCGCGCTTGATGTCGGCGATGACCGGCACACCGGCCTCGCGGACAGCCTTCAGGGTGTCGGCATAGGCCTTCAGACCCTCGAGGCCCAGGGACTCGTAGTAAGCGATCTGCACCTTGTAGCAGCCCGCGACGGCCTTGGTGGCGTCGATGAGCTTCTTGTTGAAGCGGACGATGTTCTCGCCCTTGGAGAGGGTGCTGTCCACGAAATCTGCGGGCAGGTAGCTGAAATCGGTGTCCAGACCCACGCAGACCGGGCCGCGTGCTTCGACTGCTTCGTAAAGCTTATCCATGTTCGTCATTTGGGGTTCCTCCTGTTTGTCTCTCTTTTATATAAATGTATTTGCAGCTTATTCTTCTGCCTGATAGGTCAGCTCGCCGCCCTTGACCGTGGCGCAGACCCTGCCGTAGAGCTGCGCACCGTCGAAGGGGCAGTTGTGGGACTTGGAGTGGAGCTTGTTCTTGTCCACGGTATAGGGGGTGTCGAGGTCTACCAGCACAAAGTCGGCGTCATAGCCCGGCTCGAGCTGACCCTTGGCAAGGCCCAGAATTTCCGCCGGGCGGGTGCTCATCAGGTGGCTCAGCAGCTCGAGGGGAAGTCCCTCTTCCTTGCAGAGCTTGGTGTAGCAGACGCCGAAAGCCGTCTCACTGCCCACCATACCGGCCATGCCCTTGAGCTTGTCTTCCTCGGAGTGGGGCGCGTGGTCGGTGGCGATGGCGTCCACCACACCGCTGCGGATGGCATCGATGAGGGCCTGCACATCGTCGGCGGTGCGGATGGGCGGGTTGACCCGGTAATCGCAGGTATCATTGGTGAACCACAGGTGGTGGGGCGTCACCTCGCAGGTGACAGGTGCGCCCCGCAGCTTTGCCATCTGGATGGCCTCAATGGCACCCCGGGTGGAGACGTGGCACATGTGCAGGCGGGTCTGGTAATACTCGCTCAGCCAGCAGTTGCGCACCGTCTCGATGTCCTCGGCCAGGCGGTAGTCCCAGGGGCTGATCTCCATATCCTCGGCGTGGCTCATCACGGTGATGTCCCGCTGGGTGCAGATGGCGAACGCCCGGGCCATGGTGGCGTTATCCTGCACACCGTGGCCGTCCTCGGTGATGAACTTGACCGAAGCGGGCAGGGTCTTGAGGTGGTCGATGGTCTTGCCGTCGAACTCCTCGGTGATGGAGACGGTCTGGTTCACGTCGCACAGGCCCACCTCAGCGGCCTTCTGTTCCACCATGGCGGCCTGTGCTGCCGAAGAGCAGACAGGCTTTGTGTTGGGCATCAGGTTCACGAAGGTGTAGCCGCCTGCGGCTGCGGCGCGGCTTCCCGTTTCAATGTCCTCTTTGTACTCGAAGCCCGGCGTGCGCCAGTGGCAGTGCAGGTCCACGAAAGCGGGCAGCACGGTCAGTCCTCCGGCGTCCAGCACCGTTTCGTTTTCTCCGGCCAGTGCGGCCAGGTCCTGACCGACGGCGGCGATCTTTCCGTCCTTTACATACAGCTCCACAGGCCGGCCCTCGGCGTTGACAGCGTTGATGAGCAGCATAAGATTACCTCCCTGTCTGTGTTCGTCTGGTTTCATCGTCCGGGTGTGTCTGCCCTCAGAAGGGCAAAAAAAAAACTTTTCCCAGCAAAGGGAAAAGTCAACACATCAAAAAAGGAAACACTGGAGCCACAGCAAAAACGGCTGCAAACTGATTCTTCAGTTTTGCACGCATCATCTTGGCCTTCATGCTCCCGTCTCCTTTTCTATCCGTTCTTTTTCGATATATTTTATCATAGAAGCGCAAAATGTGTCAATGCTTTCGGTCTCATTTCCATGTGAGAAGGTTTGCATCCGTAAGCCTCGAATTTTAGCTACTCTACCGAAAAGTCCCTCTTCTCCCCCCGCCGCCAGCGCCCTCGTGCAAAAAAATCCTCATTTTCGTTCTCATATCCTACCATTTCACTGTACATTAAAGTTCAGATGTGCTATTATAATGTCTATCAGAGAGGGGGCCGCCATTGCGGGCGGCAAAATGGAGGTTTTCTATGATGGGTCTTTTAGAGGACGCGCGGAACATCCAGCGCAAGGACCCTGCGGCACGCAGCGTGCTGGAGGTCATCCTGCTTTACCCGGGCTTTCACATTCTGGTCTATCACCGCATTGCCCACTGGCTGTTCGAGCACAAGCACTTCTTCCTCGCCCGCTGGGTCAGCCAGCGGGGCCGGCATAAGACCGGCATCGAGATCCACCCCGGCGCGAAGATCGGCAGCTGCCTGTTCATCGACCACGGCATGGGCATCGTCTTCGGCGAGACGGCGGAGATCGGCAACAACTGCACCATCTACCACGGCGTGACCCTCGGCGGCACCGGCAAGGACACCGGCAAGCGCCACCCCACCCTGGGCGACAATGTCCTGATCGGCGCAGGCACCAAGGTGCTGGGTCCGGTGTATATCGGCGACAACGCCCGCATCGGCGCGGGCAGCGTGGTGCTCAAGAACCTGCCTGCCAACTGCACCGCCGTCGGCGTCCCCGCCGAAGTGGTGCGCATCAACAACAAGGCCATCAACCCCGCCGACGACCTCGACCAGCAGGACCTGCCGGACATCATGGCCCAGCGGCTGGTGGATCTGGACCGCCGCATCGGCCAGCTGGAAAAGGCCGCGCAGGGCGATATTCCCCCCACGGCCCAGCAGGTGGCCGCACGGCAGCGCAGGCATTAAAAAACGGAAGCTTTCCCTCGGGAGAGCTTCCGTTTTTCTTTTATCGTATCAACTCTTTGACCTTCTCCACCGCTGCTGCTACCAGCTGGCCGATGGGCTGGTCCGGCACACCCACCACGATGTTATCGCAGTGATTGATGGGGATGAGCACCCGCGCTGCACTGCTCTGGCAGACCGCCGCCGCCATGGCCGGGGTGATCTCACCCAGCAGCGAATCAGCGATGACGATGCCGATGGGGCCGACGATGATGTCCGCCCGGCGGCAGTTGACCACCACGGCATTCTCGCCGGTGGCGGCGCGGTGTGCGCCCGCCTTGAGCATGGCCGAAGCCGCGATGCTGTTGGTCCCTACGGCGGTCAGCTCGATGTCCGGGCATCCGGCGGCAAGCGCCGCCGTCAGCTGACGGCCAAGACCGCCGCCCTGCCCGTCAATGACTAAGACGCGCACCCGGCTCAAAAGTCGATCTCCTCCAGCCGCAGCAGAGCGATGATATAAATTTTCAGGGCTTCCAGCAGCTTGTCGATGGGAGCGGCCTCGTTCGCGCCGTGCATCGGGCCGCCGAACTCGGGCAGCACCATATCACTGTGCTCCGGGCCAAAGCTGACAGCATAGGGGAAGTGGCGGGCGTAAGTGCCGCCGCCCATGGTGAAGGGCGTTGCGTTCTCGCCGGTGACTTCGTTGTAGGTGTCGATGCAGGCCTTGATGGCGGGGGTGTCAGCCTCGATGTAGAAAGGCTTTGCGCTGCCCACATCCGTCAGCTCTGCGCCGGTGCCGATGGCGGCACGGATCTGCTTTGCGATGGTGTCGCCGTCGGTGCAGGTGGGGTAACGGCTGTCCATGGTCTGGACCATCCGGCCATCCACCATGGACATCTTGCCGCCGATGATGGTCAGCGGGCCGAAGGGGCCGTCGGCGCAGTCGATGCCAAGGCCGGTGCCTGCGGTGGAGCTGTGCAGCTTGCGCAGTGCCTCCAGATAAGCGCGCTCGGCGTCGTTGCACAGGCCGTTATCCAGCAGATAATCCACCACCAGACCGATGGCGTTCACCGTGCCCTCCGGCATGGCGGCGTGGCCGGACTTGCCCCAGCCGCGCACCCGCACGCCGTCCCCTTCCGGTTCCAGCGTGATGTTGGGGGCGTTCTTCAGCTTGGTGATGTCGGTGTGCAGCAGGGCGCTGGCACGGTCCGGCACGGCATTGTTGGCCACGCCGCCCTCAAAATCACAGATCACGCCGTTGCACACCGGGCTGACGATCTTGCCGCCAAAGTGGCCCTTCTCGCCGTTGCACACCGGGAACTCGGCATCCGGGGTAAAGCAGAACACCGGAGCCGGGTAATTCTTCAGGTAGTACTCCACGTCCTGCATGTGGGTCTCTTCGTTGTCACCGATCAGGGCGCGGATGGGGTAGCGCAGCTCATAGCCCTGCTCCTTGAGGAACTTCAGCGCGTACAGAGTAACGATCATCGGGCCCTTATCGTCCGAAACGCCGCGGCCCAGCAGCCAGCCGTCCTGAATGCGCATGGTGAAGGGGTCGGCCGTCCAGCCGTTGCCCACGGGCACCACGTCCACATGGCAGATGGTCGCCAGATACTTTTCAGGGTCCTTGCCGGCCAGCTCTGCATAGCCGATGTAGTTTTCGCAGTTGCGGGTGGCAAAGCCCATGCCTGCTGCCAGCTCCAGCGTCTTGTCCAGCGCGGCCCGAGGGCCTGCGCCGAAGGGTGCGCCCTCCTCCGGGGTGCCCTCCACGCTGTCGATGGCGACCAGCGCTGCAATGTCCTGCAGCAGCTGCTCCTTGTTTTCCGCAATATATGCGTCAATTTTCTGATTCAGTGCCTGATCCATGTTCTATAACGTCCTTTCTGACCGGGAGCAGATCCCGGTTTTCACAACTGTTACCCAGTTTAACACACTCCGGGCGGAAAAGCTACCGGCATTTTTCACGACAAAAGCGTCCGCGTTTTGTCAGCCTGCCGCAAACAGCCCGCTGAGCGCACCCAGCAGCCCGGCGCTTGCCAAGCCCATGATGATGCCCGCCAGCAGCACGCCGCCCATGCAGGCCTTGACCACGTCCTTGAACTTCATATCCAGGATCGAGCCCGCCAGCGTCCCGGTCCACGCGCCGGTGCCCGGCAGCGGGATGCCCACGAACAGCAGCAGCGCCACCACAAGGCCGCGGCCCGCCTTGGCTTCCAGT
>OGMM01000632.1_pt1 | contig 14843 bp, 10 predicted proteins | sample 1573221 | NCBI WGS metagenome assembly OGMM01 (sample SAMEA2581988, study PRJEB24529) | metagenome | biome: Human gut stool | place: China | collected 2011 | reverse complement strand
CTAATCCACCGAAACCGATATCATATGCCCATCCGTCACCACCGAAGATCCATACAGATTTCTTTCCGAGGTAATCCTTCTTAGCAAGTACTTCTTTAGATTTCTCACATCCGGCTGCTGCTGCCTTCTCTAACTCTGCAATAAGAGCTGTTGTTGGCTCAACATTTGCCTTTGTGTCATCCTTTGTCTCAAGGAACTTATCTGCTGCTGCCTTGAACTCAGCTGTAGCCTTGTCTGATGCAGCGATCTCTTTAACAAGCTCGATAGCCTGGTCACGGAGATATCTCTGTCCAACTTCCATACCTAAACCATGCTCAGCATTATCCTCGAAGAGTGAGTTAGACCAAGCTGGTCCCTTCTTAGAGTTGATATTTACTGTGTATGGTGATGTAGCTGCCGGGTTACCCCAGATAGAAGAACATCCTGTTGCGTTAGAGATGTACATCTGCTCACCGAAGAGCTGTGTAATAAGTCTAGCGTAAGATGTCTCAGCACATCCTGCACATGAGCCTGAGAACTCAAGGAGTGGCTGGTTAAACTGTGATCCCTTAGGTGTTGTATCAACCATTCCGGCATCTGTCTTCTTAGAAACGTTAGCTACTAAGTAATCAAATACTGGCTGCTCTGCTGCCTGAGACTCCTGTGGCTGCATTGAGATAGCTGCTGTAGGACAAACTGTGATACACTCACCACATCCCATACAGTCAAGTGGAGATACGCTCATTGTATACTTGTAAGCGCCTGCCTTTGGCTTCATATCAGCAACCTTCATGTTGTCAGGAGCTGCCTTTACTTCGTCATCTGTAAGTAAGAATGGACGAATTGTAGCGTGAGAACATACAAATGCACAGTTGTTACACTGGATACACTTCTCTGGATCCCACTGTGGAACTGTAACGGCTGTTCCTCTCTTCTCGTATGCAGAAGCACCTGTTACATACTGTCCATCTGCCTTGTCAGCGAATGCTGAAACCGGAAGGCTGTCTCCATCCATCTTAGCGATTGGATCAAGAAGCTCGTTAACAAGCTTAACAACCTCTGGACGTCCTGTGCGCTCTGCCTTAGGAGCATCTGCCTCTGGATTCTTCCAAGACTCAGGAACCTCTACCTTATGTACAGCGTCAACACCGGCATCGATAGCCTTGTAGTTCATCTCTACTACTGCGTCACCCTTCTTTGAGTATGACTTCTTAGCAGCAGCCTTCATGTACTCTACAGCCTTATCGATAGGCATTACGTCAGCAAGCTTGAAGAATGCAGACTGGAGAATTGTGTTAGTTCTCTTACCCATTCCGATCTCGATAGCCTTGTCGATAGCGTTGATTGTGTAAAGCTGAATGTTGTTATCAGCGATATATTTCTTAGCGTCAGCGTTGAGGTGATGAGCAAGCTCTTCATCTGACCACTGGCAGTTGATCATGAATACTCCGCCCGGCTTAACATCCTGAACCATCTTCATGCCCTGGATAACATATGCAGGGTTGTGGCATGCTACGAAGTCTGCCTGGTTGATGTAGTATGGGCTTCTGATTGGGTTGTCACCAAATCTCAAGTGAGAAATTGTAACACCACCGGTCTTCTTTGAGTCATACTGGAAGTATGCCTGGATGTATTTGTCTGTGTGGTCACCGATGATCTTTGTAGAGTTCTTGTTAGCACCTACAGTACCATCTCCGCCGAGACCCCAGAACTTGCACTCTTTTGTACCCGGTGCAGATGTGATAGGAGCTGGCTTAACCTCTGGAAGTGAAAGATTTGTAACATCATCCACGATTCCAATTGTAAATCTGTGCTTAGGAGCATCCTTCTCAAGCTCTGTATATACAGCAAATACTGAAGAAGGTGGTGTATCCTTAGATCCTAATCCGTAACGTCCGCCTACTAATACAACATCGTTCATTCCTGCTTCACGAAGTGTTGTAGCAACGTCTAAGTATAATGGCTCACCAAGTGATCCTGGCTCTTTTGTACGGTCTAATACAGCGATCTTCTTTGCTGTCTTTGGAATAGCATTAAGAAGAGCCTCTGAAGACCATGGACGGTAAAGACGTACCTTAATAAGTCCGACTTTCTCTCCCTTTGCTGTTAAGTAATCGATTACTTCCTCAGCTACATCATTGATAGAACCCATAGCGATGATTACACGATCAGCGTCAGGTGCTCCGTAGTAGTTGAATAATTTGTAATCTGTACCAAGCTTAGCATTAACCTTGTCCATGTACTTCTCAACAACTGCTGGAAGCTCATCATAGAACTTGTTACATGCCTCTCTATGCTGGAAGAAGATATCTCCGTTCTCGTGTGATCCACGAGCTGCTGGATGCTCTGGGTTAAGAGCGTGTGCTCTGAATTCTGCAACTGCATCCATTGGACACATCTCTTTGAGATCTTCATAATCCCACTTCTCGATCTTCTGAATCTCATGAGAAGTACGGAATCCATCGAAGAAGTTGATGAATGGAACCTTTCCCTCAAGTGCTGCACAGTGTGCAACCGGTGAAAGATCCATAACCTCCTGTGGATTTGTCTCACAAAGCATTGCGAAACCAGTCTGACGACAAGCATATACATCACTGTGATCACCGAAGATATTCAGTGCATGTGAAGATACTGTACGAGCTGATACGTCAAATACGCAAGGAAGATTCTCACCTGCGATTTTGTACATATTAGGGATCATAAGTAAAAGTCCCTGTGAAGCTGTAAATGTTGTAGTAAGTGCACCAGCTGCAAGAGATCCGTGAACTGTACCAGCGGCACCTGCCTCAGACTCCATCTCAACTACCTTTACAGTGCTTCCGAAAATGTTCTTCTGTCCTGCTGCTGACCACTGATCAACTGTATCAGCCATTGGGCTAGAAGGTGTGATAGGATAGATTCCGGCAACCTCTGTGTAGGCATATGCTACATGAGCGGCAGCGGTATTTCCATCCATCGACTGTTTTGCTCTAGACATGATATTTCCTCCTGTAAAATAAATGTTCAATTATAGACATGAATCAGAATGTCTCTACATACTAGTTTAGTTTGTGCGCTGCAAAAAATCAAGTTTTTTTAGCAATACATTGTACAAAAACCCTAAAATATTTATTAACAAGGTAAAATTTATGTACAAAAGGGCACAATGGCTATAAATCGCCTGTAAAACACTTGCAAAATACTGGTTTTACGTTAAAATAGAAACGATGTGTTACAGAAACGAACAGGTTATTAAATAAGAAAGGATTGAATAAAGACAAAATGATTAGTGCAAACAATATTACATTAAGAATTGGTAAAAAAGCTTTATTTGAGGATGTCAACATAAAATTCACAGAGGGAAACTGCTACGGACTTATTGGTGCAAACGGTGCCGGCAAGTCTACATTTTTAAAGATTCTCTCAGGACAGCTTGAGCCTACAAGCGGTGATATCGCAATCACTCCGGGACAGAGACTGTCATTCTTACAGCAGGATCATTTCAAGTACGATGAGTTTACAGTACTTGATACGGTTATCATGGGTAATAAGCGTCTCTATGATATCATGAAGGAGAAGGAAGCCATCTATATGAAGGAGGATTTCTCAGACGAGGACGGAATCCGTGCCAGCGAGCTTGAGGCTGAGTTTGCCGATATGGACGGCTGGAATGCTGAGTCGGATGCAGCTACTCTCTTAAACGGTCTCGGTGTACCTACTGAGGATCACTACACCCTGATGGCAGATCTGCCGGGTGCAGTAAAGGTCAAGGTGCTTCTCGCACAGGCACTGTTTGGAAATCCTGACATACTGCTTCTCGATGAGCCTACCAACCACTTAGACCTCGATGCCATCTCATGGCTTGAGGAATTCCTCATCAATTTCGAGAATACAGTTATCGTTGTATCCCATGACAGATACTTCCTCAACAAGGTCTGCACGAACATCGCCGACATGGATTACGGTAAGATCCAGCTCTACGCAGGAAACTATGATTTCTGGTATGAATCAAGCCAGCTTATTGTCCGTCAGATGAAGGAAGCAAACAAAAAGAAAGAGGAAAAGATCAAGGAGCTGCAGGAATTTATCCAGCGTTTCTCTGCCAATGCCTCTAAATCAAAGCAGGCTACATCAAGAAAGCGTGCCCTTGAAAAAATCCAGCTTGATGAAATACGTCCATCAAGCCGTAAATACCCATACATTGATTTCCGTCCTGAGCGTGAAATCGGAAACGATGTGCTCTTTGTAGAGGGCATCTCAAAAACCATCGATGGCGTAAAGGTCCTTGACAATATCTCATTCACTGTCAACCACGATGACAAAATCGCATTTGTCGGTGGAAACGAGCTTGCAAAAACAACTCTGTTTAAAATCCTTGCCGGAGAGCTTGAGCCGGACGAGGGTTCATATAAATGGGGTGTCACAACCAGCCAGTCATACTTTCCAAAGGACAATACCACAATCTTTGATACTGATGAGCTCATCGTTGACTGGCTCACACAGTACTCTGAAATCAAGGATGCCACATATGTGCGAGGTTTCCTTGGCCGTATGCTCTTTGCCGGCGAGGATGGCGTAAAGAAAATGCGTGTACTCTCCGGAGGAGAAAAGGTTCGTGTACTGCTCTCCCGCATGATGATCATGGGAAGCAATGTGCTCATGTTCGATGAGCCTACAGACCACCTCGACATGGAGTCAATCACAGCATTAAACAACGGAATGATAAAGTTCCCTGGAGTAATCCTCTTTGCCTGCCGTGACCACCAGGTAGTCCAGACAACAGCCAACCGAATCATAGAATTCCTGCCAAACGGTTCAATGATTGACAAGATCACAACCTACGACGAATATCTTGAGAGCGATGAGATGGCACGTAAGCGTCAGGTCTACTCAATGAGCGAGGACGATGAAAACGACAACTAAACGCTAATTAATTAAAAAGAAGCATCCCAAACCGGGATGCTTCTTTTATTAAGCCGTAAAGTGAGGTGGGTGATTCCCAGCCTGTCTTTGACTATAAAAACATATTATAATTATATCCACTGTTATAGGCCTGTGTATACCTTCCATTGGCGCCATACGTGTTAGTCTTTTCTGCCTCATTCTTTGCGGCATACTCAAGCATTGAAGCCTTGCTTGCCACTGCGTAAGCATAAGAGCCATTCCCCTTAAAAAGTGCATCAACCTTAGTCGAATCAGCCTTTTTAAAGGTATCCTCGTCCACAGACAGCTTGCCGGACTTGGAATCCACTGTGATTCCCACCTTAGCAAGCGACTTTGAATTTATATCTGTAAGTGACTTCATAGACTCAAGATTTCTCGAAATCTGCTTTGTCTCGGAATCATCCGCAGCATTAATGAGGCTGTTGTAATCAGACACAAAAGCTGACACCTTCTTGTACGTAGCATCTGTATCGTCCTTGCGGCTGTTTTTGTAAAGAGCCTGCGCCGACTTTACCATGTCCTCTGACTCCGACTCGATGGACGTAAGTGTCTTCGCTGAATCCTTAGATGTAGAAACAGATGATGAGACAAGAGACTGGGCCTTTGAATTAAGGTTATTTCCATAATATGACTTGAGAAGCTTAAAATAGCTGCCACTTCTAATGCCGCTATATGTAGTCATATCCATATTGGCAATAAAAGACGATGCTGCATTGCTGCTTCTACTGCTGCTAAAGCCGGAAAACAGTGTGGATATGGATGACGAATCCCACATTCCTATTCCTCTCATAGTATCACTCCTTTGATAATCATGTAATCCGTTACCTTCTATATATTTTTAATATAGACGCTTTTCCAATCTATGTCAAGATGATATCTGCTATCTGCCGGTATTACCCAGCCCGGTATTACTAACATATGAGCCGGTATTGTCGTTCTTTATATATCCTCTATCTGCCAGTCAACAGGCTCCACTCCATGCTCCTTAAGGAACTCATTGGCTTTACTAAAATGCTTGCAACCAAAAAAGCCTCTGTAAGCCGACAGCGGGCTTGGATGCGGTGCTGTCAATATCAGATGCTTTGGATTTGTAAGCATAGGAATCTTCGACTGCGCCGGACGGCCCCAGAGCATATATACTATAGGTCTGTCCTGCTCATTTACAGCCTCTATGATTGCATCCGTGAACTTCTCCCAGCCGTGTCCCTGATGCGAGTTTGCCTGATGAGCCCTGACAGTGAGCACCGTATTCAATAGCAAAACTCCCTGATCAGCCCATTTCTTCAGGTATCCATTATTCGGGATATCACACCCTAAATCGTCGTGCAGTTCCTTGTAGATATTCTGCAGTGATGGCGGAATATCCTTCTGAGACGGAAGCACAGAAAATGACAATCCATGTGCCTGATTGACATTGTGGTACGGATCCTGCCCGAGGATGAGTACCTTCACCTTGTCAAGTGGTGTAAAATGCATGGCATTAAATATGTCATCTGCCGGAGGATATACCACATGTGTGGCATATTCATCTCTCACAAAATTGTACAAATCCCTGTAATACGGTTTTTTAAACTCGGCTCCCACAGCCTTTGCCCACTCGCCGTCAAGCATACTCATAATCTTTATCTCCCGCCTATCTTCTGACTGACACACCTTTATCTGCCAGATAATTCTTTAAATCCATAATTTCAAGCTCCTTGTAATGAAAAAGTGAAGCTGCAAGCGCTGCGTCCGCCTTTCCCTCTGTCAGAGCCTCGTAAAAATGCTCCTTTGTGCCTGCTCCGCCCGATGCTATAACCGGAACCGAAACATTATCGGCAATAAGCCTTGTAAGCTCGATATCGTAGCCATCCTTTGTGCCGTCACAGTCCATGCTTGTAAGAAGTATCTCTCCTGCTCCAAGCTGATTTGCCTTAACAGCCCACTCAATGGCATCAAGACCTGTATCTATGCGGCCTCCGTTCTTGTATACATTCCAGCCGCTTCCGTCAGCACGACGTCTTGCATCGATTGCCACAACCACACACTGACTGCCAAACTTGTCAGCAGCATCGCTGATAAGCCTCGGTGTGTTTATGGCACTTGAATTTATAGAAATCTTGTCCGCTCCCTCTCTAAGCAGTGCCTTAAAATCATCGACTGTTCTGATGCCGCCGCCCACAGTGAACGGTATAAAAACCTTTTCAGCAACCTTTCTGACCATATCCACAACAGTATTTCTGTTGTCGCTTGACGCTGTTATATCCAGAAAAACCACCTCATCTGCGCCTGCCTTATCGTAAGCAGCTGCAATCTCAACCGGGTCACCTGCATCTCTTAAATTGACAAAATTTATGCCCTTCACAACACGTCCGTTATTCACATCCAAACATGGGATTATTCTCTTCGTAAACATATTATGCCTCCCCTATCCCTGCAAAATTCTTAAGTATCGAAAGTCCGACTGTGCTGCTTTTTTCCGGATGGAACTGGCAGGCAAACACATTATTTTTCTCTACGGACGCATGAATGTGTGTACTGTACTCTGTCGTTGCTGTGACAATTGCTTCATCAGTGGCTTTCAGATAGTACGAATGCACAAAATATACATACGGATGCTCTGAAAGACCTTTAAACAACCTTCCATTGTTCTGTAAATCAAGTGAATTCCAGCCTATGTGAGGTATTTTAAGTCCTTCCTTATCAGGTATGCGAAGTATCTGTCCGTCAAGCACATGAAGCCCCTCAACGCCCTGACTCTCATCGCTTCCCTCAAATAATAGCTGAAGACCCAGGCATATGCCAAGAAATGGCTTGTCCATGTCACAAACCTCGTGAATCACCTTGTCCAGCTCGTATTTTTTAAGCGAATCCATTGCATCTCCAAAAGCTCCGACTCCGGGGAGTATTACCTTATCGGCATTTAAAATCTCATGCCTGTCTCTGGTCACAATACTCTCCTCGCCTATAGCTGTAAGAGCCTTTTGTACGCTTCGCAGGTTGCCTGCTCCATAGTCAATGATTGCTATCATATCATTTTGTCTCCTCTTTAATGCCTAATTCATTTAATTTCTGTGTCAGTGCCAGTGTATAGTCATCTCTATCATCTATATTATATAGAGCAATGGCATCATCATATGATAAGCCATACTGACTGCTCAGGGTATCAGAAATAATGTTTTTTAGCTGTTCAAGCTGCAGCTCACATCCGTATTCCTTTGCATTTTCTGCATTTACAGCACATCGGCCAGCCGCACATACTAAGGAATCCGCTGCCATGGTTACATAGCCTGAATCGCTAAAGCTCTTATATGCATCATATTTGCCTGATACTGATGCAAGCAACGACAGCTTATTGTACAACTGCTTATCTTCACCCGAAAGCTTCAAGCCACTCAGCCTGCTGTATGCCTTTGTATAAAGCTCTATTGAATCAGCTTTATTCTGTCCCAGATCAGCTATTGCCTGATTGTATGTATTCTGAGCATCAGTCACTTTGGAGTTGTTTCCGAGCAAAAAGGTGCATATGAGAACAAACACAACTATCGACATAACAAATACCCAGATTACTATAACAGGTCCCTTAGGAAGCTTAGGTTCCTTCTCCCATCCAATGCGCTCCTTCTTTTCCTTTGGAGCCTTTGGCTTTTTTTCTTTTTTAGGTTTTTTTGGCTTCTTTTCTTTTTTAGGCTTTTTGCCCTTCTTTGGCTTATCTGATGCTTTGTTTGGCTCTCCGTTAGCATCCAGCGCTTCAAGTATCTGTTTATTTTCATCCGAGAGCATCTGTGCGTCAGTTTCTGTACCATCCGCCATGCCCTGTGTATCTGTAACGTCATCTGACTGTGGCTCTTTTGTAAAAAATGATATTATTTTTTTAAAAAGGCTCTTTTTTTCCGTACCTTGCGCATCAAGCTCTCCATCAGTCGTCTCATGTGCCTTCATCTGACGGCTTGCATAATCATCTATATCATTCCCTGTCTCACCGGTTTTTCCTTCAAGCAGATCACCGATATTATCCAGGCCATCACTACCCAGTATGTCAAGTACATCCTTTGATGCATTTCCTGCCAGGTCCGGCTCTCCTATTTCTTCAACCATCTGAGGTTCATTTGTTATTATACTCTCCGGAGTCTCCTCCTGTTTGGGATTCTCAGCCATTTCCGGCATGTTTGCATCCATCATCTCTTTCCCAGAATCTGCCGGTGTAAAATTAAATACCGCATCGCTTAGATTATCGTCTGCTTTGTTTTCCTGTTTATCTCCCTGAGTCTCCTGTTCCTTCATCCTGCGGTCAAACTCAGTGAGCATATCATCAAGTGAAGCATCCTTGTCATCAGGAGCCGGAGTCTGTACATTAAGAGCCTGACCCTTGGCCTGCTCATTCTCCCTCTCAAGTTCCTTTTCAAAGTTCGACAGATACTCATCATATGTCTCATTTTCAAGCTCGTCCTCAAACTTTTTGAGGAATTCATCCTGATCAGCCCCAGACATCTTCGTATCTGTATCCTGCAGTTTGTTCATTGAATCCAGCAAATTGTCCAGATAGTTTTCTGTCGATTTATCGCTCATTAGTATTCTCCATCTATAATCCATTAAAGGGTGCAGCTAAACAAGCCACACCCCCTTGTATCTAAATATATTATGCTTTATCAAGCAGCTTGTCAATCGCCTCTACAAGCTTTCCAATTTCAGGCTTTGTAAGCTGTGCGTCTGCTCCAAGCTGTTCACCCTTTTTCCTCATCTCTTCATTTACCAGTGAAGAGAATATGATAACCGGTATATCTCTAAGCTCTGAATCTGATTTTACAAGCTTTGTGAGTCTGTGTCCATCCATGAGCGGCATCTCAATATCAGTTATAATGCAGTCAAGATGCTTTGTAATATCGCCCTTTGCCTGCATAGCCTTTATCACATCCCAGGCCTCCTGACCATTCTCTTCCACTATGAGATTGGTATATCCCGACTTCTTAAGGCACTCGGTGATGAGCTTTGACAATAAAGCCGAATCCTCTGCGATAAGAATTGTAGCATCACTCCTATCTCTTGCCTCCATCTCATCGATATCATTAACCCTAAGTCCTGTCTGCGGACTAATAGAAGCAACTATAGCCTCAAAATCAAGGATAACTATAAGCCTGTCATCCATTTTGATAACACCGGTAGCAGTGCTGCCATGCTCGCCCGTCAGTGTCTCGTCCGGCTTTATGATATTCTCCCACGATACACGGTGTATACCGATAACCTGATCTACATGAAATGCCACATTGAGTTTGTTAAAATTCGTAATGATAAATAAGCCCTTTTCATCCGTCTGTGGCAGATTAAGACTATTCTTTAAATTGATAACCGTAATCATTGTGTCACGTGGCATAAATATTCCCTCAACACTCGGATGAGTATTCGGAACAGGAGTGACCGGCATATATTGCAAAATCTCTCTGATCTTTGCGACATTGATTCCGTAGTGATTGTCTCCCAACGTGAATTCAAGCACTTCAAGCTCGTTTGTTCCTGACTCCAATAATATGTTCGTATCCATAATACAACCTCCGCCTCTTAGTAATCTAAGTATATCATATGTTTTATAATTCAATCAAACTTTTTTCGTTATCTTTTATAACCGACATCTTAATATTGTCACATGCTGTACCCTGAGGTATCTTGAAAAGCAGCACCACATCAACCGCATCGTGCGCCTTTACGGTTCCCTGAAAAGTATTAAGGGAATATGTAAGGAATGTGCCCTCAGCCGTGTATTCCTTTCCATCGGGGAAAGTGGCTTTATATGTCCTGGCATTGCCAAACATATCAACATTTATATCCTCGCCTGTCGGATTTTTAAGGGTGAATTTCATAACCGCAAAAGTATTACCGCTTCCTGCCGTCATAGAATAGTATGAGCCCTCATTGTACACATCTGACTCGTTTACTCCATCATATGTAATTTCAAGGCTGCCGTAGCCTGTTGCCTCGGCAAGTGACACCTTCTTTTCCTGCGTGGCAGAAGGCTCTTTCTGCGAATTACTGCTCTTATCATTTCCGGCTTCAGATGTCTTATTATCCTGCGAAAGTGAATTATCAGGTGACGCCTCGTCCACTTTCTCAGTGTCCTCCATATCTCCACGTTTCTCCGTAGCGTTAGTCATGCCATCCTGCTGGTATATATTGTGTTTTGCAACAACATATGCTGAATAATTAGCGATAAGGCTTTGTTCCGCATCAGTCATATCATATAATTTTGTTCCGCAGCCTGTCAACGTTATAATTGCTGTAAATGCCACAGCTGCCATTTTTATATTTCTTCCCATCATTGCAATAAACCCATTCTTATTCTATGACTTTTATCCTAATAATACATATAGTAACACATTTATTGATTGTTTGCAATAAATAACTCAAGTTCAAACCAGAATTCTACACCATCCTTGTGATTTATGACACCATATCCTCTGTGATGCAGTTCCATAATGGCCTTTACTATAGACAGTCCTATGCCGCTTCCGCCATATGCCCTTGTTCTGGCCTTGTCCACCTTATAGAACTTATTCCATATATTTTCTATATCCTTATCAGGTATCGGCTCTCCCGTGTTAAACACGCTGACCCTCACACGGTCGCTGTACATGCTGTATGATACAGTGATAGTACCACCTCTTGTGCAGTGATTTATCGCATTGCTGATATAGTTTGTCACAACCTCTTCAATCTTGTATATATCACCGCTCACATATACGGAATCGGTGCGGTCAAACTCAATTGCAGCCTCATTTTTCTGTGCCAGAAGCTTAGATGAGTCTATAACCCCTCTGACAAGCGGTGTCAGATCAAACCTTGTCATCTCAAGCACATCGCTGCCATCCTCCAGATGATTGAGAGATAAAAGCTTCATAACCATACGGTTCATCTTGTCAGTCTCGTCCATGATGACATCACAGTAGAAGTTACGGCTCTCATCATCGTCATTTACGACCTCTTTGAGCCCCTCAGCATAGCCTGAGATCAGAGCAAGCGGAGTTTTTAACTCATGTGACACATTTGACAAAAACTCCTTTCTCATCTCATCAATCTCTTCTTTTTTCTTTATATCACGCTGTAATTCATTGTTTGCCACCTTTAGTCTTGTGATGGTCTGCTCAAGTGTCTGCGACAGCTCATTCATATGCTCACCAAGCACATAAAGCTCCTTTGCACTGTTTTCCGTATCAATGTACTTCGCATCAAAATCAAGCTTCGCCATCCTTGTCGACAGCTCAGTCATATTTCTTATCGGCCTGGTCATGTTGCGAGCAACAATATATGCCATAAACACTCCCACAACAATAGCAGCCACTCCACCTATTGCAAAAAAGCGGTTCGATATGGACACGCTCTCCTTAATGCTCTCAAGCGGTGTCTTCATGTATACAAAGTTACCGTCAATCAGTCTGTTATTTATGATAATATACTCTGTCCCCAGCCTTTTATCCTTCTGCCTTGTCATATTCAGGTTGTTGTAGTCTGCCGAATAAGACGACATGCTCGCCTCCAAAAGCAGCTGGAATATTTCCTGATTGTCAGTGGTTCCCTCAATTATGACCTTACCGTATTTGTTGAACACAACCGCATCTATATTGGCGCCAACGCATTTCTTTTCAAATGCTACAGCAAACGTATCATCTGAAAGTTTGTCATTTTTTGCAGCCAGGTCCACCATTTTGTATACAGCAAGCATCTCTTTTTCCTTGTTAAATACATAATACTTTTCCAGCAGTGTGTTATTAGCCATCCAGAACACGCCTACTATCAGAAGTACAATGAATGAAATCACAAGCGTAAGCTGCGTGGATAGCGTTTTTTTCTTTTTCATGGTGACACCTCTTATCCCGAATCCATTAGTCCTAAGCTAAGCACTTACTGTATCTCGAACTTATATCCCACACCCCAGACAGTCTTTATATAGTCGCCTTTAGCGCCCATCTTGCTTCTTAATTTCTTCACATGTGTATCAATTGTCCTCGCATCGCCAAAATAATCATAGCTCCACACACTGTCAAGTATGCGCTCCCTGGTAAGCGCAATTCCCTGATTGTTCATAAAGTAATCCAAAAGCTCAAATTCCTTTACCGAAAGTTCAATATTCCTGCCATCAATAGCTACAGTGTGTGCCGTCTTGTCCATGACAATACCACCGGCCTCGCTTATTACTGCTTCCTTGCCCAGTTTATTCGCCCTGCGAAGGAGAGCATTTACCCTGGCCACCAGTATCTTTGGAGAAAATGGCTTTGAAATGTACTCATCAGCACCAATGTCAAAGCCGTTTAATTCATCACGCTCATCGCCCTTAGCTGTAAGCATAATAATAGGCACCTTTGAAGTCTGTCTGATTTCACGGCATACCTCCAAACCATTTATCCTTGGCATCATTATATCGAGCACCAGCAGTGCTATGTCCTTCTGCTGATAAAATATATCAAGTGCCTCCTCGCCGTCTCCGGCCTCAAGTACCTCGTACCCTTCCCTTGCAAGGAAATCATGCACGAGCTTTCTCATCCTGCTCTCGTCATCTACCACCAGTATCTTTATTTTGTCCACTCTGTTGCATCCTGCCTTTCATCCAGTGCTTTTTCCCTTTCTTCTACTGCCTTTTCCCTTTTTTCAAGCTCCTTCTGCCAGTTTTCATATTTGTCTATCAGCTCATTCTCGTAGTCCACCACATACGGACTGTGTCCACTCACATATGTGATGCCAAACATAACAGCTATGGCAGCCGATAATACAATAGTAAAAAACAATGCCACATGGAACTTTTTCTTATAGCCTTCCGTCTGTTTTTTTACCTCGACAACCGCTTTTTTATCCTCAGGAATATAAATCGGACGGATATCCTCATTCTTGATATAGGGAATCGTATGCAGATATTCCTGCAGTTCAACAAGAAACGATAGCCCTACAGGAGTAAAAAAATACCCCGGCTTGTTAAGCCTTAAATACAGCTTGTATACCGTACCCGGGTCAGACATACCAGTCAGATCCTTTATATATCGTATTCCGTCACTTTCTTTTTTAGCCTGCCTTGCCTCTTCCTTTGTCTGAAACTCAAACCCATCAACTACATACATCATATTCCCTCTTTCTAATCATCGCGCTCTGCAATCTCACCCGAACGATATGCCGCAATGAGATGCTTTAGATCAGCTATCTTTTCCTTCATCTTTATTCCGACATCCGTATCTCCGACAAGTATTCTCTTATCAAGTACTTCTACAGCCTCACGCCTTGATACGATATCCCTCTCATCCCTTACTGCCGTCTCCGGTGATTCAAACGGCTCATGTGCTGTCAATGTCAGCCCATATGAATTGTAAAGCAGGGTATATCCCGGGATGCCTGTCCGCCTGCGGTAGGCCTTTGAAAAACCACCATCTATGACTATCACTCTGCCGTCGCACTTCACAGGGCTTTCACCTCTTAATCTGTGCACAGGAACATGTCCGTTTATGATATGGTCTCTTTTATCATGCAAACCAAACTCCTCTAGTATACGCTGCGCACACTCAGGCTTGTTTATATAGTCATAATAAAAGTTTTTCTTTTCTATTTTCATGTCATCGTCATCTATAAAATATCTCTCAAACGTAGCCATCTTATTTCTGCCATAAAGCGGAGAATATGGTGCTGTCCATATGTACCACATGATATCGCTGCCCTTTTGTCTTTCCAGCCTGTCATCCGAGAAAAAAGCCTTTCTGACGTAAGTCTCCAGTATATCAAACAAAGCTTTGCCACTATACTCTTTACCGTAGATATTTACCTTTGCGAAGCTTCCGTCCTCCTCCATCGGGATGCATCCGTGGAAAAGCAGATTGCCATTATATACCTTGTACATGCTGCCTCTTTTAAGCAGCAGCCCAACGTGGTTTTTAAGCTTCTCGCAATGAATAAACGAGCTCCTGAGCCTCTGTATGACTTCCTCTTCCCCCTCT
>OGMM01000630.1_pt1 | contig 14894 bp, 6 predicted proteins | sample 1573221 | NCBI WGS metagenome assembly OGMM01 (sample SAMEA2581988, study PRJEB24529) | metagenome | biome: Human gut stool | place: China | collected 2011 | reverse complement strand
ACTACGGATGCCGTGCCGTACTGGTTAAAGGAGGCCATCTGGAAGACGGAAACATACATGTTGTGCAAGGAGTATTTCCCTAATGACAATTTGAAAATGACGGAGGCTTTAAAAAAGGATATAATTCATTATTATGATTTTATGACTGCTTATCAGAATGTGCTGCGTGATGGTGGTTCATTGACAACTAATGTCGATATTGTATCTGTTGACGGTAAATTTGAGGTGCAATCCTGGCCACCGGTTAAAGGAAAGTTATGTACGATAGGGCGTAGTCTGGAAAATCAGGATGTTATTCATTTGTTGAATTTATCACAAGCTGATAGTGATGAATGGCGTGATGATTATGGAACTATGCCGGAACCAAATACAATTGAAAACCCTTCCTTTAGTATTTGTCCTTCACGTTCTGTGAAAGGTCTTTGGATGGCATCACCTGATTATGCCGGAGGAGCCGTAATCCCAATTGCATTTAAGGTAAATGGGAACCGTTTAGAGTTTACTTTGCCTTCATTAAAATATTGGAACATGTTGGTCGTTGAATATAAATAAGAATAAAAAACAGTATGAAGCTAAAATTAATTATATCTGCATTATTATTTTCAGCATTAAATGTTGATGCTGATGTGGTAACATCACCTAATGGAATCGTTTCAATTGATTTCCAGTTAAAGAATGGGATACCTACTTATAAAGTAGATTATAAAGGTAAACCTGTAATTAAAGAAAGTAGATTAGGTCTGGAATTACGTGATGGAAAGAATTTGATGGATGGCTTTGAACAACTTAATGCTACTACATCTACTTTTGATGAAACTTGGCGTCCGGTGAGGTCAAAGAAATACGTAATCATTATAATGAACTTCTTGCAGAGTTGAAGCAGCCATCAACAGATCGTTATATGAATATTCGTTTTCGGGTATATGATGATGGGGTTGGATTCCGTTATGAATTTCCCCAGCAAAAAAATTTAGTTTATTTTGTAATAAAAGAGGAGCATAGTCAATTTGCTATGACTGGTGATCATACGGCTTGGTGGATTCCTGGGGATTATGATACTCAGGAGTATGACTATACGGAGTCGAAGTTATCTGAAATACGTTCATTGTTGCCAAATGCAGTAACTTCCAATGCCTCTCAAACTGTATTTTCCCCAACAGGAGTGCAAACATCATTGCAGATGAAAACAGATGAGGGGTTGTATATTAATTTGCATGAAGCAGCTTTGGTTGATTATTCATGTATGCATTTAAATCTGGATGATAAAAATTTAGTATTTGAGTCATGGCTTACTCCTGATGCAGACGGATTTAAAGGTCGTTTACAGGCTCCATGTCATTCTCCATGGCGTACGGTTATGGTCTCTGATGATGCACGTGATATTTTGTCATCTCATTTGATTTTGAATTTGAATGAGCCATGTAAAATTGAGGATACTTCTTGGATTAAACCTGTAAAATATATGGGTGTATGGTGGGAGATGATTGCTGGAGGGAAGCCATGGAGCTATACTAATGATATTCCGTCCGTGAAGCTTGGAGAAACGGATTATCGGAAAGTAAAATCTAATGGTAATCATCCTGCTAATACAAGAAATGTGAAGAAGTATATTGATTTCGCTGCGAAACATGGATTCGATCAGTTGTTGGTAGAAGGATGGAATGTTGGTTGGGAAGATTGGTTTGGAAATCAAAAAGATTATGTTTTTGATTTTGTGACTCCTTATCCTGATTTTGATATTGAACAGTTGAATAGATACGCACATGATAAAGGAATAAGATTGATGATGCATCATGAAACATCTGGTTCATCTCGTAATTATGAGAGACATCTTGAACAGGCTTATCAGTTAATGAATAAATATGGCTATACAGCCGTAAAAAGTGGGTATGTGGGAAATATCTTGCCTTATGGTGAACACCATTATGGGCAGTGGATGAATAATCATTATTTGTATTGTGTTGTAGAGGCTGCTAAACATAAAATAATGGTGAATGCTCACGAAGCAGTTCGTCCTACAGGACTTTGTCGTACATATCCTAATCTGATTGGAAATGAATCTGCACGTGGAACGGAGTATCAGGCTTTTGGTGGCAGTAAAACATTTCATACGACAGTCTTGCCTTTTACGAGACTTCAAGGAGGGCCGATGGATTATACACCAGGTATTTTTGAAATGAATATTTCCAAATTAAATCCAAATAATAGCTCACACGTAAATGCTACATTGGCAAATCAATTAGCATTGTATGTAACGATGTATAGCCCTCTTCAGATGGCTGCAGATCTTCCAGAAAATTATGAGCGTTTTATGGATGCTTTTCAATTTATAAAAGATGTACCGGTTGATTGGGATAATAGTATTTATCTTGAAGCAGAACCAGGGAAATATGTAACTGTGGCTCGAAAAGAAAAAGGAACGAATAATTGGTTTATTGGTAGTGCTACAGGTGATGCTAATCATCAATCAGTTATTTCGCTTGATTTCTTGGAAAAAGGGAAGAATTATATAGCTACCATATATGCTGATACAAAAGATACTGATTATAAGTCAAATCCTCAATCATATCAGATTGTAAAAGGGCTTGTTAACTCTAAGAACAAACTAAAAATAAATACAGTAGAAGCAGGTGGATATGCTATAAGTCTATTTGAAGTTACAACTTCAGACGAAATGAAGGGGCTGAAAAAGCTATCTGTATCGCCTATAAAATAATATTTTATTATAATAATTAATTAGAACTTTGATGTTAGCACCTCTGTGAGGTTAGATTTACAGAGGTGCTTATTCTTTTTTAAGATGAAGAACTTTACTCTATATGATATAAATTAATTGTGTATTGGAATAGATTGTAAGGTTAGAGGATTATAACTATAAATCATAAGCCTATGTTTAGATATATTGTTGGATGGTTGTTTCTAGCTGTGTCAGTCGTAGCGCAAGCTGCAGTGCCTGTTTGTAAGTCATTTTCGCAACAAGGACGTGAAGTAACATTTCATTTGGATAATGGAGCAGCTTTTCAATTGAAATTGTGTGGGCAATCCGTAGTTCGGATATGGTATTCTCCAGATGGGAAATTACAACGGTTAAATTCTTCGTTTGCTGTTATTAATGAAGAATTGGAAGATGTGGGAGTAGTCAATGTGAATGAGGAAGCGTCTTGTTATGAGATTTTTACACCTGTATTGAGAATACGCGTTAATAAATCCCCCTTGAAGCTCCAGGTTTTTGATAAATATCAAAAGCTTATTTTTAGTGATTATGGTGATGGCCGGACTTGTGAAGGTGAAAAGAAGGTAGAATATAAAATGCTGAGGCGTGATGAGCATTTTTTTGGATTGGGAGAAAAAACCGGTAAATTAGATCGACGAGGGGAAACATATAAAATGTGGAATAGTGATCGGCCTTGCTATGGTGTAGCTGATGATCCTTTATATAAGAGTATTCCGTTTTTTATGAGTAATTATCGTTATGGTATATTTTTAGATAATACTTATAAAACAGAGTTTAAGTTTGGAACAGAGAGTCGAGATTATTATAGTTTTGAAGCTCCAGGTGGTGAAATGATATATTATTTCATGTTTGGTAAGGACTATAAGGAAATTATGGGACATTATATAGGACTGACAGGAAAGCCAATTATGCCGCCCAAATGGGCTTTGGGATTTGCTCAATGTCGTGGAATGCTCACTCGTGAGGATTTAACACGGGAGATTGCGACTGGATATAGAAAGCGTGGTATTCCTTGCGATATTATTTATCAAGATATTGGTTGGACTCAGAACCTGCAAGATTTTGAATGGCGTAAAGGTAATTATGAGAATCCTAAACAGATGCTGGCAGATTTGAAATCACAAGGTTTTAAGGTTGTAGTATCACAAGATCCTGTTATTTCTCAATCTAATAAAAAACAGTGGCAGGAGGCTGATAGTCTTGGTTATTTTGTAACTGATTCAACAACAGGCAAAACTTATGATATGCCTTGGCCATGGGGTGGAAACTGTGGTGTGGTAGATTTTACAAAGCCTGAGGTAGCAGATTGGTGGGGAGCATATCAGCAAAAGCCTATAAATGACGGTATCAGTGGATTTTGGACGGATATGGGTGAGCCTGCTTGGAGTAATGAAGAGGATGTGGATCGTTTGGTGATGAAACATCATTTGGGAATGCATAGTGAGATTCACAATGTGTATGGGTTAACTTGGGACAAAGTTGTGAAAGAGCAGTTTGAAAAACGTAATCCCAATCGTCGTGTATTTCAAATGACTCGTGCTGCTTATGCAGGATTGCAGCGTTATACTTTTGGTTGGACTGGTGATAGTGGAAACTGTGACGATGTAACGCAGGGATGGGCGCAGATGGCTAATCAGATTCCTGTATTACTTTCTGCAGGATTAGGCTTGATACCTTTTACTACAACTGATATATCAGGATATTGTGGAGATATTAAAGATTATTCAGCAATGGCTGAACTTTATACACGTTGGGTACAGATGGGGGCTTTTAATCCGTTAAGTCGTATTCATCATGAAGGTAACAATGCAGTTGAACCATGGCTTTTTGGGGAAGAAGCAGAACAGAATGTGAAAAAAGCTATAGAATTGAAATATTCATTGATTCCTTATATCTATACGTATGCTCGCGAAGCTCATGATGCAGGATTGCCAATTATGCGTCCAATGTTTCTTGAATATCCTTATGATGTGGAAACATTTGATACAGATGCACAGTTTATGTTTGGTAAAGAATTGCTTATAGCTCCAGTCGTAAAGAAAAATGCGAAAACCAAGAACTTGTATTTACCAGAGGGTAACTGGTTGAACTATAATGATAAAAGGACGCTTTACTCGGGAGAACAGTGGTTGACAGTGGATGCACCATTGTCATGTATCCCAATGTTTGTAAAGCAAGGATCAATCATTCCTACTATGCCAGTGATGAATTATATTGGTGAACATCCCGAATATCCTGTTATATTTGAAGTCTTTCCAGCAGTAGAAGGTCAGAGTGCTTCTTTCCTTTTGTATGAAGATGAAGGGACCGACTTGGGATATTTAAAAGACGAGTTCTTGAAGACTCCGATTAATGTGAAAACAACAGTTGAAGGGTTTGAAATTGCTATTTCCTCACGTGAGGGTAGTAACTATCAGTTACCATCTAAGCGGAATATGATTTTCCGATTTTATGTAGAAAAATCTCCTCAGAAAGTTGTGATTGCTGGGAAAAAACAAAAAAAAGTAAAGCCTGAAAAATTACATGACCAGGAAAATATATTTGCTGATGCTGTAATATGGAGTTATGACAAGGAAATGCAAATTTTAAATGTGCTTGTTCCTGATAGTGGGGAAGCGTTGGAGATGAGTATTATACAATAATATGTTGGTCGTAGATATGTATGTTTTGAGATTAGGAGTTATATAATAAAAATAGAATCAGAAAGAAAATCTAATATTCTTTCTGATTCTATTTTTATTTGAAGTATAATTACTGTTCATATTCCTTCTTCCGTTTCGGATTCATTGGGAACCAGCCTTTCAGCACGCGTTCGCGCTGTTCGAAGACCTCCTTGATGGTCCAGAAAGAAGAGAATGAGAAAACTCCCAACAGGGTCGACAGCAGAATCTGACTTACCAGTATGTAATAGATGACCTATATTTCAGTAATTTATCTTATTATGGACAGAAGGCGGCTGGAGCATTGAAATAAATTTTTTATGGTATATTCAAATCAGTTATAATTTGAGAAAGAAATATTTATTGTTTCATTTAATTGATTAATTTTGTGTTCATACGATAGATTTGAATTTGGTTTAACTTATAGTTATTGTATCTAGAATGAAGAAATTCTTGATTTCGTTGTTTCTGCTTTTTTTTGCTATTGTTTCTATGGCAGATGAGATGCCTATGTTGTTATCAGAGCTTGATAAAGCAATTAAAGAACGTCCTTTGTATATAAAGAAGCGTTTGGAATACTTGGAGCGTTTGAATAAAATGTTAGATAATTCAGAAACTAATGAACAACGTTATCATATATTAGGAGAGTTATATTCTGGATATTCTTCTTTTAATGCTGACTCTTCATTGCATGTGGCTCGTGCTATTTATGAAGTTGCTCAACGTATCCAGAATGAGGATTACCAGATAAATGCTTTAATGAATATGGCGGAGATTTCTGGAGTTGCTGGTATGTTTAAAGAATCTCTGGATTTGATGAAAAAGGTTAATCGGGAACGGTTGCCTGATTATTTGCGACCTTATTATTATCATGTTTATCGTACTGTTTATGGGAATATGGCTGATTATACGGTTTCTGTTGCCCAAAAAGGCCAATATAATAGATTAACGGATTCTTATAGAGATTCTATTTTGCTGGTAAATAATCAGGAGTCTGTTACTTATCAAATTGTTAAGGCTGATCGTTATAATGTTCATGGTCAATGTAAGGAAGCTATTGCAATGCTTGAAGATTATACTAATAAACATAAAATGGAAGTTCATGATGAGGCTATACTTTATTATACATTATCAAACTCTTATTCTTTAATTGGAGATAAAGAGAACCAGAAACGCTGTTTGTTGCTTTCTGCTATAGCTGATATGAAATCGGGAGTTAGAGAATATGCTTCCTTGAGAGAACTGGCTGTGTTACTTTATCAAGAGGGAGACCTCGATCGTGCTTATTCTTATTTGAAACTTTGTATGGAAGATGCAGCTATGTGTAATGCCCGTTTACGGATTATAGAAACCTTGAAAATATTTCCGGTGATAAATGAGGCTTATCATTTAGAAAAAGCAAGGCGGCAGCATAAGTTACAAATAATGTTTATTTGTATTTGTATCTTGTCATTTATTTTATTGGGAGGAGTTTATTATATGTATTGCCAGATGAAACGTCTGGCGGTAGCACGACGTCAAGTAATAGATGCGAACCGGAAATTACAGGATTTAAACAATGACTTGTGCCTGTCAAATGCTAAGTTGAAGGAGTTGAATCACGCATTGAGTGAGAATACTTATTTAAAGGAGATTTACATAGGACGTTATCTTGATCAATGCTCAACGTATATTGAGAAGTTGGATGAATACCGTAAAAGTTTAGCTAAATTAGCTGCGGTTGGAAAGGTTGAGGAATTGTATCATCAGTTGAAGTCTTCTCGACTGGTTGATAAAGAATTAAAAGATTTTTATGCGAGTTTTGATGATACCTTTTTGTTGCTGTTTCCGACTTTTGTTGATGATTTTAATAAACTATTAATTGAAAGTGAAAAAGTTCATTTAAAGCCGAATGAACGGCTTAATACAGAGTTGCGTATTTTTGCATTGATTCGGTTAGGTATTACAGATAGTGTAAAAATAGCTCAGTTCCTTCGTTATTCGGTTACTACCATTTATAATTATCGAACTAAGGCACGGAATAAGGCGGCTTGCAATCGGGATGAATTTGAAAAATATGTCATGCAAATTGGTAGTTTAGAGCAGTAGCGTCTTGCTTTTCATTTATTGGATTACTACTTTTTTGACATTGGAATCATTCTCTAATATTATAATAATTAGAATGTTATGATTATTTGAGTATCTTAAGTTACTACTTTTATACTTGGTTGCCTTGAAGCTTTTATATTAGCATAATACTTTTGCATTGTTGGAAAAAGATGTAGTAATATTACATCTAATTTATTAATTAAAAGTCTAATTTATGCAAAACAACACTTCAAGGTTTCTACAAAAGAAGCGAGCGCTTTCTCTTTTAGGAGGGCTATTTATTACAGCGAGTGTATTTGGTCAGAATCTTACGGTAACAGGTACTGTAAAGGATGTTACAGGAGAACCTGTTATTGGGGCAAATGTTATCCAGGAAGGAACGTCGAATGGTTCTATAACGGATATTGATGGAAAATTCTCTTTAAGTATTCCTAAAGGATCGGTTTTGGTGATTTCTTATATAGGATACGCAAGTCAGAATGTAACAGTGACAGGTAACCAGCCGCTTGTTATTACTTTGAAAGATGACACGGAACTATTGGACGAGGTAGTTGTTGTGGGATATGGTACGATGAAAAAGAGTGACCTGACAGGAGCAGTAGGTTCTGTCGGAGCGAAGGATATGAAGAACTCTCCAATATCTAACGTAGGTCAGGCACTGCAAGGTAAAGTTGCAGGATTGCAGATTATAGATAGTGGTAAGCCCGGAGATAATGTTACTATTCGAGTACGTGGTATTGGTTCTATCAATGATAGTAATCCGTTGATAGTAATTGATGGAGTACCTACAGATTTAGGACTTAATTCTATCAATATGGCAGATGTCGAGCGTGTTGATGTTCTAAAAGATGCTTCTGCCACAGCTATTTATGGTTCTCGCGGTGCTAATGGTGTAGTAATGGTTACTACGAGAAAGGGAGAAAGTGGGAAAGGTAAGCTTTCTTTCAGTGCTAATTGGGCTGTACAGAATGTTACGAATCAACCAGAGATGTTGAATGCGAGTCAGTATGCAGCTTATAGCAATGATATGCTTTCTGCAGCTGGGCAAACAACAAATCCTTTGTGGGCAGATCCTTCTTCATTGACTTCAAGTACTGATTGGCTTGATGAAATGTTCCGTACAGGACTATCACAAAATTATACAGTTAGTTACTCTGGAGGGAATGAAAAGTCTCATTATTATGTTTCTGGTGGATTTTTAGAGCAAAAAGGTGTGGTAGAGAGCGTTAAATATCGCCGTTTTACGTTTCAAGCCAACACGGACTCTCAGGTTTTGAATTGGTTGAAGTTCTCAAATAACCTGACATTTTCTACTGATACTAAAACTTCAGGAAGCTATGATGTGGCAGGTGCAATGAAGGCCCTTCCTACACAGCCAGTTAAAACAGATGAGGGTGACTGGAGCTATCCTGGTTATCCGGACTACGACAATCGTTCACAGGCTAACTGGTACGGAACGATGCGTAATCCTATTGGGCCTATATACAATGATAGCAAGCGGACGGATGGATATAATTTCTTGGCTAATATTTCAGCAGAAATAAAGTTTTGTGACTGGTTGCAATTTAAGTCAACATTTGGCTATGATGCTAAATTCTGGTTTAATGAGGACCTATATCCAAAGTATGACTGGACTGCTTCTGGAGAAGCTGGTGAAACAAGTAAGTACCAAAGTAGTGATAAATCTTTTACTTACTTGTGGGATAACTATTTTACTTTTAATAAAGATTTTGGAAAGCACCATTTAGATGCTATGGTAGGTAGTTCTGCACAGTGGAATAAATATAATTACATGAATGGTAATGTATCTGGCTTTTTATTTAATGAATTTAGTCAGTTGACCAATGCGAAGGAAATAACAAGCTTGACGGGTTCCATGAGCGAATGGGCTTTACTTTCGTATATGGCTCGTGTCAACTATTCATTTGATGATAAATACTTAGTTACGGCAACTGTACGACGTGATGGTTCTTCACGTTTTGGAGAAAATAATCGTTGGGGTACATTCCCTTCTGTGTCATTAGCATGGCGTATATCCAAAGAATCTTGGTTTCCACAAAGTGAGGTCGTGTCCGATTTAAAATTACGTGCAGGATATGGAGTAACTGGTAATCAGGCTTCAATTGGTAATTATGATTTTGCAGCATTGTTTGATATCCGTAAATATGCTTTTGGAGGGGAGGTTGTCGATGCGTTGACTACAACAAGTTTGTATAATCCTGATATCCGTTGGGAGGCTATTCATCAGGCCAATATCGGAGTTGACTTAAGTTTGTTTAATTCGCGTGTAAACCTATCTTTGGATGCTTATGTAAAGAATACAAAGGATATGTTAGTTTCAGCTTCAGTTCCTATTACTGCCGGATTTGATGAAACAGTCTCAAGTTGTCAGACTAATGCTGGAAAGGTCCGTAATAAAGGTGTTGAGTTGGCTTTACATACTTATAACTTTGTTGGAGGGGATTTTAACTGGGATACTAGTTTGAATTTGACTTATAATACCAATGAGATTGTAGATTTAAATAGCAACATACCGATGTTCCGTAATGAGATTGCCGGTGAAAATGTAATTCGTTTGGCTAATGGATTTCCGATAAATACTTTTTATGGGTATGTGACTGATGGTATTTTCCAAAATTGGGAGGAAGTTAATTCACATGCATTCCAAAGTACGGAAACTAGTCCGGGTGATATTCGTTTTAAAGATTTGAATAATGATGGAAAAATTAATGAAGATGACCGTACTGTTATCGGTAATCCATCTCCTAAGTGGATATTCTCAATGAATAATAACCTGAGTTATAAAGGATTTGATTTGTCTATTTATTTGCAGGGAGTGAGTGGAAATGATATTTTTAATGCAAATAATATAACGAATGAGGGAATGGCTGGGGCTGCGAACCAGACTACGGCAGTTTTGAACCGTTGGACAGGGGAAGGAACAAGTTATGTTATGCCTCGTGCGGTACTGAATGACCCGGCCAAGAATAATCGTGTTTCTGACCGTTGGGTTGAGGACGGCTCTTATTTGCGTATAAAGAATATTACGTTAGGATATAATTTCCCCAAAAAATGGATAAAGAAGTTAACCTTGGAGAATGCACGTCTGTTTGTTTCTTGCGATAATGTGGCTACTATTACTGGATATTCTGGTTTTGACCCAGAAGTAGATATTAATGGGATAGATAATAATCGTTATCCTATTTCACGAACTCTTAGTTTAGGAGTCAACTTTAATTTCTAATCTGAAAAAACAATTATTATGAAACATATTACTTATATAATATTGGCATCTGCTTTGCTGACTTGTTCTTCTTGCAGTGATTTTTTGGAAAAGTATCCTAAGGATTCTCCTAGTACTACTATTCCTATGAGCGATGATTTGGCTGTAGCTATGACTAACGGATGTTATCAGTCTTTACAGTCTATGAATCTTTATAATCAGCGTATCTGGAGTATGGATATTTGTGCCGGTGATAGCGAAGCGGGGGGAGACCCTTCTACAGGTACTGATGGAGTTGAAACAAAAGAAGTCGCTAATTTCTATGCAACTCCAAGTAATAATCTTGCAGTTGGATTATGGAGAGGAGGATATACTGGTATTGGTAATTGCAATACAGCCATTCAGTCTTTATCAGCTAATGCGGATAATATTTCTCCGGAAATATTGACCCGTTCTTTGGGTGAGGCTTATTTTTTACGTGCGCATTATTATTTTATCTTGGTTCGTTGTTTTGGAGGAGTTCCTATTCGTACAGAACCGGCTAAAGTTAGTGACCCTAAAGACATTGCCCGTAATACAGCAACAGAAGTCTATGACCTGATTATAAAAGATTGTAAGGAGGCTATAGAACGCTTACCTCAAAAAAATGAGTTAGCTCCAGCTGACTTAGGGCGTGCTACTAAGGATGCCGCTTGCACTCAGTTAGCAAAAGTTTATTTGACTCTTGCTTCATACGGTAATACCTATGCATCTTTAGCACCCGAAGAAGGATTTTATCAGGCAGTTGTTGATTTATGTGATGAGATCGCTACGATGGGATATGATTTGGCGGCTTGTGATTATGCCTCTTTATGGAATGAGAATTTAATTAAAAATAAGAATAGTGCAGAATCTATTTTTGAAATACAATATTCTGGAGAGAATGCAGGAACGGGCGGCTTTTGGGAAAATGATGGACAGGCATCCTGGTGTTCAACATTTATGGGGCCTCGTAACTCTGGATTTACTTATGGCTCTTATGGGTGGAATCAACCTACTGATGAATTCTTTGAATCGTATGAAGAAGGTGATAAACGTAAAAATATTACCGTATTTTATGAAGGATGTCCGGATTTTGATGGAAAGTCCTATAAGGCAAGTTATGCTTTTATGACTGGGCGTAATGTGCGTAAATTTATTATTCCTATTTCTTTAAATTTATATCAGGATGCAGAGACAAGTCCTCAGAACTTTATAGCTTACCGTTATGCGGATGTATTATTGATGAAGGCGGAGGCTTTGAATGAATTGGGTGAAACGGTTCAGGCGCAAACTCCATTGAATATAGTACGACGTCGCGCCGGATTAGGAGACTTTCTGTCAACTAATAAGGAGGAAATGAAGGAGAAAATCATTCATGAGCGCCGGATGGAACTTGCATTCGAAGGTCATCGCTGGTTTGATTTAATCCGTATTGATGGGGGAGATTATGCCTTGAAGTTCTTTAATTCTATTGGCAAGGTAAATGCAACTAAAGACCGTATGTTACTACCTATTCCACAAGTAGAAATGGATGCGAATGCATTGATGGTACAGAACCCCGGTTATTAATAACTTAAACTTATAGATTATGAGAGTTCAAAATATATTTTTTTATTTATCCGTATTGCTTTGTTGTGTTTTTACGTTAAGTTCTTGTTCAGAGGATTTGACTGAAACAAATAAAGGCTATGATGTGCTGACATTGACTGCTGATAAGGAGGTGATTAATCTTAATGAAAATGATGCAGCTTTGACAGCTCTAACATTAAAGTGGACTAGTGGTACAAATTATGGGACAGGAGCGCGGTTGAATTATAAGTTGGAGCTGCGGGAGAAAGGAAGTACTGAACCAACAGAACCATTGTTAAATAAGCGATTTAATGATCAGGAACTTTCTTATGCTTTTACAGTTAGAGAATTAAATGATTATTTGCATGCTGCTGGAATTAGTTTGACATACGGTGAAACAGTGGAAGTTGAAGCAACTGTGATTGCAGAGGTCGTTGGTTATGAAGACTATGAGCAGAATTCTTCTGTTTCTTTTAAAGTGACTACTTATGAACCGGTTTCTGAGACATTATATATTTGTGGTGATGCGACGGAAGGTGGATGGTATGCAGAACAAATGGGAGTGTGCAGTCTGGTTGATAACCAGCAACCTGGTATTTTTAATATTACTGCAACATTGACCGAGGGTAAGGATTTTAAGTTCTTTACTCAAATGGACTTTTCTTCTATTGCTTATGTTTGTGCTCCTGATGGAGAACAAATATTAAGTGATGGTATGACCACAAATATTATTCAAAAAGTTGATGATACGGTAGATGACTTGAAATTTCAGGTAACAGAAACCGGAACCTATAAGCTTACGATTGATTTGTTGAATAATACTCTGAATATAGTCAAGAGTACTCCAGTGGCTCCAGCTTTTAATACTTTGTATTTTGTCGGTAGCTTTACTAATTGGACTTTTAAACCGATGAAGCAAGATTTTGTGAATCCGTTCGTATTTTTATATGGTGATGTATTTACATGGACTCCTGATGGTGAGTTTAAGTTTGGAACCATGGATGGAAGTTGGGATAATATGTATATGGCAACTCAAGATAAAGCCCCGTATACGGATACTAATGTAAAATTGGGTGGTACAGATCAGAAATGGGTTTTGAAAGAAGGAGAATGCGGAAAGGCCTATAAGATTCGTCTGGACATAACAACAGGTCAGGAAAAAATGGTGATGACTCCTTTTGAACCTTATACGGAAATTTCTTTGATAGGTGATGCTACTCCTGCAGGTTGGACTTTGCCTTCTTCTGCTCCAATGACAAAGATGGACGAATATACTTATCAGTGGACTGGAAATCTGACAGCAGGTGAAATCAAGTTTACCTGTGATAACCAGTCTGATTGGATGGGAGCTTGGTTTATGGCTGTAGAAAATGGTCTTACATTTGAAGCAGGTGAATATGATATGTACTGGATTGATAAAACGAATCCAGATTATGGTTATGGAAGCTTAGATAATAAATGGGTTGTGACTGATCCGGGAAACTATACGATTACCCTGAATCAAGCTACAGAAAAACTCGTAGTTAAGAAAATTGATTAAATTAGAATTGTTTATCATGAAAAAAATAATTTACTTGGCAGGAATTTTTCTCCTTTTTACTGCATGTAAGAACGATGACGGAGCAGGAATGGCAAATTTGGAATATGAAGGAGGTGAAGTTTCTGTTAAAATAGAGGAAGGAACTGGTATTTCTTTATTTACGGATAAAGCTTGTTATGCACCAGGAGAAACAGTAAGTTTTGGGATTTTAGGTGACATTCCGTCGAACGCAAAAATTCGTTATCGTCATTTGGATGAAGTGATTGAAGAACAACCTTTGGCTGGTTCGTCATGGACGTGGACTCTTCCAACTGTAGATTTTACAGGTTATATGGTTGATATTTATGCATCATCGGATGATAAGGAAATAATTTACGGAACAATTGCGGTTGATGCTTCTAGCGATTGGAAACGATTTCCTAGGTATGGATTTGTGGCAGAGTTTGGTCAGAAATCGGATGAAGATATAAAGGATGAGATGTCTTATTTGAGCCGTTGCCACATTAATGGTGTACAATTCCAAGACTGGCATAATAAGCATCATTGGCCTTTAGGAAGTACTCGTGATGGACAGATTATGCCTGTGTATAAGGATATTGCCAATCGTGATGTATATACGGAAACTGTGGAAAAGTATATTGAGGTGCAGCATGCTTTGGGGATGAAGTCCATTTTTTATAATCTTTGTTTTGGTGCTTTGGATGATGCGAATTTGGATGGTGTGAAAGATAGCTGGGGGCTTTTCAAAGATTATAAGGCAAAAACGCGTGATTGCCATGAATTGCCTGATAGTTGGAAAAGTAATATTTATTTGACAGATCCGGGGAATAAGGCATGGCAGGACTATTTGATACAACGTAATACAGACGTATATAATCATTTTGCTTTTGATGGTTATCAGATAGACCAGTTGGGAAACAGAGGAACCGTATTTAATGTATATGGTAAGGAAGTTGATTTGCCACAAGGTTATGCGTCATTTATAAAGGCAATGAAGCAGGCACATCCAGATAAGAGGTTGATTATGAATGCTGTCAGCCGCTATGGCGCAGAACAGAT
>OGMM01000627.1_pt1 | contig 14923 bp, 10 predicted proteins | sample 1573221 | NCBI WGS metagenome assembly OGMM01 (sample SAMEA2581988, study PRJEB24529) | metagenome | biome: Human gut stool | place: China | collected 2011 | reverse complement strand
AGCTGAAACATCCAATAACCGTTATTCCACCCAATATCAATGGGATGTTTATACGGGGACATCATATAAAACTTCGATATGTTGTGGCTATTGTAGCCATTATTTTGACGTGGGCTGTTACCGCCTCTGTTAGTAGTCTGAAATATAAGGAAGAATCCTTTGCACATTATTCCATGTATCGGGTAGTGAAGGAACAACATCAGTACTTAATAGAACAAACAGGGATGAGACTAACTGAAGATACGGAATAGTCATTTGGAGGTAAAGAACAACAGCCCTTATTTTTTTTGAAAACAGAATCCAGATATAAGAATAAACTTACAGCTGAATCCTGTTTTCATTTACACAAAATTCTTTCCATTTACACAAAATATTTTATAGTGCTATAAAAGGTCATATCTGAAAAAGATGTGGCCTTTTTTACTTTACATAATACTATGCTGCACATAACCTTTGGCGGAACTGTGTTGCACGGACGCTGTTCACGCGATAACCTACGCTGATAACTGCATTGAGGTTGTAAAATTGGAGCGAACGGCTTACCTCTCTGGTACCTTCTTGACGAACTACCGAGATTTTCTCGGTAGTTGCTTTTTCGTCCAAGTCTCCACTATCATAAATATTCTTTAGATGAAGCCCTATATTGTCCGTTGAACAGTTAAATAACATACTCATAGCTTTTTGAGTACACCAAATAGTCTTATCCTTATAATAGACCTCAATGCCTTGTTCCTTACCTTCTATCTGGAATATCAAGAACTCAGCAGTGCTATTTCTTATTTCTCTTCGATTTGCCATAAATTGCTTCTCATATGCATGCAACAATACACTAAACAGCAATAGTCAATTTATATATGTTTACCTTTTTGCTTTAATTTGGGCGTTTGGGAGTCTGGTACCTTTTGCGGAGCGTTGACTTTTATTGTTAATGGCATTGGAAAATCTACACCGACAAGAAGTGCTTCTCCTTCTCCAAAACTTGGCAAGAAAGACAGACTATTCCTATTTGCAGCAGATGCAGCATTTTCTACTGCCTTTTTATCTTGTTCATTTATCAATCTATGAACAACAAACGTACCCATTTGACTTAGTGTTCCTAACGGAATATCTCGTGGCATTTGTGTAGCTATACACAAAAATAGTCCATACTTGCGTGCCTCTTTTGAAATTTGTTCAAAGGCATCAAGAGGTTTTGCCGAGAAATATTCATCTGCGATACTTTTATTTAAGAACTGATGAGCCTCGTCCATGAATATAATTATTGGATTATCCTTATAAAGTCCCTTTCTTGCTTCATTTAACAGATAATTTCCTATTGCATTAACTAATATTTCTCTTACTTGGTAATCGAAACTTACTTTTGAAAAATTCAATCGCAAAACACTATTCTCTCCCTTCAAGAATTCTTGTATGCCTTCTCTTAAGTCTTTTGCATCGGGAATAGTGTCTTTTCTAAAACCGAAAATTTTATTGTATTCAGATGTTGACATGACATTGTTAATTCGAGATATCAAACTTATACAATTTGAAACATCGTTTTCATTCCTATCTCCCCACATTGAAGAATTATTTCTATCCGAATCCCAATTACATTCATTAGTAATCTGTGCAGCAAGAAGATTGAAATCAAAATTACATGATTTGTCTTCTATCTGTACAATATGATTATAATAAAAAACTTCAAATGCGCGCTTTATCTTCTTGGCTTTGTATATGTTCCCCTTGATTGGATTTCCTTGTGGATTTTGTTTATAATATAAAGATAACTCTGTATTATTGTCAAGTTTGGACATCTTCAAAGATCTAATAGCTTCCATTAGTTTTGGCACTTGCGTCTTTGAAGACGGATGTAGCAAATAATACAATTCGTCAATTGAAAGATTCTTATAATCGAAAATGTATTCACCTGTACCCAGTTCAATATTCTGTATATTCTCATTGATATTATTATATTCTCCCGTAGCATCAATCAGAATACATTTGTTTTCCGTGTAATCTGATGCAAGTTCTAGAAGTTTTGCCACGGTCCAACTTTTTCCTCCTCCTGTTGTCCCCAAAACAGCACAATGACGGCCGAAAAGAGAATTAAGAGAAATATTACATAAGGCATTATTGGATGTTAATTTTCCTAAAGGAGCAAATGGAACATCCTTATCACCTGTTTTTATACCAAATGCAGATATATATGCACCTATTTGTTCGTCAGAACATGAAAAAACCTTAGAACCAACAGATGGATAACGAGAAACTGTTTTGATTATAGACTCAGGTTTGTAAATATCGAATAGAGCAAGTAATTCAACTTTTGCAATTGGATGGAACTGAGTATCTTCTTCATTTATACTTCTATTTGTTATTTCTGTTCTTTCCCCTTGAGGAAGATTCAGTTCAAACACCCTTCCTAAGAAACCGTATTCTTGACCTTCAATAACAACAAAACTGCCAACAGAGCCACCCGAAAAGATTTCTCCATTAAAATAGAATGTATGTAATAATTTTGCAGAAGGAATCTGCAAACGAACATATTGTGGAGTTACCTCACAAACATATCCAACAAATTTGTTATGGTCGAATGGCTTCATAATTATTGGGATTATCTACCTCATAAGAGCTATTATACGGATAGTTTTCTACAAAGGCTTTAAACTTAGAGAAAATTATTGTTACATTTTGAGTGACAGTTCCATCTTCTGCCACAAAATCAGGAACTAAATTATGTGTTATGCCACTTTCTTCCCATTTATCTGCTTCTCCATCTTTGGCGAAGTTTTTCATGCCAAAACAAACAATAAGCAAATGAAAGTTAGGGTTTTGAAGTGCAGCCTCCTTAATAACATTTTGAATATGCTTGTCTTGAAATCCAAAACCTGCAACAATTAACAGAGTTCCCTCTTTTCGAAGGGTACTCTGTAAATGTGACATCATTTCAAAATATGGTTGTTCATAACTGCTTTCATATTTCTCACTTGCAGGATATATGATGCATGGATGATCTGTTGTTTCTTTTTGATATATTTTACCATCTTTCTTTTCCCAATCTATACTACCATGCAATTTAAACAGTTGTATTACATTAGGAACAAAACTTTCTTCGTTCTTAATCCTAGTACGTTCCCTATATACAACGTCATGATCAAAGTTACTTCCATTGAACAATCGTGGATAAGAGAATGAAAAACCATCTATAATGGTATAATTCATTCTTTGAGCAGCTTGCTCAAATAATGTATCATAATTTGTCGTATATAGTTGAACTCGTGGTTCTGCGGGCTTACGCGCTGTTAGTTTTCTAATAAAATCCTGATGGTGTCTATTATTCTCGTCAAGAGGCAACTTGCAAGCATCGGCAATCTTCTTTTCTAATTTACATCTTAAAGAATTGCCTTCGTCGTCTTTAATCTCACCATTCAACTTTTCATACAAAATTGTAAAAGACAAAAAGTCTTCAATATTCTTAGATTCAATAATTGACTGGCATTTATCTTTTAAAATACCATCATTTTGTGTTAATACAGAGCTAATCGCATTTATTTCCTCTTCATAGCTTTGCCATAATTCTGTACGAGTTTTCCCTCCATGAGCCCCATTTTCCATAGAAGTGCCAGCTGCTGTCAAAACTGCAATATTTTTAAGATGACTAGTATATTTACTAATATCATTCGCTATTAAACGAAATGCTTCAGAAGTGGCATACTCCTTGAACTGGGCAACTCCATCTCCATCATTTTGTTGTTGAGGATTATTATCAATATACCAATGTTCCTCATCGTAGGCAACAGATTTGGTTATCGTTTTATATAAGAATATCTTTTCCATTATAATATCCAATTTAATTTACACTCTATCAACGATAGTCTCTAAGTCATTCAACTTAACCAACATGAATGCCATTCGCTCGTTTCCCCAGTATTTATTAGGAATGTCTTTGACACTGAATCGCAACTTTTGCAATTCAGCATCTGTGTCACTCGGCTTTCTTATTCGAATCATGAAATATGATGAGTTGTGTGGCTCACTTGGATAATTCGATTGAATTAGACGCTCTTTCGTCCATACATCATGCTTTGTTCGGACAATCTTGCAGAGGTTACCGACATATATCTCTCCTTTGACATACAAGAGCAAATACTTTGCTTTGTTCCAAGGAGAATCTGCAATTTTATCCAAAGGAATGTTGTACCAAAGATTGTCAAATGTCCATTGACGTTTCTCTTCACTACCAGCAACCGCCACCATTACCAAATCGTCTGGCAACATTCCAACCTTTTCTTCTTCAGTGATATATGCCAATGTGCGTTGTGGCTTGGCTTTAGCCACATGAGTATCAGCTGTCGTGAATTTCATCAAGATGTCATCCAAATGCACTCTCAGCAAGGATTCGCTATTGGGTAAAAGAGGGAATGCACCGATATTCACACTTTCTATACTAGCACTATAGTAACGTCTCTTGATGTATTCATCGTTACCACGACCAGGAAAGAGGATATAGCCACCAATTATTTCTTTGGAGCGATATGGTTCATGCTCTTTGCTATAATAAATAGCGTCACGGTAGCGATGCATCTGATTGATAGCATCAGTTGGGGGGTAATCACCTCCTGGAAAATTTGACATTTCAGCAATATCTTGCTCCTCAAAATCTTTATCAAGCTTTTTGTCGTTAATGACACGATATTTCGCATCATACAAATACGTCAAGACAACTTCTCCAGATGCCTTGCGAATATTAAGCACAATGTCTGGACGTTGCTCTGTTGTTGCTGTATTAATGCTCATGCTATACTCATCCTTACCGCTTGTTCGGTTAAATGTATGCTGATAATGAAGAGTTACTACGTCTCCTTCATGTGCTGCCAGTTGCGCCTTACGTTCATCCTTATCATCGTTCTCTGCTTTGGGGTAATGATATTCCACAATATGCTCCAAAGAGGAATTTGTAAATGGATTGAGCAATGTTCCTTTAGGCTCTGTCACCAGTTGTTCATGTGATGGCTTGTTATAGTCAATACCCATGACATCAGCCACCAACTTCTTCATCTTTATGAAGCACCATAGCTCATAAATCTCCCATATTTGTAGAGTTCCAATGTTTGCAGCTCCATTATACAAGTCAATTCCTCGTTTCAATTTCAACCAATCCTTGTAAATTTGCTGATAACCTAATCGGTTTTGCAGTACAAGACTGTCTTGTTTTATACCATCGAAACGACCTACTGTTTTGAAGAAAGGGTGTTTCGAAAGTTTTCTCAGAGAATCCTGATAGTCTGTCCACATCTGGCGATGACGTTCTGAAAGTTCTTCTTGGGAGGAACTGAGAACTGTCGTTATTACAGAAGAAAGTCGTTTTCCAATACTTTGAAGAGTATATTTCACGAAACGGTTTTCCATCGTGTCGTGTGTAGAATGTGCTTCATTATAGCCAAAGTAATATTCTTCCAGTTTCCCTTCTTTTTTTACTTCGCTATAGCGTTCTTCCATGGCAGGTGTCCAGAACTTAATCTGTTCTGCCTTTCTTGATGTGCGGAAGTTCACAATTTGTGAATGTGGATTCTGTATCACACGTTTTACGTTCTTCACATAGTCATCCACAACGCTTTGAAATGCAGCCATCCATGTGGCATCGGTATTAATCCGTCCTCGACTGAATTGCTGGAGAGTAATGCTCAGATAGCGATAGATGACGTTTTCGTACTCCTCGTTAATCTCCCGTAATAGCGACTTGTAATCGTTTTTTGTGTCGAGTTTGGGTGATACTACATCAAAAGTTACATAGCTATCTTTACGGACACCATTCTTCTGATAGGAGAAATCTAGTTTGAACACTCCAGGCTCATTCAAAAAGTCCAACTCTCCCGTGAGGGATTTTTCTTCCCTTCCATTCAACTCTTCATCAACAAAGAAGCTGTCCTCTATGTCTTTTCGTACATGGCGAATTTCTGGTACAGAGTCTTTATCTACACCATGGAATAGTAAGCGAACTTGATATTTACAAGTTTCAAAGATGACAGGCCATAACTTATCCCAAACCTTGCCCGCTGCAAGTTTTGTTTCTTCTTCGTCTTCAGTTTTCTTCCTTGTAATTGGACTGTATAGGCGAAGTTCACATTCATCTTTTGAGGTATATCGACAATATGTTTCTGGCGCATCAATATCTGGATTGTCTCTCCTTGAATAATTGATGCGACCCTTGAAGCGTTCCCACGAATAGCTTATGTCTTGTGTGCGAACAATTACCTCGTAATCAGGATGAATTAATCTTAAAACCTCTGTCTGCATATGTCCTTTCTATATGATTATGGCCAGAAACGAGTGAACTCTTGATTATTCAATCGGTCAATCATTTCTTGTATCTTCTCTTTGGCTATTTGTTGATGTCCCTTGTCCTTTTCTGTCAGTTCTTCTGCCTCATCATTTTCGGATGTTGTAATGTCGCTTGATATTTCTTTGATGTCTGGAGCCAATTCTTTCAGCCATTCTAAACGATTGTCATAAGGTACATCAACTTTACTTTTATATTCTCTTGACAACGCAAACATCTCTGCATCGCCCTCAATGCGTGGAAGAATCTTCATTAACAGAATGTTATTTACAGATTGTGTAATGGCATCATCCAGTTCCTTGCCTTCATCGAGCATCACACCAACCATAATGGTCAGTTCGTTCAGCACACGATAACTAACCTCAAAAGGAGTGCCTTTCAATGCCTTGTTGATTTCCTCCAACTGTGATGGAAGTTTTTCTACTAATTCTGCTGCGACATCTGAATGTGCCTCTAGAACCTCGTCGGCAGTGACATTTCGACGAGCGAAAGCATTCTGCCATTTTTGTTGCTCTTCGCCAGACAAGTACTCCAAGTTTTTGCTACCACCGAACATATTGCGTAGATTACCTCCATTCATTTCTATGGTCATAGCACGGTCAATCACTTTACGAGAGAACTGATGCGTGGTATCATCCATATTGACTGTACCAATAATTACTACATTGTCAGGAAGGGTTAGTCCTTCGGTCGTCAGGTCTGTACGTTTGCCGACCTCTTCATTAATATCACTTTCGGTTTTAATATTAAAGAGTTTAAGGTAGATCTCCCTGTCGGTCAAATTGCTGCTGAAAAGCTCTCCCGTTTGTGCATTCCTTGTGTGGGGTATCTCTGACAATTCACGGAAATACAGTGTATCAATTATTGGCTCTGTTTTAACCATGGTCATATCAACCTCGCCAGTTTCTTCATTCTTTGGATGCTTGCGAGTTTCCAATATACTCAAAATCTCTGCAAAGTATTGTTCTACAGGCGCCAGATTCATTTCATCAAGACAAACAAAGAATGGAACGGTAGGGAACATCTTGGCCTTTACCAAGAACTTGACGAACTTAGTGAACTGATAACCACCCTTCCCTAATCGGCTGTAATATCCCAACAATTCTGTTGAGTCATGCCAATTGGGTTTTACCTCAATCATACAATAGTTGCCAGGCGTTGTGCCAGCCTTGTCTTGCAAGTATTTTGGACATGACTTAAAGGCAAATTCGCGCACAATCCGGCTTTTCCCTGTCCCGGAAATACCAGCTAGCAAAAGAAACGGTTTAGTTTTAGCTGCAGTAATGATATCGGTATATTTTATATATTCTGAACTTATTTTTAATTCATTGACCATTTGTTTACTAACATTATTAGTTGAGTTTTGGTATGGTCTTGAATCAAAAATGTTGATAAAATTTTCAAAAGTCGTTTTGTCGGGATTACTAGGAGTACCTATATAAATAAATGATGCTTGGTTTATGTCGGCCTTATAGTTGGTACGAGAACATTTAAGAAATTTTCTTTTGCCCAATTTCTCATTTGCATAATCGTAAATACTTCTTAAATCTCTTCTAGACCCCTCAGTATCAAGATTTGTTTCTATGGAGATAATATATTCTTTGGGATTGAAATTGTTCAATCCCCTTGCCATATTATCATCCTTTGTAAAAATTGAAAATAGATAGTAGCGTAATTGATGTTCTTTTGCAAAATGGAAAGGCTTCTTATATTCATCAAGAAAAACTCTAAGTTGGGGTTTGGGTCGATCAGTTCCAGTAATACTAATATTGGTATATGATATTAATATTATTTCCTCATGATTTATTTTGTATAATTCACTCAAATCATCTCTAAAATCAATGTTTTCTTGGAATTCAGAAAAACTGATTTTTTCCCAATCAGGAAAATTACTCTTTATAAATTCTTTAATACGTGTAATAGAGTCCATTTTATTATAATTCGTAATTTGTTATTATTAAATGTGTAGCCTCCGCCTGAAATCTATTTCTAATATTCACGGAATAATTTTTATCATACTCTGCTATGATATTATTTCCATATAAATCTCGAATTAACGGAGTATCACCTATTACCATAAGTGATCTGCATCCTAAATTATAGAAATCCTCAGCTAACCGTCTGTGGTTTTCTTCGTTAAACCCATCTTGATATTGTATATTTCCGTAGTCTGAAAAAATACAATCATATGGTGGATCCAAAAACACAAAATCGTCAGGATTTACTAAATTAAATATATCACTATAATCTGTATTATGAATCTCGGTATTTACCAGTAAAGCATGATGTGCTTCAGTAATAATTTTTGTATTAAGATTTTTGTACCTACCATAAGGAACATTGTATTCTCCTTTTGCGTTAAAACGAATCATTCCAGAAAAAGCTGTTTTATTAATAAAGTAATATAAAGCAGCATCTGAATAAGTCGAAGGTATTAAGCCATTATACATATCCCTTAATTGATAATATAAAGTCTCATTCTCATCTGGTATTCTATCTTCTGGATGAAGTTTCTTTAATTTATCAAATTCCAACCGATTGTTGCTGTAAATATTCTCTAACTCAGCCAATTCCATACTTAATTGCATAAAATCTTGTTGCACACTTCTATAAAAGTTTATCAAGCGTACATTAATATCATTAATTATAGCATTATTTGGCTCCAGATGGAAGAACATAGCACCACCACCCAAAAAAGGTTCTATGTACCTTCCATCAAATTGTGGCATATATTGTATTATTTGTGGAATTTCTTTCGATTTTCCACCTCTATATTTTATTATAGGTTTCATATACTATTATAAATCATTTTTGATTTTAGTGTTACTCTAGTCTTTTATAGGCCATAACAAATCCCTGATATCTACTTCAAGAATTTTTGCAATTTTCGCTAATGTCTCTAGATTGGGCTGCATAGTGTTGGTACACCATTTCGAAACAGTTCCCGGATCTTTACCCAGTTGTTCTGCCAACCATTTATTGGTGCGTTTCTTTTCTGCTAGAACCACTTTCAAGCGATTAATATCTTTGTTCATACATTACATAATATGTTTTCAAAAACAAAGATAATCATTATAATCGAAAATCTATTCTGATTATAATGATTATCTGACAAATATATGTCGAAAAACGACTTTATATTGGAATATACTTCAATAATACTTTTGGTTCATGTGGATTGTTTTTCTTTATCTCTTCTTTCTTTTACCCTTTCCTGTCCTGGCATTTTTTTAGCCAACACACTTCCTCCTGCAGGAAAATATATAGGAAAAACTTTATACAAGAAACTTACAATATCATTACGCTTCTTACCCATGTTGAAAAAAGCAGAACAAACAAAATACATAAGGTCTTGCTGACTACATGTATCTTTTTGCTGAATAGATATTGATGGAGCGATTATCAAGTCATGTTCTGCAAATGCGCAGGCACAGGCAAGAATAGCTTTCTGCTCTTCCTCAGTAAATACTTTGATTTTTTCTGTTAACCATTCAAGTTCTCCTTTGAGAAGTGATTTTTGCTTTTCATTTTGATGTTTTAATAGAGCATTTACATTTTTTTGTTGCTTTTCTGTCAAGGCATTTTCTAATGCTTGATTTTTTTGTTTAAGAAGATTGAATTTCAGCAAACCTGCAATGTACATACAAAAATATCCCACCGCAATATCGAATATTAAAATAAGCAGGTATTCTTCACTTGAAATTTGCGTAAACTTAGTCAAATATTCATTGATAGGAATAACGGCAAATAGCATGATGATGGCTATTACATAAAGCACTATATATCGAGTTTTATGTTTTACTTGCTGTAAAGAAGCAAACAAAAAAGCGATTACCAAAATGGCAACTATAACACAGAGTGGTATAAGATATATTCCCATAGGTCTATTCTTCTGCTTTAGGATTAATTACAATACGCCAATAGCCACCATGATCTGCTCCCTCTCTGACAAGCAATCCTTTGGCTTTTAGATTTGCAATCTGCATTTCAATGGCTCGTTTACTGACTCCTATTTTTTCCGCCATCTTATCTTGAGATATAGAGCCATCTGATATTACAAGGTCAAGAATGCTTTGTGCAGTCCGTCCCAATCGTTTTTGTTTCACCGAAGAATTTTGCAAATCACCGAAGGTTTTCACCGAAGATTTCTGTAAATCACCGAAAGTTTTCACCGAAGATTCTTCATCGATAGAGTACTTTTCGAAGCTACTATTTACTCTGTTGGCAACTTCTTCTATAGGTATCCTTCCGTTCTCTCCCCAATTCAAATTATAGAATGTGGTATAGAAAGAAATTGCTTCCGTTTGATATTGTGGCTCTTTGCCCGGCAGGAAATTAGGCAGTTTCTCCGTAAGTTCCCGCATTTTCCTTAAGCCCGAACCGCGTTTCTCCATATAGTCCAATTGAGTAAACATATCCGCAATAACTGGATTACGGCGCATGGACGGCACTTTGTATATGTCTCGGTCTTGAATTTGTGTGCCATCAAGCATTGCTCCTGGTGATACCAATTCTACTCGGTCATCATAGATGTCAATATGTACTTCACCACCCATTACTGTGTAATCTCTATGGATAAGATGGTTTACCAATCCTTCAAAAATAGCACGGTCGGAATAGTCGGGGAGATTCAGGCGATAGTTCGGCATCTTGACCCACCCGCTCATGGTATAGTTCTTGATGAAGTCCATGCCATATTTCAGAAGCAATACGAGATTTGCCCGATGCTCTACGGAACTGATGGCATCGTCTTTATAGAGCCCCGTCCAACGGGTGCAGAAAATACGTGATTGGAATACGGTGCAATTGTCCACAAACAACAATCCGGCATTGGTCAGTTTCCCGTCAGATGTGACAAGTCCGAATGATTCCAAATACTTATCGTTCCATTCCTGATGGGTTTGCTCACGGAAAGTATTGGCGAGAATAATAAATGAGTGCTTGCTGGCATCCACTTGTGTAGGAAGAGAATCCCATGTCATGTGTGTACCTTTCAATACCAACGAAAGAAGTTGTTGTGAATTACACTCCACGCTTTCATTGCCAACCCGTACATATGCAGTACGTGTTCCGTCCTGATAATAGTAATAAGGTGTAAGCGTTCCTGCCTTTACTTTCACTTCAAGCAGGGTATGTCCTTCATGTTCTATCGGAATAAGTTGAACTTCCGGCACAGGGTCAAGTCGTGCCTTTATCATTTCACTGATAAAATCAGCATCGGCTTGTGGATTCTCCAACCCTACAATTACGCCGTCATCATTCACTCCATAGAACAAACTGCCACCGTCCGTATTGGCAAATGCCGACACGGATTTAAGCCATGACTTTACTTTCTTACGCTCCAACATTTCCTTGAAATCGTAAGCCGAGCATTCCGCTATCAATGTATTGTTATGTATCTGCATCGTTTTCTTATTGTTGTTTGGGTATAACATCCCAATATCATACACAAAGGTAAGGATAAAACCGAAGAATCTGTTAAAAACATCGCTTTCTTTTGATTTTTATGCGTTTACATCTCTTTATTTATGAATAAAAATCGTAATTTTGCAAGCAAGAGCTGTGGTTGCTTATGGATGCTTATTTTCGGGTTTGCGTTATATTTGCAACACATGTACGCAAGTCGCTGATAGATATATCACGTTGATTTTGAGGAAGTTAAGCAATATATTGACTAAATAATAAATGAAATCGGTATAATCCTTCAATGGATTATGCCGATTTTTTTGTTTCATATCTAGTTAGATAGATATTTATATAATTAAGATTGGATTCATTAAGAATTAGAAATATTTTGGTTTATATTGTGTGTTAATTTTTAAAAATATATCTTTGTAGCATAATATTATTAATTATTTTATACTATGAAGAGATCTCTAATGATGATTGCAGGGCTGTTTTTGTCAGTCTGTTCCATTACTGCGCAAAATCTTTCAATGGATCGCGTGAATGCCGATTTCCAAAAAAAGAAAGAAGCACTGCCGACTGGTGATTTGTTTAGTGTTTTCCGACAACAGCTTACACAAGAAGAACGTGATGCACTTACTTTCTTTTATGCTTATATGTCAGTCGGAGATATAACAGATTATTCCGGTGATTTTTATTTGGAAAATGTACGTAGCTCATTGTCTACGCGAAAAGAAACGACATGGGGTAAAACAATACCCGATGATATCTTTTCTCACTTTGTCTTGCCGGTACGAATAAATAATGAAAATCTGGATCGTGCACGCATGATTTTTCATGATGAACTGATGCCCCGTTTAAAAGGGCTTTCTATGCATGATGCTGTGCTTGAAGTAAATCATTGGTGTCATGAAAAAGTAAATTACCAACCGGCTGATGCTCGTACGAGTGCGCCATTGGCTACAGTGAAGACAGCTTACGGACGTTGTGGTGAGGAATCTACTTTTCTTGTTGCTGCTCTTCGTTCTGTAGGCATTCCTGCCCGTCAGGTTTATACTCCTCGCTGGGCTCATACGGATGATAATCATGCATGGGTAGAAGCATGGGTTGATGGTGAATGGCATTTCTTGGGAGCTTGCGAACCTGAGCCTGTTCTCGATTTGGGATGGTTTAATGCTCCTGCCAGTCGTGGTATGCTAATGCATACAAAAGTATTTGGCTATTATCAGGGTCCAGAAGATGTTATGCGCCGTACAGCGAATTATACGGAGATTAATATTATAGGAAATTATGCTAAGTTTGCTCCTCTTACTGTGACGGTTGTTGATAACCGACAGAAACCTGTAGAAGGTGCATGTGTACAGTTTAAGGTCTATAATTATGCAGAATTCTTTACTGTTCATACTCGTACAACAGAGAAGGATGGTAAGGCTAGCTTGTCTGCTGGTCTGGGAGACATGATGGTGCTCGTAACGAAAGGTGACCAGTTTGGTATTAAGAAAGTAACATTTGGAAAAGAACGTGAGGTTGCTATAGAACTTAGCCACCGTATAGGTGAAGAGTTTTCGTTTCCTATAGATCTAGTACCTCCTCCCGTAAAACCGAACATACCGGAAGTTACTCCTGAGCAGCGCGCTAAAAATGATATTCGTTTCAATCGCGAAGATTCTATTAGAAATGCTTATGTTGCATCTTTCCCAAATGCTTCAGCTATCGAACAATTTGCATCAGAAACTGGGTATAAGGCTGCGGATGTCAATAAATATATTGTTGCTTCAAGAGGTAATTATGGTGATATAATGGCTTTTTTGCGTGAGGCTGCCAAAAAAAATTATGCCACACGTGCACTTCAATTGTTAGCAACGCTTTCAGATAAGGATTTACGTGATACTCCTAAGAGTATATTGGATGATCACTTATATAATACAGATCTGGCTTTGGATGCGGATAAAGTATTAGCTCCGCGTATAGCTGGCGAAATGTTGACTCCATATCGTTCTTTCTTCCAGAAAGAGATTTCGAAAAAAGATGCCAAAATGTTCCGTGCAAATCCGAATAATTTGGCAGAATGGTGTCGTAAGAATATTACACTTCGAGATGAGTTGTGTTGTGTTGGAACTTTTATTTCACCCGAAGGAGTTTGGCGTAGTCGTATTGCCGACCGTGTGTCACGTGATATATTCTTTGTTGCAGTTGCACGCTCGTTAGGCATTCCAGCATGGATAGATGGAGTTACAGGAAATGTATTCTATAGAAATAATGGTTCAGATATCCAGCTGGATTTTGAAAGTGGAGTATCTGGAGTCTCTGAAACAGGTAAATTGCAATTAGCATATTCACCTGTACCGCAGCTGAATGATCCGGAATACCTTCGTCACTTTACTCTCTCAAAATTTGATGGAGTAGGATTTACATTATTGAATTATCCTGACTTTGCAAAATGGAGTGCTTTGTTTAAAGAACCATCTTCTTTGGATGAAGGATATTATATAATGGTTTCTGGAAGCCGTCTGGCAGATGGTGGTGTATTAGGGCAGGTTTCTTTTTTCAATGTTCGCAAAGATGAGCTGACAAATGAAAAATTGCTTGTGCGTGATAATACTGAAGCTGTGAAGGTGATTGGTAACTTTGACTCTGAATCTAAGTTTATAGATGCTGCCACAGGTCAAGAAACTACAGTGCTGAAAACTTCAGGACGTGGATTATTTGTACTTGCTATCTTAGGCGTAGGACAGGAACCTACGGATCACACATTGAAGGATATTGCTGTCAAGGCAAAGGAATTTGATGCTTGTGGACGAAAAATGATTCTTTTGTTCCCAACTCGTGCTGCTTATGAAAAGTATCAGACTGCACCTGCTCTAGGACTTCCTGAACATGTTGTGTTTGGTATTGATCAAGATAGCTCTATTCAGAAAAAACTCCTTGAAGCATTAGAACTTGAAGCAAATACTCAATTACCTATATTTATAATAGGTGATACTTTTAATAGAATTGTATTTACATCACATGGTTACACAATTGGATTAGGTGAGCGTTTGCTGAAAATTATTGATAGCCTGGATGAAACAGAGTAAGATTAGTAATTAAAAATATTTTTATAGAAAGCCGGTATAAGATAATACTTATATCGGCTTTCTGTTTTTGTATGCTCGGCATGAGTATTAGCTAACGGGTGCAAGTCCCCAATGAGCCCTA
>OGMM01000587.1_pt1 | contig 16137 bp, 10 predicted proteins | sample 1573221 | NCBI WGS metagenome assembly OGMM01 (sample SAMEA2581988, study PRJEB24529) | metagenome | biome: Human gut stool | place: China | collected 2011 | reverse complement strand
AACAATCATAGCGGTAAAAGAAAACTTTAAAGCAGATTATATAATAGACATTCTTCTGGGTAAGGAAACTACGGAAGTACTTGCTCATAAACATGAAGAGCTTGAAGTATTCGGCTCGGGCATGGGGGAAGAAGATAAAACGTGGAATGCTGTCATTCGCCAAGCGTTGATAGCCGGTTATTTAAGCAAAGATGTCGAGAACTACGGATTACTGAAGGTGACTTCGGCAGGGCATAAGTTCCTGAAGAATCCGAAATCGTTCAAGATAGTGGAAGATAATGATTTTGAAGAGGAAGAAGAAGAAACTCCGGTTCGGGGAGGTGCTTCATGCGCAGTAGACCCTGTGCTTTATTCCATGCTGAAAGATTTGCGCAAGAAGCTGTCGAAGAAGCTGGATGTTCCTCCTTATGTTATATTCCAAGATCCTTCTCTGGAGGCAATGGCAACCATCTATCCCGTTACGCTGGAAGAACTTCAGAATATTCCGGGAGTGGGTGCAGGCAAAGCTAAACGTTACGGTCAGGAGTTCTGTGTATTAATAAAGAAGCACTGCGAAGAAAATGAGATTGAACGTCCGGAAGATTTGCGTGTCCGTACTGTTGCTAACAAATCTAAGTTGAAGGTATCTATCATTCAGGCTATCGACCGCAAGGTTGCTCTTGATGATATTGCCGTATCCAAAGGACTGGAATTCAGTGAACTGTTGGATGAGGTAGAAGCTATCGTTTATTCGGGTACTAAGTTGAATATTGACTATTTCCTCGAAGAAATTATGGATGAAGACCACTTGGATGATATCTATGATTATTTCAAAGAGTCTACAACCGATAAAATAGACGATGCAATGGAAGAATTGGGTGACGACTATACTGAGGACGAAATCCGTTTGGTTCGTATCAAGTTCATTTCTGAAATGGCAAACTAAGCAAAGGATTAATATACAAAGAAAGCCGGGTTTCTAAGTAGAATCCGGCTTTCTTTATATTGTATCGTTAATTACTATTAAATATAATACTTCTACTAATTTATTTAGTAGATTGTATTAAACTTTGCTTATATTTGTAGTGTATCTAACTGATAAACAAAGAAAAAAATGAAAAAACTGACAGCAAAGGAAGAAGAGATTATGAATATCTTTTGGCAACACGGACCAATGTTTATTCGTGAGATGCTGGCCTTTTATAAGGAACCTAAGCCTCATTATAATACCGTGGCTACATTGGTAAAACTGTTGGTTGAGAAAGGATTTGTAACTTTTCGTGTGTGGGGTAATAGTTATCGCTATGATGCGATAGTCTCGGAGAAAGAATACAAAGGGGCGGCATTGAGTGATGTTATTTCGCAATATTATGACAACTCTTATACTCGGGTAGTGTCACAGTTCATTGAGGAGGAGAAAATGGGACTGGATGAACTGAAGGCGTTGATAGCAAAAATTGAAAAAGGATAGGAATAAAAGAAATCGTTATGACTGCTTTTATTATTTATATATTGAAAAGCACCCTCTGTCTGTCTGCGTTTTATTTGTTGTACCGATTGCTGTTCAGGGGAACCACTCATTTTCGGTTTAATCGCCGGGTCTTGTTGTTGGGCTTGTTGGTGTGTTCATTACTTCCTTTGGTACATTTCACTTTAGAGGAAGAATTACCTGTGCATCGTTCGTTGCGTATGTTGGATGAGGCATTGACTAAAGTTACTTTGCCCCAAACAAGACAGGCTGAGGTGGGAGCGGTTGTTTCTGCCGATGCCGGAGAAAGTACATTTCTTTATTCCCGGTTTTTCTTTTTTCTTTATGTCGGGGGGTGTTCTTTTGTTTTGCTCCTGTTTTTGGCGGCATACATCCGTATGTGGCATCTGATAAAAAGCGCTTCCGTATATCGCGAAAGTGGTGTATGTTGGATAGTGACGGACAGGCAGATAAGCCCCTTTAGTTGGGGAAATTATATTGTGATGAACCGTAAGGATTATGAAGCTTATCCGTTGATACGCTTGCACGAACAGATGCATGTATTTTATGGCCACTCGTGGGATAGCCTTTGGATGCAGTTATTACAGGTTTTCCACTGGTTCAATCCGGTGGTATGGCTGTGGCAGAAAGAGTTGCGTGACCTGCATGAGTATCAGGCAGACCATGGAGTAATCAGTTGTGGTATTGATGTAAAAACATATCAATTATTATTGGTGGAAAAAGCTGTGGGCACAAGGCTCTACTCTATGGCCTGCGGTTTCGACCATTGTTCACTTAAAAAACGTATAACTATGATGATGGAAAGAAAAACACCCGGATGGAAGCGCTTGTATATCTTGATAGCGTTTCCGTTGGCTGCGGGAGCCGTGTTCGTTTTCGCCCAGCCTAAAGTAGATGCGGCTTTACAAACAGTAGTAGTGAGACAGGCGGCCATGTGCGACAGCAGTTCGCTGAATATGTCGGTTTCGGCGGCTGATTATGCTGGACTGGCGCCGGATGCCGTTGCATTTGATGTGTATGTTAACCAGCGCAACCAGTTGATGATTGGCGTTTTTGACAAGATGGATGTGGTAAAGTTGGAAGGATTGGCAGATGCTGTATCGAAGAGATTGGTAGCCGACTTCTCTTCCCGATATGCCAAGAACAAGGAGGTGCCGCAGATAGTGGCTTGCATCACAGCCGACCGGAATGCGAAGATGGGTTGCGTTTACGAGACCAAGCAGCAGATAAGTCGCGGATATGAGTTGGCTTTGCGTGAGTTGAGTGCGGAGTATTCTGCCGAACTGTTGCAGCATAGTCTTTCCAACCGGATTGTTTATAATCCTCCCCGGTCTTATGGAAATCCGGTTGCAAAAGTGGCGGATAAAAACAAGCGCTTGGAAGGATTTGGCATCACGATTTTCATGGAAGGAGAAGAGAAAAGAAGTTTGAGAGATTTTACTTTACAGGAATTGGAATCTGAAATAGCTTCCTTGCTTGAAAGGGTGGACATATCGAAAAACGTGATATCCATCGGTCTGAATGTGCCGAAGGATGTGCAAGAAGGTATGGTGTATGATGTCAAGCAGGTGTTGCGTAAGTTGTATCTTTTGAAGGTCGATGTAGCTCATTAAATCTTGAGAATTGACTTCTGCCGGTGATAGTAATGAAGTTTAGAAAAAAACTGCTTTCACACAAAACGAGGCGTAACTTGTTGATATATAGTGTAGAGAGGTGAAATGTACTATACGCTATGTGTGAAGGCAGATTTCACAAACTTTATTTGGATGTTCAATCAGGGATGTCTTATTTGCTGTTGTGGCCATTGCCACTCCGAAAAGACCTTGGAGTTTTTAAAAAAGTTCAAGGTCTTTTTTTTAAACTTCTTGTTCTTTTTACAAAACTTCTTGTTCTTTTTACAAAACTTCTTGTTCTTTTTAAGGGACTGTATACTGATTTATTAAATTGGGTTTGTTTGTCTGTATCTCCAATCATCTTCCCCACTTTTTTTGAATATAGAGAATTTGTACTATTTTTGTTTTTGGAAATGACAATAGGTACTTTGTCCCATTCAGATATTTGCTGAAATGAGCACTCTAGGACTAAATTAAATCTATTAAAATACGAATGAAAACGAATCTGATTTGTGTATTGCTTTTATCCTTTTTCTTAGTAAAAATGGATGCTTTTGCTCAAAAAGCAGTTATTAAAGTAGCTTGCGTTGGAAATAGTATTACTTATGGAGCTAACATTCCCAATCGCAATAAAAATAGTTATCCGGCTCAGTTGCAAGCTTATTTGGGAAGTGATTACGAGGTCAGGAATTATGGAATTTCGGGTTGCACTCTTTTGTCAAAAGGGGATTATCCTTATGTAAAGACCCGTGCATTTGCAGACTCACATACATTTCAGCCGGATATTGTGCTCATAAAATTAGGAACCAATGATACCAAACCTCAAAACTGGCAATATAAAGATGATTTTATAGGAGATTATCAGCGACTTATTGATAGTTATAAATCATTACCTTCACATCCGCGTATCATTTTGCTGACTCCTGTCCGTTGCTTTCTGACGGATGATTCCTCCATCAGTGCAGAGCGGATAGCTGCTTCGGTTCGTCCTATGATAGAAGAGATTGCATGGAAAAACAAGTTAGAAATACTCAACCTGTTTAATTTGTTGGGTGACCAATGGGAATCACATCTTTTACCGGATCGCTTGCATCCGTCTTCTATCGGTGCCGGAAAAATGGCTCGTCAAATAGGTTCTTATTTGATTCTTACTGCAGGGTGTACAGAACAAGATAAAGCTGATTGGTTGCAAGGTAAAGAAGAATTTAATTTTCATGGTTTCTGTGGATATCAGTTTGATTGTGACGGGGCTGCTTGCAAGATTGTGAAACCTTATAAGGAGGCGAAAGGAAAGCCGTGGGTGATGCGTGCTCGATTTTGGGGACATCAACCTCAAACGGATATTGCGTTGTTGGAACAGGGATTTCATATTGCCTATTGTGATGTGGCTGATATGTATGGGGCGGACAAAGCTGTCAAACGTTGGAATAAATTGTATGCAAAGATGGTAAAAGAAGGCTTCCATAAGAAAGTTGTTTTGGAAGGTATGAGCCGGGGAGGATTGATTGTCTACAACTGGGCTGCACAAAATACTGATAAAGTTGCCTGTATCTATGCGGATGCGCCGGTGATGGATATTAAAAGCTGGCCGATGGGGAGAGGTGCTTCGGAGGGGTCGGATGATGATGTTCGGCAATTGCTTTCAGCATATGGATTTTCAAATGAAGAAGCAGCTTTAAAGTGGCGGAAAAATCCGGTGAATCATGCCGGGAAAATAGCAAAAGCCGGTATTCCTTGCTTGCACGTTGTGGGCGATGCGGACAAGGTTGTTCCGGTTAGTGAAAATACAGCTGTATTTGAAGAAGAAATGGAACGTTTGGGAGTTCCTGTTACTGTGATACATAAACCGGGAGTAGGGCATCATCCTCATTCGTTGAATAACCCCGAACCTATCGTACATTTTATTTTATCGGCTTTACATCGTCTCCCCAATGAATGTATCCATGCTGTTCCCGGGAATGAGTTCCGTTCCGGGGCCGGATGGGTAAAAGGCGTTGAATGGCATGAGGTGGATGCTGATATTAAAGCAACTTTGGCAAACAGGAAGCTGAAATTATTGCTGTTGGGTAATTCCATTACTCAGGGATGGGGAGGCACCCGAAAAGCTGTAGCCTATAAGCCCGGCAAAAAGGCAATGGATAGAGTACTTGGTGAGAAGACGTGGGAAAGTGCGGGAATATCGGGTGACCGTACTCAGAATCTTCTTTGGCGTATCCGCTATGATGATTATAATTGTTGTAAACCGGAGGTTGTTGTGATAGCTATCGGCATTAATAATTTAATATCAGGTGAAAATACACCGGAAGAAGTGGCGGAAGGTATTGTCGCTGTTACAAAGGAAGCGGTTATTGCTTTCCCCGATTCTCGTATCCTTCTTTTAGGTCTTCTCCCCGCAGGTAAGGAGAAAGGAAGTGCAATTCGCATGAGTTGTGATAAAATTCATGCCATATTGAAAAAAAAGAAATTGGCTGGCGCTGAATATGTGAATCCTACCGAATGGTTCTTGGATGCAGATGGAAGAATACGTGACGAACTTTATAGCGGTGATTATACACACTTGACGGAGGAAGGATATAAATTAATGGCTGATAAAATAATGAAGGCTTTGTTAGAGCAGGGTTGATTATTTTTTTTGCTAAATTTTCTTTCACCCTAACAAAAAAATATTCTATCATTTTCCGGTATTGAATAAAACTCGTATATTTGCACGCAATAAATTCAAAACGCATTAAGCCCTATGTCATTTATTGCAGATAAAATTGTAATGGACGGATTGACTTACGATGATGTATTGTTAATCCCAGCCTATTCTGAAGTTTTACCCAAAACAGTCGAACTCTCGACTAAGTTCTCACGCAACATCGAGTTAAAAGTACCTTTTGTGACTGCCGCCATGGATACAGTCACTGAGGCTAAAATGGCTATTGCCATCGCTCGTGAAGGCGGTATCGGTGTTATTCATAAAAACATGTCTATAGAAGAGCAGGCACGTCAGGTAGCTATCGTAAAACGTGCTGAGAATGGTATGATTTATGATCCCGTAACTATTAAGAGAGGTTCTACCGTGAGAGATGCTTTGGCGCTGATGGCTGAGTATAGAATCGGTGGTATTCCTGTAGTGGACGATGAAAGATATTTGGTCGGTATTGTCACCAATCGTGACCTTCGTTTTGAGAAAGATATGGATAAGCGTATCGATGAAGTAATGACGAAAGATAATATTGTTACTACCAACCAGACTACCGATATGGAAGCTGCTTCACAAATTTTGCAGGAACATAAGATTGAGAAGTTGCCCGTAGTGGACAAAGATGGTAAACTGGTAGGCTTGATTACTTATAAGGATATTACAAAGGCAAAAGATAAACCAATGGCTTGTAAAGATGCCAAAGGAAGACTGCGTGTGGCTGCCGGTGTCGGTGTGACGGTGGATACACTCGACCGTATGCAGGCTTTGGTGGATGCCGGTGCCGATGCTATTGTTATCGATACAGCTCATGGACATTCCAAGTATGTTATTGAGAAATTGAAAGAAGCAAAGAAACGCTTCCCGAACATTGATATTGTAGTAGGTAATATCGCAACCGGAGAAGCTGCAAAAGCATTGGTTGAAGCCGGTGCAGATGCAGTGAAAGTTGGTATCGGTCCGGGTTCCATCTGTACAACCCGTGTAGTTGCTGGTGTGGGCGTTCCTCAGTTGTCTGCTGTGTATGACGTGGCTAAGGCCTTGAAGGGTACAGGTGTTCCTTTGATTGCCGATGGTGGCTTACGTTATTCGGGAGATGTCGTAAAGGCTCTGGCTGCCGGTGGATATAGTGTAATGATTGGTTCATTGGTTGCCGGAACAGAAGAATCTCCGGGTGATACTATCATCTTCAATGGTCGTAAGTTTAAGTCATATCGCGGTATGGGTTCTTTGGAAGCGATGGAGAATGGTTCTAAAGACCGTTACTTCCAAAGTGGAACTTCCGATGTGAAGAAATTGGTGCCGGAAGGCATTGCTGCACGTGTTCCTTACAAAGGTACTTTGTACGAAGTAATCTATCAGTTGGTAGGTGGTTTGCGTGCAGGTATGGGATATTGTGGCGCAGCTAATATTGAGAAACTGCATGATGCCAAATTTACTCGTATTACTAACGCCGGTGTATTGGAAAGCCATCCGCATGATGTAGCTATCACTAGTGAGGCTCCTAATTACAGCCGTCCTCAATAAAATGAAAAAATAATGCCGCGTTATTTGCTCGGTGTTCTCTTGCTTCTCCTTGTGTCTGTGTCCGAAATGCAGGCGCAAGGAGATGTCGTGTTGTATATTGAGGGTAAGCCTGTCTATCGTTCCGAATTCGAGTATTATTATCGAAAAGCTCCCAAGCAGACTCCCGAGGCTTATTTACCTGCTTTTATCAATTATAAACTGAAGGTAAGATACGCTATGGATAGTGGTTTGGATACTGTCTCTGCTTTTCGCAGGCAACTTTCGTTTTATGAAGGTCGTTTGGTGAAATCGTATGTGGTGGATGCCGGTATGGAGGAACAGGAAGCCCGTTTTATTTATGAACGGAACAAACAGCGACTTCAAACGAATGATTGGGTGAGGATCGCTCATATCAGTAAATATTTGCCTCAAAATGCGACTCCGGTCGCAGAACAGGCGGCGCAAGCTGTAATGGATTCTATTTATTCAGCGTTGCGGAGTGGGGCTGATTTTTCATTGTTGGCACGCCGTTATTCAGACGATGCAGACAGCCGGCAAGTCGGAGGCTTGTTGCCTTGGATGCCTGTCAATAAGAACATGCAGGAATGGGTGAATAAATTGACAGTGCTGGAAAAGAACAAAATCTCGGTTCCTTTTTATTCTCCTTTAGGTCTTCATATCGTCAAGTGGGTAGAGCGTAAGCCTTTTGCCTCATATCACGACAAAAAGGAGGAAATACAAGCATATATGGAGCATGGAGGAGTTTGCTCTTCTTCGGTCAGAAAAGATGTTTTAGCCCTTTACCGGTCAGGGGCTTTGGCCGGGAAATATCCCGATTGGGCGTTACGTTTGCAAGAGGTACATGATGGTTTATTGGTTTCTTATCTCACGCGGAAGTATCAGGAGACAGAATATGCTTGTTCCGAAGCCGACTTGGAACACTATTTCAAGCAGCATAAATCGGATTATGCTTGGGATTTGCCTCGATATAAAGGAGCTGTTATTCATTGCAGGAATAAGAAAATGGCTTCTGTCATTAAGAAATATTTAAAGAAAAAGCCGATGGAGGAGTGGAAATCCGCTTTGGAAAAGTTGATGATGCACACGGCGGTTCCGCAAGCAAGCATAGAAGTGGGCGTATTTATTATAGGGAAGAATCAATATGTCGATAAATTAGTTTTTAAGTGTGGAAGTTTTGAACAAGTTCCCGGTTTTTCTTATACCTTTGTGATGGGTAAGAAATTGAAAAAGGGACCGGAGAGCTATTTGGATGTAAAAGAATCGGTAATCCGTGATTATCAGGCTATACATGAGGACTCTTGGATGAAAGAATTGAAACGAAAATATAAGGTTGAAATTAACCAAGAGGTTTTAAAAACAGTTAATAATAACGGAAGTAATTAATTATTGCAGTATCTTCGTTCACTATTTTAATGCTTTATGAGTATCGTGAAAAACTGGGGAGTAATACTTGTGATTGCCGCTGCCATGACTGGATGCGGTCAGGAGCATAACCATAAAGGAAAAACTCCTTTGGTGGAAGTGTCCGGCGAATTTCTGTATAAGGAAGATTTGCAGGCGGCTCTTCCTCTCAATATATCGAAGGATGATAGTGTATTGTTTGCCGAACACTATATCAGGAACTGGATAGAGGATGCGCTGCTGTTTGATAAGGCGGAGGGGAATATTCCCGATAATGATAAAATCTCCAAACTGGTGGAAAATTATCGCCGTGCATTGATTATGCACACTTATCAAGAGGAGTTGGTGAATCAGAAATTGGCAAACGATATCAGTGAAGAGGAAATAAATGCTTATTATGAAAAGAACAAAGAACTGTTCCGGTTGGACAATCCATTGGTCAAAGGGCTTTTTATAAAGGTTCCTCTCAGTTCTCCTGATTTGGGAAATGTGCGGGTGTGGTATCGGAAGAATAATCAGGACGTTATTGAAAAATTGGAGAAGTATAGTTTGCGTAATGCAGTGAGTTATGATTATTTTTATGACCGTTGGATATCTGTGCCCGATGTGGCTGCCAAGATACCTTTGAAGGTGCTTGATACGGATGCAAACTATTTGGATAAAAATAGAAATGTAGAAGTCAAGGACACGGCCTTTTGCTATTTCTTGCATATAGAAGATTTCTTGGGCAAGGATAAACAAAAGCCGTTGGACTTTGCCAGAGATGAAATAAAAGAGATTTTAATTAATCTGAAGCGTGTGGAATTTATTAACAAGGTGAAAGAGGACTTGTATCAACGGGCTTCGGATAGAAACAAGATTATTTATTATTATTTGAATTCAGATGAATAAATTGATGTGTACTAAAGTTTATGCACTGTTACTGATGCTGTTCGCTGCTGTTTCTGTATATGGACAAGACAACGTTATAGACGAAGTTGTGTGGGTGGTAGGCGATGAGGCTATCCTTAAATCTGACGTAGAAAGTGAGCGGTTGAATGCTCAGTATGAAGGACGCAAGTTTGACGGAGATCCGTATTGTATTATTCCTGAACAGCTTGCTGTTCAGAAGTTGTTCCTTCACCAGGCAGCTATCGATAGTATTGAAGTTTCTGAACAGGAAGTGATTGGTCAAGTGGAAAGACGTACCAATTGGCTAATCGAACAAGTAGGAGGTTCTAAGGAGAAATTGGAAGAGTATTATAATAAGACTTCTACCCAGATACGCGAAATGCTTCGTGAGAATATCCGCGATGGCTTGACTGTGCAGAAAATGCAACAGCATATTGTGGGGGAGATTAAGATAACTCCTGCCGAAGTGCGCCGTTATTTTAAGGATTTGCCGCAAGACAGTATTCCTTTTGTTCCCACTCAGGTGGAGGTGCAGATTGTGACATTGGAACCTAAAATTCCGTTGGAAGAAGTAGAGCGTGTGAAGAAAACTTTGCGTGACTATACAGATGGTATTAATTCCGGTAAAATGTCATTTGCCACATATGCCCGTTTTTATTCTGAAGATCCCGGAACGGCGCGTCGTGGCGGTGAGCTTGGCTTTATGGGCAAAGGAGAATTGGTGCCCGAATATGCCAATGTCGCTTTTAACTTGCAGGATCCTAATAAGGTTTCAAAGATTGTAGAAACTGAGTTTGGTTTTCACATTATCCAATTGATTGAAAAACGCGGTGACCGTATTAATACCCGCCATATTTTGTTGAAGCCGAAAGTGGAGGAAAAAGACTTGGAGGCAGCTTTAGTTCGTTTGGATTCTATTGCTGATGACATCCGCAACCAGAAATTTACTTTTGATGATGCTGCTACTTATATTTCTCAGGATAAGGATACAAAGAATAACCATGGTTTGATGGCCAACAAGAATACCGGTACGGCGCGTTTTGAAATGCAGGACTTGGCACAAGTTTCTCAGGAAGTGGCCAAGATGGTGGAAAATATGAACGTAGGTGAGATATCAAGAGCATTCACTATGATAAACGATAAAGGAAAAGAGGTGTGCGCCATTGTAAAGCTGAAAAGTCGTATTAACGGACATAAGGCGACCATTTCGGAAGACTATCAGCGGCTGAAGGCTATCGTCATGGAAAAACGTAGTGAAGATAAGCTTGAAAAGTGGATCAAAGAAAAGCAAAAACATACCTATGTGCGTATTAATGAGAAGTGGCAGAAATGTGATTTTAAATATCCGGGTTGGATAAAAGAATAAATGTAGTATATTGAACCGTATGCTTGAAAAAAGAAAAAAAAATAACTCTTCGAGCAGGCATAGGATACTTTTGTTTAGTGTCCTGTGCCTGTTTGTCTTTTGCTTGTTGGCTCAGGTTAATCCCACTAAAAAGGCTGAACCGAAGCCTGCCAAGAGTAAAGTGTATCTGTTGCATTCCGATGTGTTGAAAAAAAGTCCTTTAAATCCTGACCCTGATGCACAGATATTGGTTGGAAATGTGACTTTTCGCCATGATAGTGTTTATATGTATTGTGACAGTGCCTGCTTTTATGAAAAGACCAATTCGCTGGAGGCTTTTGATAATGTAAAAATGGTGCAGGGAGATACGCTGTTTTTGTATGGGGATTATCTTTTTTATGATGGAAACACACAGATAGCCCAAGTGCGCAATAATGTGCGCATGGAGAACAAGAATACTACATTGCTGACCGATAGTCTGAACTATGACCGTATTTATAACCTTGGTTATTATTTCGATGGCGGTACGCTGATGGATGAAGAAAACGTGTTGACTTCGGAATGGGGAGAGTATAGTCCTGCTACTAAACAGTCGGTTTTTAATTATGATGTGAAACTTGTAAATCCTAAGTTTACATTGACTTCGGATACTTTGCGTTATAATACAGCCAGTAAGATTGCCAATATTGTAGGTCCGTCGGATATCGACAGTGATAATAACCATATTTATTCGGAATTGGGTTTCTATAATACCCAGATTGGTCAGGCAGAGTTACTCAATCGTTCTGTATTAACCAATGAAGGCAAGCAGTTGACGGGCGACAGTTTGTTTTATGACCGTGTGAAAGGATATGGAGAAGCTTTTGACAATGTATTGTTTAACGATACCATTAATAAAAACATGCTTACCGGTGACTATTGTTATTACAATGAACTGACTAAATATGCCATTGCGACCCAAAAGGCGGTGGCGGTAGATTATTCACAGGGCGATAGTTTATTTATGCATGCCGATACGTTGCAGATGTATACTTTCAATCTGAATACAGATTCCACCTTCCGTGAAACAAGAGCATATCATAAAGTGCGCATGTACCGCACGGATGTGCAGGGAGTATGTGATTCACTAGTCTTTTCGTCTAAAGACAGTTGTCTGACTATGTATTATGATCCGATTCTTTGGAATAATAATCAGCAGTTGTTGGGTGAGGAAATTATGATTTACATGAATGACAGTACCATTGATTGGGCCCATATTCACAATCAGACTCTATCTGTCGAAAAATTGGATTCTGTTAATTATAATCAGGTAACAGGAAAAGATATCAAGGCATATTTCAAGAATGGAGAGATGCATCAGGTAGATGTTATCGGTTCGGTTCGTGTTGTTTATTATCCGATGGAGAGCGACAGCACATTGATTGGCATGAATGTATCGGAGACAAGCCTTTTGAATATATATTTGGAAAACCGGAAAATGAAAAAGATGGTCATGAGTCCGAAATCAAATGGTACTCTTTATCCGATGCTTCAACTTCCACCCGATAAAATGAAACTGGAAAATTTTAATTGGTTTGACTATATTCGTCCGCTCAACAAAGAGGATATTTTTAACTGGCGCGGAAAGAAAGCCGGGCAGGAGTTAAAGAAGAGTAATCGAGGTGCTGCGCCTCTGCCAAATCAGGACTTGTTTAATAAAAAGAAGAAATAACTATGGGAATGTTTAAAATGGAAAAACCTCGTCGTTTCAACCACCAATACATATATGTGGATGAACGCAAAGAAAAATTGCAGAAGATGGAAGAGAATGCCAAGCGTGACTTGGGTATGCTTCCTCCGAAAGAGTTTTCTCCCGAAGACATTCGTGGAAAGTTTATTGAAGGAACCAAGCACTTGAAGCGCAGAAAAGAGAGTGGACGCAAGCCATTGACTTATGGGGCTTTGTTTATAGCTATTGGTATTTTACTTTTTATCCTGCACTATCTGGTGACCAGAGAATTAAGTTTTTAATGAATCATTCGTAGTTGTATTATGAGCGATATCATACGTTTGCTGCCGGACTCTGTTGCTAATCAAATAGCGGCAGGAGAGGTGATACAGCGTCCCGCGTCTGTTATAAAAGAATTGGTGGAGAATGCCATTGATGCCGGAGCGCAACATATAGATGTACTGGTAACGGATGCCGGAAAGAGTTCTATTCAAGTGGTAGACGATGGTAAAGGGATGTCCGAAACTGATGCACGTCTGTCTTTTGAACGCCATGCAACTTCTAAGATACGGGAAGCAGCTGATTTATTTGCTTTGCGGACAATGGGATTCCGTGGAGAGGCTTTGGCTTCTATTGCGGCGGTGGCACAAGTAGAGTTGCGCACGTGTGTAGAAGGAGAGGAGTTGGGCACCAAACTGGTTATTGCCGGTTCTAAGGTGGAAAGCCAGGAAGCCATATCATGTCCTAAGGGTAGCAATTTTTGTGTGAAAAATCTGTTTTTTAATGTACCGGCACGGCGTAAATTCCTAAAATCCAATCAGACGGAGTTGAGTAATATATTGACTGAGTTTGAACGCATTGCGTTGGTCAATCCCAATGTGTCTTTTACTTTGTATCATAATGATGCCGAGTTGTTTAATCTCCCTGCCATTCAGTTGCGTCAACGTATAATGGGTGTGTTTGGGAAGAAAATAAATCAGGATCTTTTGTCACTTGATGTGGATACTACCATGGTACGTATCTCGGGATTTGTTGCCCGGCCGGAAAGTGCCCGTAAGAAAGGAGCTCGTCAATACTTCTTTGTAAACGGACGCTATATGCGCCATCCTTATTTCCATAAAGCTATTATGGATGCATACGAGCATCTGATACCGGTGGGTGAGCAAGTATCTTATTTTATTTACTTTGATGTGGATCCCGGCAATATTGACGTAAATATTCATCCTACCAAGACAGAAATCAAATTTGAAAATGAACAGGCCATTTGGCAGATATTGGCAGCAGCTGTCAAAGAAACATTAGGTAAATTCAATGCTGTCCCTTCTATTGATTTTGATACGGAAGGTATGCCGGATATCCCTGCATTCGAGAGTTCTCCTTATGCCGGAATACAGCCACCGAAAACAACTTATAATCCGGATTACAATCCTTTTAATACGTCTGCTGTGCCTCCTTCTTCTTACTCCTCAAAACCCAGTCGTGATTGGGAACAATTATATGAGGGCTTGGAGCATCATTCGTCGGCGCAACATATACAGAAGTCTTACCCGGATGATGGGGATTATTTTACGGCAGCTTCAATGGAGCAACCGGTTACTCCTACCTTGTATGATCATTCGGAAGAGGCGGCAATGGGAGAGAAATCATCTCAACATTATCAGTTTAAGGGACGCTTTATTCTTACTTCCGTTAAATCTGGTTTGATGATTATCGATCAGCAACGGGCACATATTCGCATTCTTTATGATCAATACCTGGAACAGATAACACGTCGACAGGGAGCATCGCAGGGCATGTTATTTCCTGATATTGTGCAATTCCCGGTTTCGGAAGTACCTGTATTGCAGGAAATCATGGAAGATTTGTCATACTTGGGCTTTGAACTGACTGATTTGGGAGGTGGCAGTTATGCCATTAACGGCATACCTTCGGGCATTTCCGGTTTAAATCCGGTGGAACTGATTCAGAGTATGGTTCATACTGCTATGGAGAAGGGAGGTAAAGTGAAAGAAGAAGTACAGAGTAATCTGGCTTTGACATTGGCCAAAGCTGCGGCTATTGTGCCGGGACAGGTTTTGACGAATGAAGAGATGAATGGCCTGGTGGATGGGTTGTTTGCTGTAGCTACTCCTAATTATACTCCTGACGGTAAAACCGTATTGTCCGTACTTCAGGAGGATGAACTGGAAAAGCTTTTTAAATAGATGTGATAAAAGATAAGAGGGGTACCAAAAGTAAAATGGTCTGTCAAATTGTTAACAGTAGGGGCAGGGTTTGCCTGCCCGAACCAACGGTCACGACCTTGGGAGTAATACACAAGGCAAGTTGTTTTCGGGCGAGCGAACCTCGCCCCTACTAGTAAAATGACAGTATCATCCACGTTTTGGCACACCCTCTTTGGCTTACCTTTTTTAAGGCAGAGTATTATTGGGCTTCGATAATTACACGACGGTTGAATGCCGGAGGAGTCAATGTATTAACACCGCCCATACCGCTAATAATCATGTTACTCTTGTTTACACCAAGTTTAACCAATTCGTTTGCAACTGTATTTGCACGGTCTTCACTCAATTGTTTATTCCATGATGCACTACCTGTGTCGCTGTCGGCATAACCGGTTACTTTCAGTTTGATGCCCGGATTGTCTTTTACTAAGTTGGCAATCTGTTGCAAGTTGACTGTGCTGTTTTGAGGCAGAGTAGCAGAACCAATTTGGAAGAATACAGACTGCGGAACCGGAGTCAGCTGGTTGACGGTAACTTGTTCTGTAACAACTTCGTTAGGAGTATTTGCAAGTTGAGCCTTCAACTGACGGTTTTGTTCGATTTGTTGAGCCAAAGCTGCATTGATAGCATCCATTTGGGATGCTGTAAGGGCCATCATTGCATCCACGTCAGGAGCAGGTTTGAAACCTCTTTGCGGAAACTTATAGGTCACACCGACTGATGCCCCCAACATAACGTCCAATCCTTTGTTCAGAGTTTTGCCATCAAACTTGTTTTCAGCTCCCATACCATAAAGCTCCAAGTTTAAATCCCATGCATCTGCTACATGGAAGGTATTAATCAAACCGAAGTTGAATGCCAATGAATTAAGGTGAGGTTTGTCATAAGAATGAGCGAAACCGAAACCTACGAATGGGACGGCATCATATATACGGTCAGGATTATAACCGGCAAGCATATTGCTGATGTTGAACAAGATATCACCATGTAAGTTCATATAGTTGAACTTATCCTGATAGTATCCTTCGCTCAGCATATGAGGCTTGGAGTATGCAGAAGGTTCGCTTGAAAAACTCTTTGACTGCAAACCGCTATACTGCAGACGCAATCCTAGTCCGGGAGTGAACCATTTGCCAATAGACACATTCAGAGCGGGAGCGATACGTTTGCCGAATTTGCCCAGGTCGGATTGGTCACCGAATAATACTTGTGCACCGCCTCCTACAGAGAAGAACCAATTATCAAAAAAACGATTGGTTTCTACTTTGTACTT
>OGMM01000580.1_pt1 | contig 16231 bp, 12 predicted proteins | sample 1573221 | NCBI WGS metagenome assembly OGMM01 (sample SAMEA2581988, study PRJEB24529) | metagenome | biome: Human gut stool | place: China | collected 2011 | reverse complement strand
AAAAGACCTATACATATTTTAGTATATATATACTAATTTTCGTTGTCAATATGTTTTGTACTGATTTTGACTTTTTTATAATTTTTTTGTATTTATAAAATCATAACAGCTTGCGCCGCATATCAGACTCACATATATTTACCAATATTATATCGGGTCCAATCTTCACAATCTTAACCCATGGAATACAATATTCGTAATCCCTGCAAAATATTCCCATGTATTTTCCCGGTCCCGGCACGATAATCGCACAGATTTTGCCGCAGACCGGGTCAAACTCCAAATCCCGCACATGCCCTATGAACCTGCCCTCCTCCACGCTCACAACCTCTTTTTCGCATAAATCCAGAAAACGCATAAAACAGACCTCCCTTGGTCTATCTTATGCGTTTCTTTTTGATTTTGTGCTTATAAAAGCGTTTTATTCATAAAATTATACATTAAATCTGAAAAGAATTACATCTCCGTCCTTAACAACGTACTCTTTTCCTTCCATGCCTACGATGCCCTTTTCTCTTGCGGCTGCAAGGCTTCCGTTGTCGAGAAGATCCTGATAATTGACTACCTCCGCCTTGATGAAGCCACGCTCGAAGTCAGTATGTATCTTGCCGGCTGCCTGTGGTGCCTTTGTGCCCTTCTTTATGGTCCATGCACGGCACTCATCCTCTCCTGCTGTGAGGAAGGAAATCAGTCCGAGAAGTGAATAGCTTGCTGCTACAAGCTTATCGAGACCGCTTGACTCAACACCTAAATCCTCAAGGTACTCCTTCTTTTCGTCCTCATCGAGATCTGCAAGCTCCTGCTCAATCTGTGCACAGATAACAAATACCTCTGCGCCCTCTTCCTTTGCCATTTCTCTTACCTTTGCAACATGCGGATTGCTTGCGCCGTCATCTGCGAGGTCGTCCTCTGATACGTTTGCTGCGTAGATGGTAGGCTTTGCTGTAAGGAGATTATAGCCCTTGAACCAAAGCTGTGCATCCTCATCATCAGGCACTTCAAAGGTTCTGGCCATCTTTCCGTCCTCAAGATGAGCCTTTACTGCCTCAACAAGCTCAAGCTCCTTTGCAAGTGTCTTGTCCATTCTTGCCTGCTTTGCAATCTTTGCAATTCTCCTGTCGAGAATCTCAACATCTGAGAAAATAAGCTCAAGATTGATTGTCTCGATATCTCTTGCAGGGTCTACAGAGCCATCTACATGGATGATGTTTGTGTCCTCAAAGCAACGCACTACGTGTACTATTGCATCTACCTCACGGATATTTGCAAGGAACTGGTTTCCAAGTCCCTCACCCTTACTGGCTCCCTTCACAAGACCTGCGATATCAACAAATTCGATTGTTGCAGGTGTAACCTTCTTTGTGTGATAGAGCTCTCCGAGCTTTACGATTCTCTCGTCAGGCACTGAAACAATACCTACGTTTGGGTCGATTGTAGCAAAAGGATAGTTTGCTGAAAGCGCTCCTGCCTTTGTGAGTGAGTTGAATAATGTAGACTTTCCGACGTTTGGAAGTCCGACTATGCCGAGTTTCATGGTATATATATCTCCTTTAAATTAATTTCATATGTATTTTGTGTATATGATGTTTGTTGATACAACTATGTAGTGTACCACATTGTAAAAGATTTGTATATAATCTTACGAAAAAACCTCCCCTCACATAACCTGATGTGCGGGAAGGTTTTCACATTTTATTATTCACTTACCATCTCATCGCACTTAATCTGCTCGATATGTATGGCAAGATAGCCTGTTTCATTGTCCAAAAACTCATGATTTAAGTCCTTTCCAAGCTCCTTACATATCTCACTGGCCAGTGCGAATGACTCCGGGTAATTTTTCTCGATAAACTGATTGAGATCAACCTTTAATTTCTCTCCGGTCGTGGCTCTTGATACCATGTGGCGTATATGGTTCATGAGGCGGTTGTAGGCCATAGTAGTGACATCTATGTGCTTTCCGATCTTTTCCTCTATAAATGTGGCGCATTTTCGAACTGCTGCCGCCATCTCCATGGCATCCGATACCTTTGAATTGTTTAAGGATGTATGAATATGAAGAGTAATGTAGCCGATCTCATCATCAATTATATCAATTTGTTTTTTATCCTTTAGTATATGGCGTATATTCTCAGCTATCTTGTACTCCCTATAAAACATCACACGGATGTCATCGTTTAAAGGATTGCTGATCTGTTCTTTGTTTTCCATACGCTTTACAGCAAATGCTATATGATCTGCCATAGGGAACAATATGCTTCTGTCTATATGTCCAAACTCATGCTCTGCATCATCGAGCAGTGTATTTGCAATCTCCAGATACTCCGGCTCGATGGATTTTACTATGTCCTTTGCCGGACCTCTGTCCCTTGTCTGGGTCAGCTCATACAGTGAATCCTCTTCCGTTGGCTCGACAGACTGTGTAATTTTCTTTCCAAAACCCACACCCTTTCCGACTATAAGATATTCTCTTGCGCTCTTGTCCTTTACCGCAAGCACTGTATTGTGATTTAAGACCTTTGTGATTCTGTACATATCGTTCCCCTGACATCTTATTGCTTCTCGTAGGTGTCAACTGCGTAGAGAGGCTCTCCCGCCTTAATCGCTCCGTCTGTGATGAGGCGGATTTTCTGATTATCTTTTAGCTCTGTGCAGATGACAGGAGTGGTAACTGATGGTGCGTTCGCCTTTAAGTAGTCAAGGTCAAGCTTCATGAGCACATCACCCTTATTAACATGGCATCCTGCCTCAACCTGTACATCAAAGCCTTTACCCTCGAGCTTTACCGTATCAATTCCTACATGGATTATCATACCAATTCCTGAGTCGGTTGTAAATCCCAAAGCATGCTTTGTATCAAAAACGAATAAAACCGTTCCATCCTCAGGTGCTACAACAATTCCCTCCTCAGGTGTGACTACCGCTCCGTCACCCATCATTTTGCTGGCAAATGCCTCATCCGGCGCTGTTGAGAGGTCAGCTGCTATTCCTGTCATAGGACTTGAGATGATAACTGTACTTGTCGGCTCTTTTTCAACATTCGAACCCTGTGCTTTATCAGAAGCGGGGTTTGAATCAGTGGCCGAAGCTGCATTTTCGTTCTTTGCTTCTGCTGTGCCTGCTGTATTATTTTCTACTGCATCATCCTCGAAGTGCTCCTCTGTCACACTCGCAAGATAATCCTCCAGGTCTGATTTTATCACTGTTACTCTTGGTCCATAGATAATCTGTACGCCCTGTCCCTTGTGCACGACTCCTGATGCTCCTGTTGATTTAAGAAGCGCATCGTTTACCTTGTCAGGGTCTATTACTGTGATACGAAGCCTTGTCGCACAGCAGTCAACATCTGAGATATTGACTTTGCCGCCGAGACCTCGTGATATAGTCTGCGAGAGCTCGTCTACAGTCGCTTTGTCGTCAGAAGCTTTTGTATCCTTAGCAGCTTTTCTTGCATTTACATCTGCCTTGGTGTAGAGCTTTGTCTCTGTATCATCATCCTCACGGCCAGGAGTCTTGAAATCAAACTTCTTTATAAGGAAGCTGAAAATAAAGTAATACAGTAAGAAATATACTATTCCCACCGGAATCACGAGCATCCAGCTTGTCTTTTCATTCCCCTGCAATATACCAAACAGGAAGAAATCAAGTAATCCGCCTGAGAAAGTAAGTCCTACAGCGATGTTTAAAATATGTGCAATCATGTATGCGCTTCCTGCAAGCACTACCTGTACTGCAAAGAGAGCAGGTGCTACGAAAAGGAACGAGAACTCAAGAGGCTCTGTAATTCCTGTAAACATACATGCAAGTGTTGCTGAAAGTAAAAGGCTTCCTGCCTGTTTTTTCTTTTCCGGCTTTGCACATTTATACATTGCAAGCGCTGCTCCCGGAAGTCCGAAAATCATAAAAATGAACTCTCCCGAGAAATATCTTGTGGCATCGGCACTGAAATGTGCGATGTTTGCAGAGTCTGCAAGCTGTGCGAAGAAGATGTTCTGTCCACCCTCAACCATATGTCCTGCAACCTCCATCGTTCCACCGACTGCAGTCTGCCAGAACGGCATGTAAAATACATGGTGCAGTCCGAATGGAATAAGTGCTCTCTTTATGATACCAAAGAGAAGTGTTCCGAAATATCCTGTTCCTGTCACCACTCCGCCGAGTGCATAGATTCCGTTCTGCACTGTCGGCCAGATAAAATACATTAAGATTCCTACAAAAAGATATACCACTGTTGATATGATAGGCACAAATCTTGTTCCACCGAAAAATGACAATGCATTCGGCAGCTCAATCTTGTAGAAACGGTTGTGCAGTGCTGCCACTCCAAGTCCTACGATAATTCCGCCAAACACACCCATCTGCAGTGACTGGATACCGCATACTGATGTGATGGTTCCATCGAGCACATCCTTTGCAATGCTTCCGTCTGCAAGGATTTTTCCGGAAATCTTAAGCATCGCATTGATTGATACATTCATAACAAAGTATGCTATGACTGCCGAAAGTGCTGACACCTCTTTTTCCTTCTTTGCCATTCCGATTGCTACTCCGACCGCAAAAATGAGTGGAAGGTTATCGAATATAGCACTTCCGACCGCATTCATGATTACAAGAAGTGCATGAAGTATAGTCTTATCTCCTAGCAGCCACTGTAAACCATAGGTCTCAATTGTTGTTGTGTTGGTGAATGAGCTTCCGAGTCCTAACAGCAAGCCTGCTACCGGAAGGATTGCAATTGGAAGCATGAAGCTTCGTCCTACTCTCTGCAGGACACCAAAAATTTTGTCTTTCATGAGCTTTTCCTCCTATAAATGCGGGGTATGTATTGATTTGCACCTATAATTCTTTTATGCTCCAGTGGCAAAAAAGGAGGCACCTATCATACACTAACCCTGTTAAAAGTTATGTACGACAAATGCCTCCCTAAAAGTAACACGTCTGTTTATGTTTATATCACAGAAGCTTTATCATTTCAACACAATTTCGCCGCGAATTTATTTTTTGTTAATCATGCTGTTTTTATACATATTTTTTTGTGAATTATGTCTAATGTCTTTTTTCTCCAAACGTCTCCATGTCTCCACTACCATAAAGCATTCTTCACCTGTGATACCCTCTGATGAATACACAGCCTTTTGTATGATGCGCATGTACTCGTCCCAGTGGATTCCACAATAATCCGGTCCGCAGTATTTTTCCTTAAGGTTAGCCAGATAAAGCTCATCTGTCTTGTTTTTTGAAGGATGTCCCAATCCTTTGTAGATGCGGTTGTTTATCATTATTGCTGCCCTGCTGTAACGGCCTTTTTTCACCCTTTTTGCAAGTCTTGCTTCCCACAAAATATTTCTTCGCCTTTTGATATAAACTATGATGGCTGTAAGTGCAGTCAGAAAAATCACACAGAGTGAGGTTTTTAAAATCACCGGTGGTATATGAAGTCTCGTTTTTGAGTTCTGAGCATCTGTACGTTTATCCGCACCTGACTGTGAACCATAAGCCTTCTCACTGCCATCACCTGATGTACTGTTTGCTGCAGCTTTTGATGTATCATCTTTTGCTGTGTCATCATTTTCTGCATCTGTATTTTCTGTATATTCATTTGCTGCATCTTCATCCAGTTTATCTTCATCTGCCGCAGTATCATTCATATGCTCACTATCATTATAAGCATCACCGGCATTCGTTTTCTTTCCTTTGACACCAATATAGTCAAACGGATTCTCACCTGTCACATACTCAAAATATCCCGGTGTCATCTCCACCGGAATCCATCCGAAATCATCCAGATATATTTCAACCCAGGCATGCGACTGCGAATCCTTCACCTCACATATATCCTCATCATTTTCATCGGATTTGAAGCTGTCCTCCTTTGCACAGTATCCGCTTACATAACGGCATGGAACGCCCATCTGTCTGAGTATCATCGTGCCAGCCGATGCAAAATGCACACAAAAGCCCTGCCTGCTATTTGAGAGGAAATTTTCAACCACATCCTTACCGCCTGTAGAAGGAGGATTTTTGCTGTACTTAAAAGCCTTCGATGTCAGAAACTGCTGCACCAGCTGTGCTGCCGCAATCCTGTTGGCATCATTTTCTCTTATATAGCCTGTGTACATCATATTACTTGTGAGCTGTCCTGTCCTAAGAAGCAGCTTCGCATCCTCCGCAACAATCCCGTCACTGCCCTGCTTTGCAGTATAGTTTTCCATTACATAATTATTGTATGCCGCATAGAAATCACTGTTGACCTCAAGAGGCTGCTCAGGCTCAAGGATAGACATTTCCAGACTACCATCGAAAAAGCCTGGACACGCCGATACCTCGATAGTCTTTGTTGCTTTATCCTTTGTAATAAAAAAGTCTTCGTCAAAATCTATATCACCCTTGGCATCTATACTGTATGGGTCGATACAGTACGGCAAATAGGTGTATTTGGTGGAAAGCTTCTCCATCGTGATTGTATACTTTTCGGTGGCCGGATTAGTCTCATCATCATAATAGCCATCGAGCAGCGTGGCTAATCCGATTGTAGTCTGCCAGGCTGTCATCCTTGAAGCATCATGATACTCTTTTTCCATGCGGGAAAAATCAGACTTTTTAACCCATCTGCCATTCTCATATGTATCACCGTAGAAGCTTCTCAGGTAAATATTAGAAGGCGCTCCTGCCTTTGCTTCTACCGTCATCACGGTTTTTTCACTATAGCTTGGGTAGTGATTACTAACCGTGCCGTCCTGCATATCCATTCCTGTGCTGAAGAATGACTTTACGCTGCCCTCCAAGTCCTTTTGAAAAGCAAGCATCTGTGGCTTTTTGTCGGCAAGTGTATCAGCAAGAGGTTTAAACGCAAATACACATATAAAAAGTATTACCGACACTGCTGCCATGTACAAAAATACCGACGCTATTCTTAAAGCCTCATTGCCATGTGCACTGCCATTTGCGTCATATCCGTCCATTGTGCGTGCACTGCCATCTGCGATAAAACACCAGAGTGTACACAGTGTGAGCATAATAACCTCACTGACGCTCGGGCTTTTGCCTATGCACAGCTGTACCGCAAGCATAAGCGTTGGAAATAATGTGAGCATGCGTCTTCTTTTAATTTGAACCGCCAGTGTCACCAGCAAAAGCATAACTATAAACGATACAAAGCCAACAAATGCCCCCACAAAGGCTTTATCGCCCTTTGGACAGACAAATGAAGTGCCATAGTACACATTTATTATCTCAAGATACCTGCCCTTTACATACCAAAAGCCGTCTTTTATATGCTCTGCAGCCTGCCAGTTTGCAATAAACACTCCAAGCAAAAATACAAGCAGCAGCCCCGTATTTATCGCATGGCGCACCCATTTTCTTGTGTCAAGCGATGTAAGCCTGTTTATAAAGCCGCTTATCACCGAAAAAATAAACAGCCACACATACACATAATATGGGCATCTCACATGTGAAACAGTAGTATTCACAACAGACACTGCACACACTGTAAGAAATACTGCCGCAGCAGCATTGGCAAGCTCAGTAAGCAGGACACCAAACACTGTAAACGTATTATTGTAATCAGGCTTTATCTCATTTATATCAGACCTCTGCCAGCAGCTTTTCCTAAATGACAATCTCATTTTTTTCATCCGCTCTGCCAACTATCTCCTCTCCCTTTTTTATCTGAAGCTTTCCGTCCACGATAAGCAGACACACCAGCTTTTCTGCCCGGTACTTTTCCTCATACAAAAAAGCTGCATCCGTCTTTGTATCCGGCTTTATTTTAAGAAAGCTGTTCAAAAATATGTAAAAGCCCTCCTCGTCATCCACTCTGGCTCTCACAATATCGTTTATTGAGGTATCATACCATGCCACATAATGAGAGCATTTTTGATCCATAAGTGAAAATGAAAGTGAGACAAGAAGCTTCATAAAAGAATCCGCCTGTCTGCCTTTCTTTATTCCCCTTAAATCTGCTACTATGGCCACCGCACATGCCTTTGGCAGGCTGTTCTCCTTTACCATCAGCTCATCAGTCCTTGCAGAAAGCTTCCAGTGCACACTCTGCAGCCTGTCACCGTTTTGAAACTCCCTGACATCAAACAGCTCCGACGGATCATATCCCGGTCTTAAATCATCATAGATATCAGAATCTCCAAAGAAATTTCTTACTCTGTCCGTTATCCTGACAGGAATCTCATCAATCTGCGGCATCACCTCAACATTTGCATATTTTTTAACTCTTTTCGTGACATAAAAAAGCCTCGAAAAATCATATAGCTTTATCCTTACAAGCTCAAATTCATAATTGCCGCATAGGTTTACGCTGTACAAAAAATCACTGCCTCCTGACAGCCATTTTGTACTTTTTTCGCCGGATAAATTATTTTTCACCGTTACACGGTATTTTACACCATCAAAGCCTGCCTCCTTCAGCCGGCAGAAAAGACTCACCCTGATACTCTCGCCCTGTGTGGCGATAGCTATCGGAATGTTTATAGCTGCCACTGCCCGGTGCGCCTTTACAAGCAATGCTATAAATGTCAGCACCATAAACACACACATAAAGCAGCCAAGCAGTGCCAGTGCAGCATTACCGTATATCATCGACATATAAAAAACTATTGCCGCAGTAATTATTCCTATCAAAAAACTAATCACGATTTCCCGCCTTTTTCACATAAGTTGTCGGCTGTTTAACAGCCTTTAGTATCTCATCTATCACTGAAAGCTCTGATACGTGTGATACTCTCGCCTTGGTATTTAGCACGATTCTGTGCTTTGTCACATCCGCAAATACAGAAACCACATCAGATGGTATGACATAGCTTCGCCCACTCAGATACGCATACGCCTTTGCCATCCTCACACACGCAATCGTACCTCTCGGACTCACTCCAAGCTCAATGTACGGACTTGTCCTTGTCGCATCAACCAGATCCACAATGTACGAGTAAATACTGTCATGTATAAACACCTGCTCGACCTCTCCCTGCATCTCAACAAGCCCCTGCGCATTCATAACAGGCTTTATCGTATACTCATCGGCCTTTACGCTTTTGCCCTTTGCGATATCCACCTCTGCTTCATGTGAAGGATATCCCATGCTCATGCATATCATAAACCTGTCAAGCTGTGACTCCGGCAACAGCTGTGTACCGGCGCTGCCCTTTGGATTTTGCGTGGCCATTACTATAAACGGCTTTGGAACTTTCCTGCTTTCTCCATCCACAGTGACATTTCCCTCCTCCATAACCTCTAGGAGCGCCGACTGTGTTTTGGGACTTGTCCTGTTAATCTCATCTGCCAGAAACAGATTACACATCACAGCGCCCTCATGGTACACAAACTCTCCGGTCTGCTTCTGATACATCGAAAAGCCAAGTATATCCGCAGGCAGCACATCCGGAGTAAACTGTACCCTGTGATTCTCAAGAGCCATCGCCCTTGAAAAGGCTACTGCAAGCGTAGTCTTTCCCACTCCCGGCACATCCTCAAGCAGTATATGTCCACCTGCCAAAAAGGCAGCAAATGCCTTGATGATACAATCATCCTTGCCCTTTACTGCCTTTTTTACTTCGTCTATCACTAACTGTGCATTATTCATTTGTCTTATCCCCCGGTTAATTAATTTAAACTGCTGATAATCATCTGCATCATCTTATTCATAAACAGCTACATTTATTTTACATAGTTTGCATAAATATTTCAACTTTTATCCCTCAAATTAAACAATTCTTAAACCTTATTAATCACCGCTGCTACACGGTTCCTGTGATGACAAGCGTGCTCTCGCCCGGTGTGACAACCCACGCTCCTGTCGTACTATCCTGTGTGTAGGTTGCCGCCGGAACAGTGATTGCACCTGCAGTGCTAGAAAATGTGCCTGTCGCCTCATTGTAAGTGTAATCTGTAGCTGCAGTCCAGGCTGTGCCGTTTAATGCCGCTGTAAGATTACTAAGAACCGGAGCAAATGTGTCTGTTATAACCACGCCTGTGGTATTGGTTGCCGCAACGCTTCCGTAGTTTTGAATCCTGAAGGTATAGGTCAGTGTACCGTTTTCCGTCACAGGAACAGGGCTTACTGACTTAGTAATTGCAAGATTTGGTGCAGCCTCGGCATTTACTGTCTCTGCTGCTGTGACCGGAGTGATTCCTGTGCCGCTTACTGTAGCGGTGTTTGTGACAGATGCCTCTGTACCAAGAGGAGCATACTCATTTAACGCTGCCTCATAGATGACAGTTGCATTACCACCTGCCGGGACATTTATGCCTGTGATGCTAAGAGGCGGTCCCTGGGTTACTGCAGGCGCTGCCTGGAGTGTGCCGTTTGTATAGTATTTTACGGTGTTATTCACATAGGTTAATGGTACAAGAGTGTTGGTGTTAAAGGTATAAGCACCTAGATTGTCAGAAAGTGTCAGACCGTTTATTGCGGTATTTCCGGAGTTTACGATACTCACCACATAAGTTATTGTATCGTTTTGATTGTAGGTGTTTTTGACTGCTGTTTTCGTAGCAGAAAGCACCTCCAGTATTTCTCCGACTGCTATATTTGAATTGGCTACATTGTTGCCATAACGAAGCTGTGCCTGATTAGTAAATCGTGCCATATATTTTCCATCCTTTCATATATTCAGGTATGGTTTAATATATGACACAAATCTACAAATGACACAGATTATTTACTGTCCTGTTTATTTTTCTCCACATCTGCCTTTTTGATAAGCTCAAGAAGCTTTTCAAGCTCTTCCTCATCCACGCCGGTGTAGCCTGAAAGCTCACTAAGGCTCGGCTCGAAACCCTTATCAGATTTTAGTTTTTCCACTGCACGGTTTACCAATGAAACCTTTCCTACCACAGTATTCTCGCTCTCATCCTCACCGGTCTGCTCCCTGATACACTCTTTCATAGACTCCTCTATGGCATCCAAAAGCTCTTTTTCCACATCTATCTCATCCCCGCAGCCGCAGAGCTCAGTAAGGCACATGAAAAGTCCCATGTTTCCCTCCTGTACTACGTCCTCAAAGCCCTCTGATGTAACGGCAAGCTTCTTTGCCATGGCAAGTACACTTTTGAGCCAGAAATTTGATATAGTGTGTATCACACTTTCATCACCCGCGAGCAGCTTTTTGTACATATCGTCCTGCTCGGCTTTCGTGTAATCAGGTATCTCTTCAAGCTCCTCAAGATACATCCTGAACATAGGTGAATCCGGTATGAGACTGTCCTCATCTATGTCAGGCTCAGCTTCATTATCCTGATTATCTGTATTATTTTTCCCACCTGCTATGGCATCCATCGAATCGCCTTCTGAGTAAATTACATTGTTCAATGCAGCATTTTCAGACGCTTCATCCCCATGTAATTCGTCCTCATTTGATTCATCCTCATAATCGCCTGCACTCTCATTCTCCTGCTCATGCGGTGTGATAAGAAATTCAAATACCATATCCTCCTGCGCCTTATTAAGCTCCATATCCTTAAAATAAGACATGATTTCATCTCTGCCAATAGGCTCCGCTGATGTCCTGATAATCTCGGCCACGCTCTGCACTGTCTCTATAAATGTATTCTGATCTAACATATTTTACACTCTCCTGTCTGATTTCCAAAAAATACATAACTATATCAATCCCTGGATAAAAATAAACAAAATTAAAAGCGGCAGTATGAACTGAAAATACGGCTTAAGCTTCATTGAAATCTTAAGTCCTGCTCCTGTATTTGCCTCATCTATATACTTATCAAAGCCCCAGCCCCACTTTGTCACGCAAAAAAGCAGATAGACAAGGGAGCCAATCGGAAGAAGCAGATTGCTTACCATAAAGTCCTCGCTGTCAAGCACATCCCTGCCTCCTATGAGGTGCAGATTGCTCCACACATTGTATCCAAGTACACAAGGCATACTTGCAATAAGTATTATCACACCATTTATTAGCGCAGCCTTGTTTCTGGACCAGCCAAACATATCAATGGCAAATGACATGATATTCTCAAATACTGCGATAACGGTTGAAAAGCTTGCAAAGGTCATAAACATAAAGAAAAGGCAACCCCATATACGGCCTCCCTGCATATTTACAAATACATTTGGCAAAGTGATAAAGATAAGGCTCGGACCTGCGCCTACCTCCACCCCATAGCTAAAGCAAGCCGGGAAAATGATAAGACCTGACATGATAGCAACAAATGTATCAAGAGCACATATTTTGGCACCCTCACCTGTAAGAGTATGTTCCTTTCCCATATAGCTGCCGAATATCTCCATCGCAGCTACACCCAGACTCAGCGTAAAAAACGCCTGATTCATGGCTGCTGTTATGACATTCTTTATTCCAATCTCAGAAACCGCATCCAGATTTGGAACAAGATAAAATTTCACTCCTTCCAATGCCCCTGAAAGCGTGATACTGTGCACTGCAAGGACTATAATAAGTAAAAGCAGAGCACTCATCATAAATTTACTGATTTTCTCAAGTCCATTCTGCAGACCACGGCTGCACACCAAAAAGCCAAGTACTACCGTAACTATCATCCAAAAAGCCATCTGCTTTGGATCTGCAAGGAGGCTTCCAAATGCAGCTGCCGCATCATCTGCATTCATGCCTGATGTAAAATCTCCCTTTAGGAATTTAAAGAAATACGCAACCATCCAGCCTGAGACTGTTGTGTAATACATCATGAGCATGTAGCAGCCAAACATGGCTATCCATCCGTGAATATGCCATTTACTGCCCTCCTTCTCAAGTGCCTTGTAGCTCATCACAGCACTTTTTCTGCTGGCTCGGCCTACAGCAAGCTCCATAGTAAGCACCGGAAGCCCCATGCATACCAAAAATATAAGATAAAACAGCACAAAAATGCCTCCACCATTTTGCCCTGTCACATACGGAAAACGCCATACATTGCCTATTCCTATAGCGCATCCTGCACTTACCAGTATAAATCCCAGACGTGATTTAAATGATTCTCTTTTCATATATATCTCTCCTATTGTTATTGCGTTACGTTATCACCCTGCTGTGAGCATTGACTATTGCTTTGTGCTTTATTACTCTCCTCAAAGACTCGCAGCTCCTTTATTGCCTGTCCACCCATCAGATAGAGAATACCTGTATTGAATATAGTCATAAGGCCGATTCCTACATCTCCGAGATCCCAGACAAATGTGTATGCCGCGATACCGCCTACAAACAGCATAACAAGAGCCAGCACCTTGTACATTGTCTGTGAAATCCAGTTATCCCCAAACAGATACGCAACATTACTCCTTGCATAAAAAAGTATACCAAGGAAGGTGGAAAAGCTGAATAAAAACAATGTGACTGCTATAAAAATAACTCCAAAATCTCCAAGATGATACCTCATAGCTGACTGTAATAAATCCATGCCCTCTTTCCCTGCCACTATATTCTCCGGTGCAGTGAGCATGATCATTGCCGTACAGCTGCAAATCACTATCGTATCTATAAATACACCGAGCGCCTGCGTCAGTCCTGCCTTTACAGGAGTATCGCACTCTGCCGCCGCTGCAGCGCATGGAGCTGAGCCTGAGCCTGCCTCATTTGAAAAAAGACCTCTCTTTACACCATTCATGAGCACCGCTCCAAAGCCTCCCGCAGCCACCTGCCTGATACCGAAGGCTTCCTCAAATATCCTTGAAAAAACCGATGGCATCATGCCTATATTTTTAATTATGATAAAAATGGTTATGGCAAAATAGCACACCGCCATGATAGGAACAACTATGTCAAGTACCTTTACCGTAGCATTTTTCCTAAGCACTATTACAGCAGCCACTGCAACTAAAATTACGGTAGTGTAAATAGGTGGTATGCCAAATGCATTTTCAAATGACGATGTAACTGAATTGCTTATAACCTGACTTATGCCACACCAGCAGATTAGTCCGGATATAGCAAACAAAACAGCTATAATAACATGTTTTTTCTTTTTGCCTGATTTATCCTCAAAGTAATGGTGTATGTAATACGCCGGACCTCCACGATAGCCTGAGTACAGTGGATCCGGCTCCTTGTGAAGCTGTGCCAGTGTAGCCTCCACAAAAGCCGTGGATGAACCTATAATGGCTGTTATCCACATCCAGAAAACCGCACCGGCGCCGCCTGCCGAAATTGCCGCAACAACACCGACCAGATTTCCCATACCGACACGGGTTGCCGTCGAAACGATCAGTGTCTGAAATGAAGACAGACTGTTTTTTTCTTGTTTCTTCTCAACCAGTGCCTGCACCATATCCGGGAACAGGCGAATCGGCAGAAAACGCGTCCGAACTGTAAAATAAATTCCTGTAGGAATCAGTAATATAATCAGAAGCGAAATCCCCAGAGTGCTGCCGCCCGGCAGTGGAATCTGCACCAGATCTCCCCACAGAAAACTATATACTTTCTCAATCAGAGTAACTATCATACTTTAAACCCTCTTCCATACTCACAACATCCGGGATACATGCTGCTCACGTCATCTACAACAGCCTGATTCCCGGACAGATACCATAATAGTATAGCCCATATTACCCCTTAAACGCAAGTACTTTTATGGTTTAAAGTCAAAAACTTTAAATAATTAAAGCTTTCAACTATGTTTGAAGCCTACAGCATCGTTTAACATGGAATTTCATCAAGTATTGTTTGCATTATCTAAATACCATTGGTTCACTGGTAACATTCCGCGAGGTGTTTTTTGTGAACAAAGTTCACAGAAAACCCGAGAGTTACGGCGCGGGGATGTGAAATAAGTCCCTTTTGTTATCTAATAGAGCGCGAGACGGATGCCACAAGGTCCAGTGGACCTTGGTTCTGGCACGACCGAGGAGCGCTTTAGCTCTCCGAGAAATCGAACCCAAACTGCCAAGCAGTTGGGTTTCGAGAAGTGCCCCGCACTTCTCGAATAACAAAAAAGGACTTCCCATTTGGAAGTCCTTTTTGTTATCTTAGAGAGCGCGAGACGGGGATCGAACCCGCGACCCCCTCCTTGGCAAGGAGGTGCTCCACCACTGAGCCACTCGCGCATATTATATATTGTGTTCCATGCGAACACAAGTGATATAATACACGCATAGCGCCGATATGTCAAGTGGTAATTTTCAAAAAATGCAAAAAATAATTAATACCGCTTTATATATCACTCTTCAGAAAAGAATGCCACAGCTATTCCACCTGGTCCTATATGAGTTCCTATTGTTGCACCTACCTGGACAACAGGAGGAATTAGTATTTTACCTTCCCATAATTCTTTACTATCTTTTATATATTTGTCCATAAGAACGGTAGAATATCCTGTATACCCTAAAAGCACTGGTAATGAATAATCTATGCCACCATATGCCTGCACCTGCTGTATGAGGAAATTATTGCCTTGTTTAGAACCTCTTGCCTTTCCAAGAAAAGAAACTTCACCATCAGCAATAGCTATAACTGGCTTTATGCTTAACACATTTCCAAGAAAAGCTGCTCCTGATGATATCCTGCCTCCCTTTTTCAAATATTCCAAAGTATCAAGCAAAGCTACAAGACGAATACGTTTTTTCATAGTATTCAACTGCTTAACTATATCCTCAACGCATATGTTCTTATTTATCAATGAAACTGCATAATCAACAAGAATCTGTTCACCGACTGTAACATTTTCGCTATCTACAACATATACTTTGTCTTCATATTCTGAAGCTGCTATACAGGCACTCTGATATGTTCCTGAAAGCTTGGAAGAAAGCGTAACTACGATTATTTTATCAACAGACTTAAGAAGGTTATCATAAGCCTGTTCAAAGTCATATGGACTTATCTGGCTTGTTTTAGGAAGCGTTGAACTTTCTATAAGTTTCATATAAAAATCATCAGGTGTAAGATCCACACCATCTTTATAATGATTATCATCGAATGAAACTGTTAAAGGAAGAACTGTTATATTTTTGTTGTTATTTTGTTTTATATCAGATGCTGAATCTGTTATTATTGCAATATTAGACATGTATTATCTACTCCTTATTGTTTTGATGAATGACATATTATTATGTCACTTAATATCCTAGAAGATTTTAACTTAAAATAGTTTGAAAGTCAAATAAATATAATATATTTCTTTTATATTTAACGATTTTTAAAATATTCTGCTAAAAAGATATTGACAATTCATATTTTTTCATATATTATATGTCTTGTTTGCGCGAGTGGCTCAGTGGTGGAGCACCTCCTTGCCAAGGAGGGGGTCGCGGGTT
>OGMM01000566.1_pt1 | contig 16637 bp, 10 predicted proteins | sample 1573221 | NCBI WGS metagenome assembly OGMM01 (sample SAMEA2581988, study PRJEB24529) | metagenome | biome: Human gut stool | place: China | collected 2011 | reverse complement strand
TGGGACCCTGTTGCCGAAGGCAATAGGGCGGGCGATGGAATGGCCCGACTCGTGTCCGAGGAGAAAGCTACCGGAGCACCGGCTGATGAACAACACAATATTAGGAGAAGCTATTATGCGCGAAGTCATTATGGGCTATCAGGGCGAAATGTCCCTGAAGGGCCTCAACCGCAACCAGTTTGAATCGACGATGATGAAGATCCTGCGCTACCGCCTCAAGACGGTGGGCAAGTTCCGCGTCTACTGCACCCAGTCCACCTTCTACATGGAGCCGGAAGAGGAAGATATTGATATGGACCTCGCCTTTGAGCGGGTGAGCAAGGTGTTCGGCCTCGCGGCCCTCAGCCGTGCTGTGGTCTGTGAGAAGGATTTCGACACCATCTGCCAGACCGCCGAGGATTATCTGGGCGACAGCCTCCACGGCATCAAGACCTTCAAGGTCGAGGCACGCCGTTCCGACAAGACCTTCCCCATGACCAGCCCCGAGCTGATGCGGGAGCTGGGTGCCTATCTGCTGGGCAGGCACAACTACCTGCGGGTGGACGTCAAGAACCCTCAGTTCAAGGTCATCGTGGAGATCCGCGATTACGGTGCGTATATCCACGGCCCCAAAATACAGGGTGAGGGCGGTCTGCCTGTCGGAACTTCCGGCCGCGCCCTCAATATGCTGTCCGGCGGCATCGACAGCCCTGTGGCGGCATATCGGATGGCAAAGCGCGGCCTCGGCCTCGACCACATCCATTTTGCGTCCCCTCCGTATACTTCGGAGCGTGCAAAACTCAAAGTTAAGGCTCTGGCCCAGCTCATCACCCCCTATACCGGCAGCACCAACCTCTTTGTGGTGCCGTATACCAAGCCTCAGGAGTATATCCGCGATAACGCGCCCGATGTTCTCTTCACCGTCCTCATGCGCCGCAGCATGATGCGCATTGCCAACGTCATCGCAAAGCGGCAGGGCTGTGAAGCACTGGTCACCGGCGAGAGCCTGGCTCAGGTGGCCAGCCAGACCGTCAAGGCCCTGCAGTGCACCGATGCCGCACAGGACCTGCCCATCCTGCGCCCGCTCATCGGCATGGACAAGACCGAGATCGTGGAGACGGCACGCCACATCAACACCTTTGAGACCAGCATCCTGCCCTACGAGGACTGCTGCACCATCTTCACCCCGCCGCACCCGAAGATCCGCCCCGAACTGAGCGAGATCCTCGAAGCCGAGGCCGGGATGCCCGGTCTGGCAGAGCTGGAAGCCGAGGCCGCAGAGGCCACCGAACGTATCCGCCTGCGTATCACCGACGACGTGGAATTCGAGGGCTGAGCCATGACAGCAGAGATCATCAGTGTGGGTACCGAGCTCCTTCTCGGCAACATCCTCAACACCAACGCCCAGTACCTCAGCCGGGAGCTGGCCGATCTGGGCATCACGGTCCAGCGGGAGAGCACCATCGGCGACAACCATGGCCGTCTGGCCGATTTCGTCAACGAGGCCAGGAGCCGCTGCGACTTGCTGGTCTTTACCGGCGGCCTCGGCCCCACGGCGGACGACCTGACCAAGGAGACCGTTGCCGCCTGCTTCGGGGATGAGCTGGCCTTCGATGAGGCCGAGTGGGATAAGATCACCAGCTACTTTGCCCGCACCGGCCGCGAGACCACTCCCAACAACCGCAAACAGGCGATGGTCCCCACCAAGGGCCATAAAATCATCAACAACCACGGCACTGCCCCCGGCGCGTGGTTCGAACAGGACGGCCGCTGCGCCGTCCTCATGCCCGGTGTCCCCCACGAGATGAAGGCCATGTGGACGGAGAGCGTCCGCCCTCTGCTGATGGAGCGCCAGAATTGCACTCTCCACTCCGTCACCCTCCGTGTGCTGGGCGGCGAAAGCGATATTGAGTATAAGGTGCGCGACCTGCTGGAAAATCCGAATCCCACCGCCGCCATCTACTGCAAGACCGGCGAGTGCGAGATCCGCATTACCGCCCGCGCCCGCTCCGACGAGGACGGCGAAAAAATGTGCCGCGCGTATGCCAAAAAGTTCTATGATATGCTGGGCGATGCGGTGTATGATGAGGATGTGGCCGGTCTGGAAGAAACGGTGGTCCATACCCTGCAGGAAAAGGGTCTGACCATCGCCACCGCCGAGAGCTGCACCGGCGGACTCATCGCACAGCGCCTGACCTCCGTGTCCGGCTCCAGCGAGGTGTTCGGCTATGGCTTTGTCACCTACTGGGAGCAGGCCAAGGCAAAGCTCGTGGGCGTGGACCCGGCGGTCATCGAAAAGTACAACGTCGTGTCCGCCCCCGTGGCGGCACAGATGGCGCTGGGCGCGGCAAAGGCTTCGGGCGCTGACATCGCTGTGAGCGTCACCGGCGTGGCCGGTCCCACCGGCGGCGACGAGGTGCGCCCTGTAGGTACCGTTTATCTGGGCGCTGCCCGGAATGGTGTGGCCTGCGTCAAGAAGCTTTTCGTCTCCCGGCCTGACCGTGCGCTGGTGCGCGCCCGGGCCGCACAGGCTGCGCTGGAACTGGCGCTGCGTCTGGCACAGGGCAAAGTCCCTGCCGGGACGCAGGCCCTCACCGCTGCTCAGCAGTCGGACGACGAAGCGCTGGCCGCACTGGATGAGGCGTTCGTCCGGTAAAAATCAAAAATGAGGGGTTGATGGGATTTGGCAGAGGAGACCCGCTGTGTGCTGCGCCTGTACGGTGCGCCGCAGGGGCGGCTGGCGGCCGCTGTGGCGCTGTTTGCGCCCCAATGGAGGGCTGAGGCCCAGTGGAAGAGCCGGGGCGCAGAGACGCTGCTGGCTGTCCATGCGGACACGCCCACGGGACTGAAAAAGGCGGCTCAGAGCCTCCGCAGCAGCTTTGGCGCGGACGTATATGGTGCAGGCGATACCAGTCTGGCCGCTGCCGCCGTGCAGGCGCTGGAAGCCCATGATCGTCTGCTGGCCTGCGGTGATGCCGCCGCCGGTGCGCTGCTGGAATCCCGGCTCGAGAAAGTCCCCGGTGCCGAGAAGGTCTACGACTTCGGCGCCATGAGCTATGCCGACGCCAAGGTCGGCCCCCAAATCGAAAAGCGCGCCCGGGCCAAGCTCGGCGGGGAAGGGGACAACCCCGACCCTGTCCGTCTGGCTCTTTCCGGGGCGCGGGCGGCCCGCCGCATCGTGGGAACAGAGCTGGCCGTGGCCTGTGCCGAGCGGGAAAGCGACCATGTGCTGGTGCTCTGCACCAAAAAAGGCTGCTGGCTCCGCACCGTCCCCGCCACTGATAACCCCGGCCTCTGGCTGCTGGATATGGTGCGCCGCGCCGCTGCCGGTCTGCCGCAGGCCGAGGGGACAGGCTTCCTTCCCGCCGGACAGGCCAAACAGAGCGATCCTCCGGGCCGTTCGCAGAGCAAGGACCCCACCCCAAAGAAGAAGCATCCTCTCCGCGTTCTGCTGGCGGTGCTGGGGATCCTGGCGCTGGCGGCGTTCGGTGTGGCGTGGTATCTCACGGGCGGCGATCTCGCCGCTCTGCCCCAGCGCCTGAAGACCCTGCATCTGCCCGAGTGGGTCACTCTCTGGCAGGCCCATGAGCCGAAGCCCGGTGCAAGACTGATATAAAACGCAAAGAAGCCGCTTCCCGGCAGAAATACGGGAAGCGGCCTCTTTTTATACAGCACAAAACCCCGCCGCAATGGGATGCTTCCCAATGCGGCGGGGCGTTTGTGTTAAAATACAGTCAAGTGACAGTGCTTAGAGCTGGCTCTGATATTCCTTGCGGTAGCCTTCCAGCTCCTTCTGGTTGCCATAGACGAAGTGGCCGTTGGCGATCTCTTCCCAGACCGGCTTGTCCACGCTGTAGTCGTGGATGGAGGGGTCGTAGACCAGGAGCTTCTTGCTCTTTTCCAGGCCCGGGTCGGGGATGGGAACGGCGCTCAGCAGGGCTTTGGTGTAGGGATGCAGGGGGTGGAGGAACAGCTCTTCAGCCTCTGCAAGCTCCACGATGCGGCCCTTGCTGATGACGGCGATGCGGTCCGAGATGAACCGGACGACCGACAGGTCGTGGGCGATGAACAGGTAGGTCAGACCGCGGGACTTCTTCATGCTGTTCAGCAGGTTCAGCACCTGCGCACGGATGGAGACGTCCAGTGCAGAGATGGGCTCGTCGGCCACGATGAACTCCGGCTCCATGACCAGCGCACGGGCGATGCCGATGCGCTGGCGCTGACCGCCCGAGAACTCGTGGGGGAAGCGGGAGGCGAACTCCGGCAGCAGGCCGACCTCATGCAGAGCGTTCATGACCTTTTCATGCAGGTCATTCTGGTCCTTGTACAGGTGGTGGTTCAACAGACCCTCAGCCACGATGTACTCGACCTTGGCGCGCTCGTTCAGAGAGGCCATGGGGTCCTGGAAGATCATCTGGACCTTGCGGATGACCTCACGGTCCAGCTCCTTGGAGATCTTGCCGTTGATCTTCTGGCCCTTGAAGAAGATGTCGCCGCCCGAGGTCGGGTTGATGCGGCAGATGGCACGGCCAATGGTGGTCTTGCCGGAACCGGACTCGCCGACCAGCGAGAAGGTCTCGCCCTTGTAGATGTCAAAATTGACGTGGTCCACGGCCACGAACTTCTTTTTGCCGGAGCCAAAGGTGATCTGAAGGTCTTTCAGCTCAATCAGCTTTTCACGCTCAGCCATTTAAGTTGGAACCTCCCATCTTTCCCATTTTCTCACGCAGGTTCTGGATGGAGTGCGGGCGTTCCATCTTGGGAGCCCGGGGGTCCAGATACCAGGTCTTTGCCGCGTGGGTCTCGGACACCTGGAAGAACGGAGGTTCTGCCACGAAGTCGATGGCCAGCGCGTGCTTGTTGCGGGGTGCAAATGCATCGCCCTTGATCTCATTGAACAGGTTCGGCGGCGTACCGTCGATGGTGGGCAGGGCCTCACCCTTGGTACCCAGCTGAGGCAGAGCCTGCAGCAGAGCCCAGGTGTAGGGGTGCCATGCGTCATAGAAGATCTCCTCGACGGTGCCGTACTCGACGATCTGGCCGGCGTACATGACGGCCACGCGGTCTGCCACGTTTGCCACAACGCCCAGGTCATGGGTGATGTAGATAACGGACATGCCCAGCTCCTTCTGCAGGTCACGGATGAGCTGCAGGATCTGTGCCTGAATGGTCACGTCCAGAGCGGTGGTGGGCTCGTCGCAGATGAGGATCTGCGGACGGCAGGCGGCAGCGATAGCGATGACGACACGCTGACGCATACCGCCGGAGAACTCGTGCGGATACTGCTCGTAGCGGCGCTCCGGGTCGGGGATGCCGACCTTGGCCAGCATCTCGATGGCGGCCTTCTTGGCCTCCGCGCCCTTCAGGCCCTGATGGTGCTCGATGCTCTCCTGGATCTGCTTGCCGATTTTCTTCAGCGGGTTCAGGCTGGTCATCGGGTCCTGCATGACCATGGCGATCTTCTTGCCGCGCACGCCCAGCCAGTCCTTCTCGGTGAACTTGGTCATGTCGCGGCCTTCGTACATGATGGAGCCGCCGGTGATCTTACCGTTGACATCCAGCATACCCACGAAGGTCTTGGTGAATACGGACTTGCCCGAGCCGGACTCGCCCACGATGGCCAGCGTCTCGCCGTCATAAAGGTCCAGCGAGCACTTGCGGATCGCGTTCAGCTTCTTGCCGCGCAGGCTAAAGGTGATCTCCACGTCTTTGGCAGAGATGATCGGTTGTCTATCCATTTTTGTGATTTTCTCTCCCATCTGTTAAACGTGGTTGCGCGGGTCAGCAGCATCCGAGAAAGCGTTGCCCATGATATAGAAGGAAATGGAGATGATGGACACGATGGATGCGGGGAAGACCAGCAGGTAAGGATAATCGAGGAAGAAGCCGCGCACCTTGCTCAGGATGAGGCCCAGAGACGGAGTCTCGATGCCCAGACCGATGCCCAGATAGGACAGGGTGGACTCGAGGTTGATGGTGGCGGGGATGCTCAGCGCCATGCGCAGGATGATGACGGAGACCAGATAGGGCAGGATGTTCTTGGTCAGAACGCGCCACAGCGGGGTGCCAAGGCAGCGGGACGCGAGGTTATACTCGCGGTCACGGAACATGAACACCATGTTGCGGACGCGGCGGGCCATGACCAGCCAGCCGATGGCGATCATCGAGACGGCCATGATGGTGAAGCTCTGGCCGACGACCAGTGCGATCAGGGTCATGTAGATGATGTAAGGCACGTTGTCGATGAGGTTGTACAGCTCGGTGAAGAAGCGGTCCAGCTTACGGACATAGCCCCAGATCAGGCCGATGATGACGCCGAGGATGCTCTCGCCCACGGCAACGATGAGGGCCAGACGGATGGACACCTGAGTGGCGTACCACACCTGACACCAGTAGTCGCGGCCGAGGTTGTCGGTGCCGAACCAGTATTCACTGTTGGGCTTCTGGAAGGCCAGAGAGGAATCCGACACCAGCGTCTGATAATCGTACTTGCCGATGGCCAGTGCGATGAAGGAGAAGATGACGAGGAACAGGAACAGGATCAGGCAGACGACAGCAGCCTTGTGCTTGAGGAAGTTCTGGACGACAGAACCCCAGTAGCTGTAGTTGGAGTAGCCGACACGCTCGGCTTCTTCCGGAGAGTAATCGACGAAGTAGAACAGTTCGTCCTGCTTCTTACCCTCAAAATCAGATGCTTTAGCCATCAGCGTGCGGCCTCCTTTCCGGTCAGAGTAATGCGCGGGTCAACCAGCATCATCAGCACGTCGCCCAGGAAAACACCCACGATGCCCAGTGCAGCGTAGAGGATGACCAGAGTCTGGACGACGTTCAGGTCATAGCGCTGGATGGCGTCGGTCAGCAGGGGACCCATGCCGGGAACGGAGAAGAACCGCTCCATCAGCAGAGAGCCGCCGACCGTCAGCAGGATGGACTGGGGGATATACTGCACCATGGGGACCATGGCGTTGCGCAGCACGTGCTTGAACATGATCTCGCTGGAGCTCAGGCCCTTGACGCGGGCCAGCTTGATATAATCGCGGGTCAGCTCGTCCACCATGTAGCGGCGGGTCCACAGAGCGTAGCCTGCGATAGACGCCAGCGACAGGCAGACGATGGGCAGCACGCTGGACGGGCCGACATTACGGGTGGAGTACAGCGTGGGGAAACCCAGGTATTTGGAGCCGAAGACCAGCACCAGCGAATAGGAGACCAGAGAAGGCACAGCGTTGACGAAAACGGTGTAGGCAGTGCCGATCCAGTCAAAGACCTTGTCCTTGAAGGCGGTCTGCAGGATGCCCAGCATGATGCCCACCAGCAGAGAGATGCCGGCGGAGATCAGGCCGAGGCGCATGGAGACGCCGAACTTTTTGCCGATGACCTTCACGACGGAGGCACCATTCTGGATGCGGCGGGAAGTGCCGAAGTCCAGATGGAGCAGGTCGTTTTAGATGTTCAGCAGCTGGGTGCCGATGGGGTCGGTCAGACCGGCGGCTTCCAGCGCGGCGTATTTCTGCTCTTCGGTAAACTTCATGAGCTGTTCTTCCGTGAAGTAGTAGTCCGTAGGCAGGCAGCGCATCAGCAGAAAGACGATGGTTGCGATCAATAAGATCGTGACGAGCGACTGAGCCAGCCGCTTGACGGTGTATTTTAACATGATAACCAAACCTTTATAAAATAATCATCAGGCTTTGGTTGCTGCATTGAAAGCAGCGGAGAAAGCCTCGTACTCCTCGGTGGTGTAGCCGTCGCCCTGACGGGTCTCCCAGTTGACGGCCTTGTAGTTGCAGGGACCGTACATGGCGTTGATCTTGGTGTACTCGTTGACGTGGGTCAGGCACCAGAGCACCTCGTACAGGCAGGGGATGCACAGTGCGTTGTTCAGCATGGAAGCCTCAGCCTTTGCGAATGCGGCATAGCGTGCATCGGTATCGGTGACGATGGCCTTTGCCTCAGTGACCAGATCGGTGAACTCCTGATAATCTGCCAGCAGCTCCTTCTGGTAGTCCTTCGGGTCCTTCTCAACGGCTGCGATCCAGGAGGTGGTCTGAGCGTAGTAAGCGTTGTCGTCGCTCAGGACTTCCTGACCCAGGAAGTTGACGGGGTCGCCGAAGTCAGCGCCCCAGCCGTTCTGCAGGATGGAGTGCAGCTGGACGTTACGGACTTCTTTATAAAGAGAAGAGACGTAGGTGCCGATGTCCAGAACGACGAAATCATCGCCCAGACTGTCGGAGAAGCACTGCTTCAGAACGGTGGCGGTATCCAGAGCAGTGGTGTCGCCGCTCTTGATGTAGTGGTAGCAGTGGACGGGGAAGGTGACGCCGATAGCGCTCAGCTCTTCCATGGCCTGCTTCTTCAGGTCAGCGATGTCGCCGCCGTTGTCGCGGAGGCGGATCATGGTCTTGCCGTCGTAAGCCTGACTGTCGAAGCCCATCTCCTTGGCGACCAGAGTGGTGTACTCCTCACCCTTGGTGTTGTAGCAGACACCGGGCATGGTGTAGTAGTCGTTCTCGCACTTCAGGGGGTTGATCTTGTTGGTGCGGGCGTAGTAGTTGGCGAAGTCGATGCCCTTGTAGAAGCACTGACGGAACGCGCGGTTGGAAACAGCCTTGTTCCAGTTCTCATCCAGATTGCCGTTCTCATCCTTGCGCTGGAAGTTCAGGTGCATCTGGAAGCTGAACTTGGTGGGGCGCTTCTCGCACAGGAACTTGTTGTGCTTGTTGTTGGGGTCGGAGGTGATGGTGGTCAGGTTGGACTCGGTCAGGTCGATGTTATCGACCTCGCCGTTCTCGTACAGCTGCAGACCCATGGACAGGTCGGGGATCATGGTGATGGTGTGATGCTCGAAACGGGTGCAGTCGTTTGCGGCGTAGTAGTTGGGGTTGGGGATGAAGCTCTTGGTGTTCTGCTGGATGTACTCCTCGATGAGGTACGGACCATTGTACCACATGGTGGAGTAGTCGCAGGAGCGGAAGCCATCGATGCCCAGCTCCTTGATGAGGTCCTCAGAGGCGGGATAGAAGCTGTTGTAGGCAGCGACAGTGTCGAAGTAGGGGCAGGGGTTCTTGCAGGTGAAGACCAGAGTGTAGTCGTCCGGTGCCTCGACGCCGACACCGGCAGCCAGCATATCCTCGTAGGTCATGTCAGCAGCAGCGTCGCCCTTGTCCTTGGTCAGGTCGTAGTACTCGGCAGCGCCCACGACGGTCTCAGAAGGCATGGAGGTGTTGAAGGCCTCGTTCTTGATGGCGTTCAGGACCCACTCAAGACCCACGAGGAAGTCCTTGGAGGTCAGGTGAGACTTGACCTCGCCGTTGACGTCGCACCAATCGACATCGTCGCGCAGGTGGAAGGTCCAGACGGTGGAGTCCTCGTTGTGCTCCCAGCTGGATGCGATGGCGGGCACTGCCTTGCCGTAGCAGTCGAAGCTCAGCAGGCCGTCCCAGCAGTTGGTGATGACGTTCAGGTCGGAAGCGGACTGGCTGTACAGGAAGTTCCAGGTCTCCAGCTCACGTTTAGAGGTCTCGAAGGAGACGTAATCGGTGATGGCGTCGGCTGCAGGTGCGGCTGCGCCGGAGGCAGCACCGGAGGTGCTGGCAGCAGTGCTGCTGGAAGAACCACCGCAAGCGGCCAGGATGCTTGCAGCGCCCACGACGCCGGAAGCCTTGAGGAAGCTGCGGCGGCTGATGGAATGAGACTCAAAATTTGCGTTCATTGTGTTTTCCTCCCAATTATTTTTTCGTGTCTCGGCTCTATGGCGCAGGGTACCTTGCCCTGCCGATTTCCCACTCCTACGAGATTATCTGCCCTCCCTGTATTGCCAGAGAATACAAAAGAGCGCAGAAACAGACCCCTCTGTCTGTGCCTGTGCTCCTCCCGTAAAATCCTTAACACGACATATATTGTACCATCGAAATAAATGGTTGTCAATGGAATGGAAATCGCTTTTTCTTCTAAAAGAAAGGAATCCGCCGTACATGCATGAAATAAATTTACTTTACCGCAATGAAGGGTGACGAAAATAAGACAAAGCGGCCAAAAAAACAAAACAACGGGAGCTGTTCTCGAGATGAGAACAGCTCCCGTTGCGTGGGATATAGGCCGGGGACAGGAGATCCCGACGGAAAAGATTTAAGAAAAAGTTAAGATTTTGCGGCGTCGAAAGCCTTGGCAAATTCCTCGTACTGAGCGGTGGTGTAGGCGTCCTCGCTGGTCTCCCAGTTGACGTACTTGAAGTTGCAGGGGCCGAACATGGCGTTGATCTTGGTGTACTCGTTGACGTGGGTCAGGCACCAGCGGACATCGTAGTAGCAGGGGACGGACAGCGAGTTGTTGATCATGTAGGCCTCGGCCTTTGCGAAAGCCTCGTAGCGGGCGTCGGTGTCGTCCACGATGGCGTTGGCGGCGTTGACCAGGTCGGTGAACTGTTCAAACTCGTCTACCAGCTCCTTCTGGTAATCGGCGGGATCCTCCGCCACCAGCTGGATGTTGGAGTAGTTGACGGCGTAGTAGGCGTTGGAGTCGTGCAGGATCTCCTGACCCACAAAGTTGACGGGGTCGCCGAAGTCTGCGCCCCAGCCGTTGATGACGAAGCCGTGGAGCTTGGGGATGCGGACTTCCTTTGCAAGGCTGGAAACGTAGGTGCCGAGCTCCAGCTGGATGAAGTCGTCGCCGAAGCTGTCGGTGAAGCACTGCTTCAGAACAGTGGCGTTGTCCTGAGCCACGGTGTCGCCGGCCACGAAGAAGAAGGGCGCCTTGACCGGGAAGGTGACGCCGATGGCGGTCAGCTCATCCATGGCCTGCTTCTTGAGGGCGGCGATGGAGTCGGCGGTGGACTTGCGCAGATGGACCATGGTCTCGCCGTCATACTTCTCGCCGTCGATGCCCAGCTCCTTGGCCACCAGATCAACATAATCGGTGCCTTTGGAGTTGTAGCAGACGCCCTTCATGGTGTAGTAGTTGTTCTCACACTTGAGGGGGTTGATCTTGTTGAAGCGTGCGTAGTAGGGAATAAGGTTCAGGCCCTCCTGGAAGCAGCGGCGGAATGCCCGATTGGCCACGGCCTTATTCCAGTTCTCGTTGGGGGTGCCGTCGGAGTTGAGGCAGTAGAAGTTGAAATGGAAGTCGTAGGCGTACTTGGTGGGGCGCTTCTCACAGAGCTGGTCGTTGTAGGCGTTGGAAGTGTCGGAAGTGATGGTGGTCAGGGTGCTCTCGCTCAGCTCCAGTTCGTCCAGCTCACGGTTCTGATACAGCTGGTAGCCCACGGTCAGGTCGGTGATCATGCTCAGAGACACGCGCTCGAAGCGGCTGCACTCGTCAGCTGCATAATAATGAGGGTTCGGGATGAACCGCTTGGAGTTGTCGGCCACAAATTCCTCGATGAGGTAGGGGCCGCAGCACCACTGCTGGGTGTAGTCCACGCCGCGGAAGCCTTCGACGCCCAGCTTTTCCACCAGAGCCGGGGGTGCCGGATAGCAGCAGACGTAGGAAGCCACGGTGTCGAAGTAGGGGCAGGGATTTATACAGGTGTAGACGATGGTGTAGTCGTCCGGTGCGTCGATGCCGACGCCTGCGGCCAGCATATCTTCGTAAGTAAGGGCTTCGCCTGCGGCGTCATCCATTCCGTAAGTCTTGTCGTAGTAGTCGGCTGCGCCCACGACGGTGGTGGAGGGCATGGAGGTGTTGGCGGCCTGATTCTTCTTTGCGTTCAGCACCCACTCGAAGCCCACGAGGAAGTCTTTGCTGGTCAGGTGGTCCTGCACCTCGCCGTTCATGTCCACCCAGTCCACGTCGTCACGGAGGTGGAAGGTCCAGACGGTGGAGTCCTCGTTGTGCTCCCAGCTCTTAGCCAGAGCCGGCACCGGCTTGCCGTAGTTGTCGAAGCTGATAAGACCGTCGATGATGTTGGTCGTCACGTTGAAGTCGATGGCCTGCTGGCTGTAGAGCATATTCCAGCTCTCGATCTCACGGCCAGAAGTCTCGTAAGTAAACAGCTCGCTCAGGCCCTTGCCGGAAGCAGCTGCGCCGGAAGAAGCCGACGAAGCGCTGGCTGCGGTGCTGGAAGAAGAGCCGCCGCAGGCAGCCAGCAGACCGGCTGCGCCGACAGCGCCGGCACCCTTGAGGAAGCTGCGGCGGGTGATGGTGTGAGACTCAAAATCGTGGTACATATTCTTTCCCTCCTGTAATGACTGGTACGGTCCTGCCTTTCCCAAATCCCTATCCTGTCCATACTATTTTACCTTCCCACAAGGTAAAAAAAGATACAAAAATGGCGCAGAGACAGATTTTATTGATCTGTTTCTGCGCCATTGCAGAACCCGTATCGATTGCAGATATTCTATCATCCCACAGGCGGGAAGTCAAGAAAAACCACTCCGGCACGAATTGAATCTTATTGATTCAGTAAACACATAAAAATGAAAATATTTCATGCGTAAGCTGAAATTGAATGGCTGTTCGCGCCGGATCAGCCCTGAGAAGCCTGCTCGAATGCCTTGGCAAACTGCTCGTACTGGACGGTGGTGTAGGCCTCTTCGCTGGTCTCCCAGTTGACGGCCTTGTAGTTGCAGCTGCCGTACATGGCGTTGATCTTGCTGTACTCGTTGGCGTGGGTCAGGGACCATGCGACGTCGTAGTAGGTGGGGCTGACCAGCACATTCTCCAGCATATAGGCCTCAGCCTTGGCGAAGGCCTCGTAGCGGGCGTCGGTGTCATTGACGATGGCGCTGGCGGCATTGACCAGATCGGTGTACTGCTCGAAAGCGTCCATCAGGTCCTTCTGGTAGTCGGCAGGAGCCTCAGCCACCCGGGCGATGTTGGAGTAGTAGTGTGCGTAGTAGGCATTGTCGTCGTGGAGAATCTCCTGGCCCAGGAAGTTGACGGGATCGCCGAAGTCGGCGCTCCAGCCGTTGATGACAAAGCTCTGGAGCTGGGGAGTGCGGACCTCCTGCGTCAGGCTGGAAACGAAGGTCTGGACGTCCAGCTTGATGAAGTCGTCGCCGAAGCTGTCGGAGAAGCACTGCTTCAGGATGGTGGCGTTGTCCAGTGCGGAGGTGCTGCTGGCGATGATGAAGTAGGTGGCCTTGACGGGGAAGGTGACGCCGATGGCGCTCAGCTCCTCCATGGCCTGCTTCTTCAGGGCGGAGATGTCGCCGCCGTTGGCACGCAGGCGGATCATGGTCTCGCCGTCGTACTTCTCAGCGTCGAAGCCCATCTCCTTGGCCACCAGAGTGGTGTACTCAACGCCCTGCGTGTTGTAGCACAGACCCTTCATGGTGTAGTAGTCGTTCTCGCACTTCAGGGGGTTGATCTTGTTGTAGCGGGAGAACCATGCCTTCAGGTTCAGGCCGCGGTAGAAGCACTGACGGAAAGCGGTGTTGGCGATGGCCTTGTTCCAGTTCACATCGGGGGTGCCATCGGCGTTGTTCTTCTGGTAGTTGAAGTGCATGGCGTAGGCAGTGGGGCGGGCGCGCTTCTCACAGAGCTGGCTGTTGTACTCGTTGTTGGGGTCGGAGGTGATGGTGGTGATGGTGCTCTCGTTCAGGTCCATCTCGTCCAGCTCGCGGTTCTGGTAGAGCTGGAATGCGATGGCCTGATCGGAGATCATGGTCACGGTCAGACGCTCGAAGCGGCTGACGTTGGCAGCATCGTAGTAGTGGGGGTTGGGGATATAGCTCTTGGTGTTGCCCTGGATATACTCTTCGACGATATAGGGGCCGCAGTACCACATGTTGGTGTTGTCGCAGCCACGGAAGGTCTCGATGCCCAGCTCGTCGATCAGCGCCTGAGAGGCGGGGTAGAAGCTGGTGTAGGAGGCCACGGTATCAAAGTAGGGGCAGGAGTGCTTGCAGGTGAATACCAGAGTGTAGTCGTCGGGAGCCTCGATGCCCACGCCTGCGTCCAGCATATCCTGATAGCGCAGGTCGGCGGCGGCCGCGCCCATATCCTTGGTCTTCTCGTAGTACTCCTCAGCGCCCACGATGTACAGGGTGGGCATGGAGGTGTTGTTGGCCTCGTTCTTGGAGGCGTTCAGCACCCACTCCAGACCGACCAGAAAATCGGTGGCGGTGATGTGCTCCTTCACCTCGCCGTTGCAGTCCACCCAGTCCACATCGTCGCGCAGGTGGAAGGTCCAGACGGTGGAGTCCTCGTTGGCCTCCCAGCTGGTGGCGATGGCGGGCACCAGCTTGCCGTAGCAGTCGAAGCTCATCAGGCCGTCCCACAGGTTGGTGACGACGTTGGCGTCGGTGAGGGTCTGGCTGTACAGCATGTTCCAGCTCTCGATCTCACGGTTGGCAGACTCCCAGGAGATGTACTCCTTGAGGGGGGTGGCACCGGTGGAGTTGGGGGCCTGTGCGCCGGAAGCATCCGTGCTGCCGGAGTTGTTGGACTTGCTGCCGCCGCAGGCGGACAGCAGGCCGGCGGCACCCACGACGCCGGCGCCCTTCAGGAAGCTGCGGCGGGTGATGTTGCGGGACTCAAAATCGATGTTCATTGAGATATGCTCCTCCGAGATATTGTTTTCCTTTTTTCCTATCCTAAATGCAAAAAACGGCGCGCTCCGGGTGCCAAAAACGCACAAAGCGCCCGGGGCCGCACCTTTCGTATTCTAACATTCTGGGCAAAAGAAGTCAATGAAATACAGCGCTGAAATAGAAACAAAATAGTAACGGATGCTTTTCTCTGAAAAATGACGGCAAAAAAACGGTAAAGAATGGAAAGAAGTCGCACTTTTACGAGATGACAAATGGATACAACGAAAGTTGGAAAACGCAAAGCGGCTATCTTTTTTCACAAAATCATGCTACAATAAAAAAGAATGTTACTTCTATAAAAGGAGCGTCCTTGGATGAAAAAGCTGGTTTCGATGTATCAAAAATATATGTTCCGCCCCATTTTGTATAAATCCGTCACCCGGGTGTCGGTGGTGGCTGTGCTGATGCTGCTGTGGGACCGCTACGTCAGCGACGGCACGTTTACCATGTGGCAGGCTCCGGCCCTGCTGCTGGGTGTTGTGCTGCTGGCGTGGGCGTGGGTGAACTACCTGCGTCTGGACGGTGTGACCATCCATCATCTGGGCGAAGAGTTTAAGGATTTGGGCAAAAAGAAGAAGTTCCACTCCACCAAGTCCATCGTGGACTTTGCCGATGAGCGCATCGTCTCCTTCGAGGAGCTGGAACCCGAAGAGCGCACCTATTGCAGTATGCTCTCGAATCTGCTCCTGGGCGGAGCGCTGCTCATCATCGGGCTCATCGCAGGCGCAGTGTGAGGGCAGCAGACATGGCAGAAAAAGCAGAAAAAAGCGAAAAACAGCTGGTGGTGGGCATCCTTGCCCATGTAGACTCCGGCAAGACCACCCTCTCCGAGGCAATGCTCTACCGCGCGGGCAGCATCCGCAAGCTGGGCCGGGTGGATAACAAAGATGCCTTCCTCGACACCGACACGCTGGAAAAGGCGCGTGGCATCACCATCTTTTCCAAGCAGGCCCTGCTGAAAACGGGAAGTACGAATATCACCCTGCTGGACACCCCCGGCCATGTGGACTTTTCCACCGAGACGGAGCGCACGTTGCAGGTGCTTGACTACGCAGTGCTGGTCATCAGCGGCACCGACGGCGTCCAGAGCCATACCGAGACGCTCTGGCGTCTGCTGCGGCGGTATCATATCCCGACCTTCGTGTTCATCAATAAAATGGACCTGCCCGGCCCGGGCAAAGAGGCGCTGCTGAGCCAGCTTTCCCACCGTCTGGGCGAGGGCTTCGTGGATTTCGGCGCAGAGCAGGCCGAACGGGACGAGGCGCTGGCCCTCTGCGACGAGCGCCTGATGGAAAAGATGCTGGACGCGGGCAGCCTGACGGCGGAGGACATCATCCCGGCCGTCGCCCGGCGGCACGTCTTTCCCTGCTGGTTTGGCGTGGCCCTGCAGAGGGAGAATGCCGGCGGCTTACAGGGCGTGGATGAGCTGCTGGCCGGCCTCGACGAATACACCCGCGCCGCCCCGGCGCTGGAAGCTTTCGGTGCGCGGGTGTTCAAAGTCTCGCAGGATGAGCGGGGCGAGCGGCTGACCTGGCTGCGCGTCACCGGCGGTGAGCTGAAAGTCAAAGCCCAGCTCACCGGCGAAGCGGACGGCGAGCCCTGGGCCGAAAAGGCCAACCAGCTGCGGCTTTACTCCGGCGCAAAATATACGCTGGCAGAGGCCATCGGCCCGGGGCAGGTCTGCGCCGTCACCGGACTGACCCGGGCGAAGCCCGGCACCGGCCTCGGGGCCGAGCGGGACAGCGACCTCCCGGTGCTGGAACCTGTCCTGAGCTATCGGGTGTGTCTGCCCGAGGGCGCGGACGTTCATGCCGCATTGGGCAAGCTCCACCGTCTGGAAGAGGAAGAACCTCAGCTCCATGTCGTCTGGAACGAGACGCTGGGGGAGATCCACATCCAGCTCATGGGCGAGATTCAGCTCGAGGTGCTCAAGAGCCTGCTGGCCGAGCGGTACGGGCTGGACGTGGAGTTCGACTCCGGCGGCATATTATATAAGGAAACCATCACCGAGGCCATCGAGGGCGTGGGCCATTATGAGCCTCTGCGCCACTATGCCGAGGTGCATCTGAAGCTCGAGCCGCTGCCCCGGGGCAGCGGGATGCAGTTTGCCGCCGACTGCCGGGAGGAAGA
>OGMM01000565.1_pt1 | contig 16640 bp, 7 predicted proteins | sample 1573221 | NCBI WGS metagenome assembly OGMM01 (sample SAMEA2581988, study PRJEB24529) | metagenome | biome: Human gut stool | place: China | collected 2011 | reverse complement strand
ACCACCGAGATCTACACTCTTTCCCTACACGACGCTCTTCCGATCTCTCATCAACTCTTGAGCGCACGATAACTGCCTGCCCCTCTGCCAGTCCGCTGTTTAAAAAGCTCTGCTCATCGATTGTGCCCTTTACCCTGTAATCGCCGGTGGCAACAATTGTCATAAATGCAGAATCTGCTGTGTCTGCACTCTGATTCTCATTGATTTTCTTAACAACACCGACCATTGTGCTATTTACAGTGGCATTTTTGATGCTCTCATCGTACTTTTCTATCTCTGCCTTCTTCGTGGCAACATCGTACTGTGTCTGCTTCTGCTGTGTCTGCACCTGCTGAATCTGCAGTGTATAGTCAAGCTGCTGATCCTTTGACGCTTCCTTCTTTTCCTTGTTGAGCTGCTCTATCTGGGCATCATAGCCGGAAAGCGTATTGTTTAAGCTCTCAAGCTCAAGCGTGGCACTTTCCTTTTTCGCAGCAAGATCCTTTGTATCATAGGTAAAAAGAGGTGTACCCACCTGTACCTCATCACCCTCTGACACGAGAATATCCTTTACTTTTTTCTCACTATCAGCCTTGATATCCATGCTATCGGCTGCTTCCACGACACCGCTGTACCTGTCAGTGCTTCCCGCCTGATACATGACATCAGAGACCTTGTTTGCATACACCCCCGATGACTTTTTTGCATTCTTTCCCTTTGTCATTGCAATGACAACAGCTGACACAATAACTGCTATAATCAGCACAACTGCAATCACTGAAATGATAATCTTTTTCTTTTTACTCATTTCGACCTCCCGGTTTTTATAATATATTGATTATAAGTAACTATTCAGAACCACTGAGAACAGCTACGATCATGAATTAATCATACCAAATATATATTGCATTTGTCCTTTAAGATTTTTTTAATATTTTACTAATAAAAAATGGAGGTTAGTATGGAAATAGCATTTAGTGAGAAAATTTCTCCACAGCTGTCCGCCGCCCTGCTGTCCACCCCTTATGAGCTTGGTAAAGAGGGAGGGCTTTCAAGCGGCTATCTGCCGGAGAGTGACAGTTGGGAAGTGATAGTAAAATATGTCGGTGACATCGAAAAAATAAAAGAAAAATATCCTTCTGTGCTCATCACAAAACTGCTCGGAAACTATGCGGTGCTTGTAATTGAAAAATCCCTTGTAAATACCGTCGCCCTGTGCGATGAAATCATATATATGGAAAAGCCAAAGCAGTTTAACTACGATGTATACGAGGGCTCGCAGGCCTCATGCATCACTCCCGTACACACCAATCCATATAATCTGACCGGAAAAGGCGTGCTCACAGGCATTATCGACTCCGGAATTTACTATGCCCATCCGGCTTTTATACAGGATGGTGTAAGCAGAATTGCCTATCTGTGGGACCAGACTGTTTCCGATGATTCCTCACACAGTGACATAATCCCTTTTGGCACCTTATATGACCGCGATACAATCACAAAAGCCATAAATGAAGAAAGTCCCGCCAAAATGCAGCGCATCTGTCCAAGCATCGACCTATCCGGTCACGGCACTCATGTGGCAGGAATTGCTGCCGGAAACGGAAATGGTAATGAACAAAACACGAAATATCGCGGTGTTGCTTACGAGAGCACTCTTATAGTCGTAAAGCTTAAAACCTCAGGCGGTGCCAGCTTTCCCACAACCACACAGATTATGCTGGCAGTCGACTTTTGCATAAGAAAATCCATTGATATGAATATGCCTATAGCCATAAACCTAAGCTTTGGCACAAGTAACGGCTCGCACAGCGGTACCTCACTGCTTGAAACATACCTGGACTATATAGCAGAAAACTACCGCTGCGCGGTCTCTGTCGGCTCAGGTAACGATGGAGCCGGCTTTGGTCATGCAAACGGCAAATCATACCCTGCCGATGCAGAGCTTGCGATAGGCTATCCTGAGCCATCTCTTTCCATAGATTTATGGAAGAAATACTGGGATGAGATACAGCTGCAAATTACCGCCCCAAATAATGATATGCTGGAGATTCCAGATACAATTACCAATCAGGCAAAGGGCTTTACATACAGATACCGGCTCGATGGGACAGACATATATATAACAGGCGGCGGTCCCTCACCCTACTCTCCCTTTCAGGAAATATTCATTGAACTCATGGGAGCAGAATACATCTCACCCGGCATCTGGAAAATATCGCTTATGCCCATATCTGTAAAGGACGGTTCATGGGATATATGGCTGCCGTCAGGTGCTCTGCGCAATGCACAGACCTCATTTATCAATGCATCACCCGATATCACCCTGACCATCCCCTCGACCTCACAAAACGTCATCTCTGTCGGAGCCTATGACAGCCGCACAAACCGCACAGCTGCCTTTTCCGGCCGAGGCTATACCTGGGCCTTTGACAGCATAAAGCCTGATATAATTGCGCCCGGTGTGGACATTATTTCATGTTCAAACACCGGAGGCTACACTTCAAAAACAGGGACATCTATGGCTGCACCGTTTGTAACCGGTGCGGCAGCGCTCCTGATGGAATGGGGCATTGTGCGTGGAAATGACCTCTATATGTAGAGAGATAAGCGTAAAGCTTCTCTCATAAAAGGTGCAGGTGAAAATGTATTCACAGCTTTCTCAAGGGCTGTCTCTGAAAATACTTCCAAAAACACAAAATACCCCAACCCTGTGACGGGCTGGGGTACATTGTGCTTACTGGATAGTATTCCTTAACGGAAGCTGCTATTCGTATACGTGCTTCTGATGCTTCTTTGCATCTGCCTTATTCTTTTTCTTCAATGGATGCTTTGGGTTTTTATCCATTATAATCGCTTCCTTCCGTTCGTTCTGACTACGTTATACACCTGCAATCAGCACTTGTCAAGTTAGAGTGCTATTTTTAATTAATTGTTTATATTCATTGTGAAATCACAATCATTTTGATGTTAAAACGCTGATTTGTATGCACAATTATTGACAGTTTGCTATATTTAATTTTTATCTCTTCATCCCACTCTTTTTTGACACAGTCATCGCAATTGCGAAAACACATCATTACATAGCTGCCAGATATACAAAATATGCCGCATAGCAAAGCAGCATCACCACTCCGCATGGCTTTCTAAGCTCTTTATGTCTTATCGTACCGCCCCACAGGAGCACACCGCACAGTATTGCCACAACTGTATCAATCACAAACCTGCTCTCAAACGGTACCGGACAAATGAGAGCTACTGTACCAATTACAAAGAGTATATTAAAAATATTGCTGCCGACTATATTTCCTATTGCAATTCCTGCATTTCCCTTGCGTGCTGCTGAAACAGATGTAACGAGCTCCGGCAGTGATGTGCCGAATGCAACGATTGTCAGTCCGATAAAGCGCTCACTCATGCCGCAGGCTCTTGCTATGGTTGTGGCACCGTTTACGACAAGCTGGCTTCCAATTACGACACAAACACCGCCCAGCACAATAAAGAGCAGGCATTTCCATACCGGATATAGCTTTACAGGCTGCTCATCACCGCTGTCATTGCCCTTTTTTGCCAGAAAATACAGGTAAAGCAGATATGCAATAAATAAAACCCACAGTATAACTCCCTCAATGAATGTAATTTCATTACCTGTCATTCCCATCACGAGAAGCACTGCTGTGATAAGAAGCATATACGGTATCTCGTATTTGAAGGTAGTTTTTTGTATGGCTACATTTGTGATGAGTGCCGTCACTCCCAGGATTATAAGGATATTTAGTATATTGCTGCCGACTATATTACCTACAGTAATCCCCGCATTACCCTTTATTCCTGCAGTGATGCTGACTGCCGCCTCCGGCAGCGACGTACCCATCGCCACAATCGTCAGTCCAATCACAAGCTGCGGAATACCAAATTTCCCGGCGAGTGCCGCCGCTCCATCCACAAATACATCCGCGCCCTTCACCAGTGCTACAAAGCCTGCTACAAGCAGTAAAATTGCTACAAAAATCATAATTTTCCTCCCTCTGCCGTCCTTTTTAAGGATGCCTGATTAATTGATAGTTACAGCTATGTCCTATCAGCAGAAGGCTTTTATATGCAAAAAAGGCGACACTTCTGCTGTATAAAACAACAAAAGTCTCGCCATTTAATCACTCTCCGGATTGCTGTAATATATGTATGAGCAATCGTACTGACGGATAAGTAAGCACTCTCGTGCCGGCTACTCCCTTTCACTTATATATTATGATATGCGAATGCAAGGTATTCGTCAATAGAGAAATGTGCTTATTTTTCATATTCCTCTATGACGCATGTATGATGCTTTTTTTTCCCATTTTGACTATCATAATTGATTCCAACCAAAAGAAGCTTTCCCTTATAGCCTGCCAGTGCTCCCTCATAGTGCCTGTCCTTAATCTGTTTAACTGCAGCCTCGGCAGTCTTATCACATTTTAATTCAATTATAATTGCCGGGCGTTTTCCGGCATTTTCTCTTGGTATAAATACCATATCTGCATATCCTTTACCCGCCGGCATTTCTCTGACAATATTGTAATATGCAGGTGCTGTAAAATAAGCCATTGTCAGAACGCAGCTTAATGAGTTTTCATCATTATATCTCAAAACAGATGTATATGATTCATGTGCAAGCTCAATTATTTCTGCCACTTTATCACTGTCACAATTAATTGTAGCCCTTAACAATTCATCGCATCTGGCAATTGATTTTCCAATTTTCCCCCAATTTCCTGTGCACAGAGCTGCCTGATATGCCTTTTTCACTTCATAATTTGGAATAAATGCACTCTCTTCCTCTCTGTCATATCCCAGATATCCCAAATGAATCAGAGCTGTCAAAGCTTCATCCTTTGAGGAAACAGTAGAAAAATCATTCTGAAAAGTTTCGGTGTTTACATATAATTTTTTCCCTGACAGCATATTTACAATATCATCCCTCAAGCCCTCATAATTCATGTTTATAAATGTATTGATTGACTCAAATGATGATGTGTTTTTCCAATAAGAATCAAAATCCCTGTAATTAAGTGCCATCGACACAGAATTCGGATTATACATAAGCAAACCATCTATCAGATAGCCATTGTACCAGGCTTTCATGCTCTCATAATCCATGTTGTATTGCCTGCACAGCATCATGACTTCTTCTTCTGTAAAACCATAATATTGTGTAATTGGTCTGGATTTAAGCATTGTAAACTCCTGAAAATTATTCAATGCCGATTCGTCCTTTATTTTTTTAATCGGAAGTATCCCGGTTATATATGCCAAAGCAAGGAAGTACTTTGATTCCTCTGACTTAAATAATGAATGAAGAAACTGTAAATAATTATGAATCAGATTCTGGTCATCACTATTTCTGATTACACAATCCCATTCATCTATAATAATTACAAACTGTATCCCGGTAAGCTTATAAACAGACATAAGTATAACACTGAATTTCTTTGAGAAATCAACATTTTCTTCAAATTCATCCCTTAAATCCGACACAACGTATTCCTTGATTTTTTCAATGATATTTGCCTTATAATCATCCCAAAATGATGAAATATCAAGATGTATGACATTGTATTTGTTCATATGTTTTTTATATGCCGGATTTGTTGCAAGCTTAGTGTCTTCAAACAACTCTGCTGAATCACAGCCCCTGCTATAATATGCATCTATCATTCCGGCAGCATGAGATTTTCCAAATCTCCTTGCATGGCTTACTGCAATACATTTATCATCTGTCGATAATCTGCTATTTAATTCATTGATCAGTTCTGTCTTATCCACATATATTCTACTGTTTTTTGACTGTAAAAAGCTCTCATTTCCAGGATTAAAGTATATTCCCATCCCGTTTTCACCCCTTTGACATATAAAAATCAGCTATACTTTTTTATAGTATAGCTGATTATCTATATAATTACAAATAATAAATGAATCGTTTTGTTTTATCATTAATTTTTTCTTGCCTTTATCACGCTAACGTGGTAGCATGGTTACTAAATAAACTATTAAAGAGGTACTACAAATGAAAACATCAGAAATTATTGTATTTATCGTCTATCTGCTGTGCATGCTGGGTATCGGTATTTTCTTCTTCGTGAAAAACAGAAACGGCGGAGAAAAAACCTACTTCCTTGGTGGACGTGAGATGGGACCATGGGTTGCGGCGCTGTCAGCCGGAGCCTCAGACATGAGTGCATGGGTACTCATGGGACTTCCTACTTCTATCTATGCACTGGGCTTAGGTCAGGTATGGATTCCTGTAGGACTTGCAATCGGCTACACTATAAGCTGGCTGCTTGAAGCACCGAGACTGAGAAAATTCTCGATTGTAGCAAACGACTCAATCACCATTCCGCAGTATCTGACCAACAGATTCCTGTCCAAATCACTTGCACTGCAGGTAATATGTGCAATTGTGTTTTTGGTTGCATACACTATTTATGCGGCATCAAGCGTAAAGGCATGCGGTACTCTTTTCCACACTGTAATAGGAATGGATCCACAGATTGCCATGTATCTTGCTGCAGTGGTCATCGTAGGCTATACCTTCCTCGGCGGCTTCTCGGCTGTATGCTGGACCGATTTTTTCCAGGGCATGCTCGTGCTCAGCTCTATGTTTATAGCACCGATTTTTGCAGCATTTATGCTTGACACATCATCCATGTCAGCACTCCCGGGCGGTTACTTAAACCCGTTCTCAAGCTGGCAGGATATCGTATCAGGACTGGCATGGGGACTTGGTTACTTCGGTATGCCACATATCATCATCAGATTTATGTCCATCAAATCACAGAAGGATTTGAAAAAATCAGCAAAAATCGGAATTACATGGACTCTGCTTATTGTATTTTTTGCGACCTTAATCGGAGTAATCGGAAGACTTTTCCTTGGCTTTGACGAATCAATCAATGACAACTCTCTTGTTTTCATCCAGATTGTAAGAAAGATTTTCCCGGGTGTTATCTCAGGTATACTGCTCTCAGCAGTGCTTGCCGCTTCCATGAGTACCGCAGACAGCCAGCTGCTTGCTGCTTCATCTGCTTTCTCGAGTGATGTGTACAAGCCTGTCATCAGAAAAGGCAAGGCAAGTGACAAAGAGATGATGTGGACCGGCCGTATTGTCGTTCTTGGAATCTCTGTTGCAGCACTCATCATCGCTTCAAACCCTAATGCCGGCTCTATCATGGCACTTGTTTCCAATGCATGGGGTATCTTTGGAGCTGCCTTTGGACCTGCAATCATGCTCAGCCTCTTCTGGAAGCGCTTTAACTTCAAGGGTGCTGTTGCAGGAATCATAACAGGTGCTGCCGTTGATATATTGTGGTATGCGTTCCTTACATCAACCGGAATCTACGAGCTGCTGCCGGGATTTGTTTTAGGACTTATCGCAGCCGTTGTTGTGACACTTTGCACAAAGGAGCCTTCAAAAGAGGTTTATGAGCTCTTCGATAAGGCCGAAAAGTTTGATGAATAATTAAAGTAATTAATCAGTAAAGCACATAAGTAAAACCGTCGTACCCTGCTATTTACGGCCCTGGTACGACGGTTTTATTTTTTATTTTATTTTTCTTATGCGTTATGTTGTTTTTTTAGAAGAGCTGCTATGCCTGCTCCTTTTTGCGTTTCGTAAGAGCTGCGATTGATACGCCAAGACCTGCCATTGCGATAACAAGCCACATATACATATTGCTGTCATCTGAGGTCTTTGCTGCGCCTGCAGCAGCTGCTTTAGTACCTGCATTGGTATTTACCTTTACAAAGGCAAATGTGCTGAAATGGTCTGTCTCAAATACAAGCTTTCCATCTGCTACCCTTGATGTGCATGCTATAAGCTTGTCTGAATCCACACGGAATACCTTGATTGCCTCATTGTCAGCTAACGCAAAAGGCATATCCATAGTTACCTGAACCTTGTCTGCCAGCTGATGAAGCTGTGTAGCTCCATCTGTCAGATTAAGCTCATATATTAAAACATCCTTTACTCCTACAATTTTGTCCTTTACTACATCTGCAACCTTTGCCACTTTCTTCTCATCAGTTACCTTCTTTGACTCGAATTTTACTGTATCCGGAAGGATTCCCTTAGTGTCCTTTACAGTTGTTTTGGTGTCGGATATGCTTGCTACAACCGCTCCCGGTGTAAGAGCCTTTGCAGGCTGTGTGGCAGTATCACCGTTTCCTGTATTGTCCTTGTTTTCATCATCAGCAGATGGAGGATTCGGCTTATTATTGTCATCATCACCGGTATTACCATTATCGGCATCACTCTTGTCGGCTGACTTTGTCTGATATAAGTATAGGTCATCTGCTGTTCCCCAGCCACCTTTTGCACTCACGATTCCGACAACAAGAGTAACCTCTGTTTCCTTATCAAGCTTAAACGAAACGCTTGGAGTCTTCCAGTTTTTCCAGCCTGCAAGTGTTACATTGTCACCCTTAGCAATGACATTACCTTTGGAATCAACAGCCTTGGCATAAAGCTGATCTCCATCGGCACCCTGTCCTGCGTACTCGAAAATATACTCTCCTGAAGCAAGTGTGATAGCATTCTTGTATGTAATTTCTGCCTCGGCTACATCTGTGCCGGCATTGTACCAGTGAGCACATGCTGCTCCTGACTTTTTATCATCCTTGGTAGAAGAAACCGAATCGACAATCTTGTTATTGGCAGTAAAATTATCAGCCTTTTCAAAACCTGCATCATCTGCATCTGTAATGAGATTTTTCTGCTTTATAACTACTGTACATTTTGTTGTACCTATTGTCTTATCCTTATAAGCACCACGCTCGATTTTTCTGCTGAATTTGACAGTTCCTTCTACAGTGTAGGTTCCTGCCTTTGAAAAATCAATTCCATCTGTATTCCAAACAACGTTCTCTTCAACCTTTTCGGTATTGTATGTCACATTGATTGTTTTTGGAAGCTCTATCTCTTTACCTGCCTCTGCTGTGACATCTGCTGTTTCTATATCCTCAACTCCAATTTTCGTTACCTTGGCACCGGTCTTTACATACTTCCATACCTTAAGAGCTGCTGTTGCTGTTCCATCCGAATAAAACATTGCCTGATTATCAACAGCCGAACCACCATACCATTTTCCGGCATCATTTGGATCATACTCACCGCCGTAGCTTGCTGCCCAGCCTGAGCCTTTTTCCTCCCAAATCTTTTTATTTGCTTCATATCTTGCTGCTGCAGCCTCCTCTGAAAGACCTGTGGTATCTCCCACGGTAATCCATGCCGGCTCCCAGTAGTATACACCAAGGCCTCCTGCCTCATTTACTGCATTGATGAGGTTTCTTATGAAAGTAGACTGTCCCTGCACAGTGAAAGGCTCTGTGGCATCTGCCGAGTCATCATTATTCCCCTCACGAACAGTATTTCCATGACCATCCGAATCATCAAGTGTATATGCATAGCTTGTTTCTACAACCATTGCATCCTTGTTGTGCCTCGTCTGAACATAGCTGAGTTCTTTCTTTAAATTGCTCAGTGTTCCATGCCAGTATGGATAGTAGCTTGTTCCAAGAATATCATAATTTACATTATAATTTTCAAGGTTATCTGACCATTTTGTAAGTGTATTCTTCTGTGGGCTTTCCACATGAATCACAACCTTTACGTCACTGTTGTAATCCTTAACACCTTTTGAGCCTGCGGAAAAGAGCTTGCACATGGCATCTGTTTTTGTTTCTCCTATAAAACCGACTGTTGTCTCATTTCCAACCTGAACCATATCTACAACATCCTTTGATGCATCAATTGTGTTTAATGATTCGTTGATAAACTCCTCTACAGCTGCAGCCTTCTCATCAACTGTATAGCCCTTCCATGCCTTAGGCACCATCTGTTTACTCGGATCAGTCCAGAAATCTGAGCAATGGAAATCAACAAGCATTTTTATTCCGGCGTTGCGGCATGCATCAGCAATTTTCTTTGCGGTTGCCACATCGTTATTTCCACCACCATATCCATTTCCGTTTGAATCATATGGATTATTCCATACTCTGACACGGATATGGTTTATGCCGTTTTCTGCCAGGAATTTGCAGAAATCTGTCACGTTGTTAATTTCTTTTCCGCTATAATCCTTGTATACAACACCACTGCCTAATTCTGTTATAACAGATGAAATGTCCATTCCCATTATGAAATCAGACGACAAATCCTTTACCTTTGCAACAACAATATCGTCATTGTCTACTGATGTATCAATTTCAGGTGCCTTAGATGTAATAGTTGTGCATACATAACCAAGCACATTTTTATCTGCATCCTCAAGCTGGGCTGCAACATAATACTTACCGGCTGACTTTGTTGTGTAAGCAGCCTTAAGAGTTTTTCCGGAACCATTGTCATTTTCTAATGTTCCGTCATCCAATCCATCTATGTGGTCGTTCCATTTATCAACCCACCACCATAAATTTACTCCCTCAGGAAGTTCACTTATTTCTTTTCCATCATATGTAATCTTAGCTTCAAGATTGACTGTATCGCCATTTTCTACGGCTACATCTGTCTGGTTTACTGAAATTGTGTAGCCTTTCTGGTTTTCTTCGGAAGAGTCAGTATCATCTGCTTCTTTTTCATACAAAACAATATCATCAATTGCGCTGCCTTTATTCCATGCTGTCAGCTTTCCTGAAACAAAAACCTTCACGTCACTTTCCTTATCAAGAGTGAATTCCCCTGTCTCAATTGATTCCCATTTGCTCTGATCATCAGCCCACTCAGAAGCCTTTAAATCTGTGCTGACATATTCTCCTGCACTCAGTTTTAATCCACCTGCTGCACCGGTGCTTTTTATTCCAAGTTTATATGTTCCGGCCGGAAGCTTAACGGTCTGTGAGATAGATACATCTTTTTCTTCCTCTGTTTTATTTTCCCAGATACAATAATATCCTTTTTCTTCTCCTGACCCGTAAAGCCAGTTTTCAGTATCCTTTGGTATACTAATATCCCAATTATCTGCTCCTGACTCAAAATCCCCATTCACCACATATTCTGTGTCTACCCACTTTGCGGCCTCCTCTGCTGCCTTAACCTGCTCTGTACCCAAATCCGCCACAGCGCTCTGGCTTAAAAGCATTGCAAACACCAGTCCGGCACTTGTTATAGATGCCATTTTTCTCTTCCTGCTCATATTTTCCTCCTTGTTTTTATGCAGTGGTAAATGACTATCAAATTGATAAATATCAAAGCCATTAAGCCACTGTCATGCACCTTCTCCAATTGCATGCCGCGCATGATTTCATCTGTTCCATGTGCAGCAGCGCAATCGGTTGCAATAACTATATTTACAGTTTATACATTTATTGCGTACGTTTCAATTGACATAAATGACAAGTTATTTATGACCAATTTAGCAAAAATACATCAATTTAATATTTGTAAATATGGGAAAATATACAAAATTCAGCTTGTTCAAACGGTTATTCAAGAAATGACATTCACATTGATTTTGTGGAAATTTCACAATACTTTTACGCGTTTAGAAGTATAATAATTTTTTTATGCAAGTTAAATATATTTATATGCTTCAGAATTTTTAGTTTTTTCATAGGCAAATTGCCAGAGTCCCCGGTACTATATATAAAAAAGCCGTACAGCAGCTTATGAAATATTTTCAAAAGCTGCCATACGGCATATTTTTATTCAACTTCTACAGATGAAGCACTCGCTCTTTAATCTCCTGTGTTCTTCCCTGATTCCAGAACTGTGTGCCGATATAGCCGCATGTACGGCGGGCTACACTCATCTTGTTCTGGTCACGATTGCCACAGTGCGGGCACTCCCAGATAAGCTTGCCTGAGCCCTCTTCCTCCACGATTTTGATTTCACCGTCGTAGCCGCATACCTGGCAATAGTCGCTCTTTGTATTCAGCTCTGCGTACATGATATTGTCGTAAATGTACTGCATTACTGAAAGCACTGCAGGGATATTGTCCTGCATGTTTGGTACCTCCACGTAGCTGATAGCGCCACCCGGAGACAGCTTCTGGAACTGGGACTCAAACTTTAGCTTGTCAAATGCATTGATCTGCTCGGTTACATGCACATGATAGCTGTTTGTGATGTAGTTCTTGTCGGTAACACCCTTGATGATACCAAAGCGCTTCTGTAAGCACTTAGCAAACTTATAGGTGGTAGACTCAAGCGGTGTGCCATATATACTGAAATCGATGTTTGACTCCTTTTTCCACTGCTCACATGCATCGTTTAAGCGCTGCATTACCTTAAGTGCAAACGGTGTGCCTTCCTTTGGCTCTGTGTGTGATACTCCCTTCATATAGCGTACACACTCACAAAGTCCTGCATAGCCGAGTGAGATTGTTGAGTATCCGTTAAATAATAATGGGTCTATAACCTCTCCCTTTTTCAGACGTGCAAGTGCTCCGTTCTGCCAGAGAATCGGTGCTACATCGGATTTGGTACCAAGAAGCCTCTTATGTCTGCACATAAGCGCTCTGTGACAAAGCTCAAGTCTCTCATCAAGTATCTTCCAGAATTTTTCCTCATCCTTTTCTGATGAACATGCCACATCAACGAGATTTAAGGTAACAACACCCTGGTTGAAACGTCCATAGTATTTACGCTTGTTTGGATCAAAGTTCATGGCATGTGCCACATTTCCCGCTGTCTGTGAGCATCTGTCCACTGTGAGGAATGAACGGCAGCCCATGCATGTATATACATCTCCGTCCTTAAGCTCCTTCATGACCTTCTCTGAAATATAGTCAGGCACCATTCTCTTTGCAGAGCACTGTGCGGCGAGTACTGTGAGATCCCAGTACTTTGAATCCTCTGTGATATTGTCATCCTCAAGCACATATATGAGCTTTGGGAATGCCGGTGTGATATATACACCCTTTTCGTTCTTTACGCCCTTTATTCTCTGGTGCAGCATCTCCTCAATGATTGCGGCAAGATCTGCCTTTGTCTGCGGATCGGATACCTCATTCAGGTACATGAATACTGTGATAAACGGTGCCTGTCCATTTGTAGTCATGAGTGTGATGACCTGATACTGAATCATCTGCACACCGCGGTTGATTTCTTCCTTGACACGAAGCTCTGCTACCTCGTTGATTTTTTCTTCATCCAAATCAAGGCCTACGCTCTCGAACTCATTTAGCACCTGCTTTCTGAACTTCTCACGACTGACCTGTACAAATGGTGCCAGATGTGCGAGCGAGATACTCTGTCCACCATACTGTGAGCTGGCAATCTGTGCGATAGCCTGTGTAGCGATGTTGCAGGCTGTTGAAAAGCTCTTTGGTGTATCAATCATAGTCTCACTGATTACTGTGCCGTTCTGAAGCATGTCCTCAAGGTTTACAAGACAGCAGTTGTGCATATGCTGTGCGAAATAATCTGCATCGTGGAAATGGATAAGCCCCTTCTCATGAGCCTCCACTATATCCTCAGGAAGCAGGAAACGGCGTGTGATATCCTTGCTCACCTCACCTGCCATGTAGTCACGCTGCACGCTGTTTACAGTAGGATTCTTGTTGGAGTTTTCCTGCTTTACCTCCTCGTTATTGCACTCAAGAAGGCTAAGAATCTGCTGATCCGTAGAGTTTGACTTACGGACGATGGCTCTCTTATATCTGTAAGTAATGTAGTTTCTGGCTACGGTAAAGGCACGCTTGTTCATGAGCTGGTTCTCCACCATATCCTGTATCTCCTCAACGCTTGGAGAGCGCTTCATGTTCTCACATGCAGTCTCCACATTGCTTGCAATTTCCTCAATCTGATCAGCAGTAAGCTTCTCATAGTCCAGCACTGAATCGTTTGCCTTTCTAATGGCAGCTACAATTTTGGCTGCATCAAATATGTCCTCACTGCCGCTTCGCTTGATGATTTTCATGTAAATTTCTCCTCTCTGTATACTATATTTCATATAATGTAGCGTACTATATATAGTATCACCATCCAATACACATACTATATATATGCATTTTACCATGTGTAATGGCACAAAATATGCAGCTATAAATGAGATGTAATCATTAATTCATGTCACTGCCCTGCAATGTAAAGCGGGCTTTTCACCAAACAATTACAATATAGCTACATATAAAATGCCATATTATTTAATACAAATCTGTGCATCTGTCTTTTGATGACAATCTAAATTATACAAGATATTGTTGCTATGTCAATACGCTCAACAATATTTTGTAGCATTTTGGCTTATTGCACAAAAAAAGCCAAAATATTTATGCTACTTTTTCAACTCTATAATTATTCTGTTACATGTTGAGCTCTTCCATATTGTCAATCACCCTGTCCAAAAAACCAAGCATCATGTCAAATTCTTCCTTAGAAAAGCCTTTGTGCATGGCTTCCTCTATTACCCTTATATTTTCTCTCACACGGTTTTCGTGGTCCAGTGCTTTTTGCGTCAGCTCAATCCTCTTAAGTCTGGCATCATTTTCCATAGGTGTGCGCACGATATAGCCGTTTTTTTCAAGACTTTTAAGCATATTTGTCACTGTAGCTCCCGACAGGTGAAACTCTGCCTCAATATCCTTTTGAAATATATTTCTGTCAGGATTGTCCATAATATATCCAATCATCATGCCCTGGCTTCGCGGTATGCACTCGTTTTTGCTGCACCTTTTTCTGTCAAAATATCTGTCTATGCTCCTGCTGATGCGATTTATCTTGTGTCCTAAGTATTTGTCCGGTGTAAACTCCTTCATAACTGAAATCCTCTCATAAATTTTTCTTGACAATAAAAAAAGTATATCTATAATATACTTAGCACACTAACTAATTAAATGCAAGTTTTTTAGTTAGAAATTAATGTAAAATATAATAAGAAAGGACAAAACATATGTTAAAAACATTAGGTGCCCAAATAAAGGAATACAAATGGGCTTCGATTGCGACACCTGTTTTCATGCTGCTTGAGGTGGCTGTGGATACCATCATCCCCATTCTCATGGCATCAATCATAGACAACGGTGTCAATAAGGGCGATACAAAGCATATATATATCATGGGTGTGTGGATGATTGTCGCAGCACTGTTTGGTCTTTTGACAGGATGTCTCGGTGCAAAATATGGTGCAAAGGCCGCCATGGGCTTTGGAAAGAATCTGCGTGCTGCTATGTTTCGCAACATCCAGACCTTTTCCTTTGCAAACATCGACAGATTCTCATCTGCAAGCCTTGTCACACGTATGACAACCGATGTGACCAACATCCAGAATGCTTATATGATGATGCTTCGCATGGCTATGAGAGCTCCTGCATCCATAATATGTGCGATGGCTATGTCATTTTTCATCAGCCCACGTCTTGCGACAATATATTTAATCGCTGTCATTGTGCTTGGAGCTTTACTGCTTTTCATCAGTAAGGCGGCCATGAAATACTTCGACAGAGCCTTCAAGCGCTACGATGACCTGAATGAAAGCGTACAGGAAAACGTATCCGCTATCCGCGTTGTAAAGGCATACGTCCGTGAGGATTATGAGAAAAAGCGCTTTTCAAAGGCAGCACAAAATATCTACGATGTATTTGTAAAGGCTGAAAGCCTTGTGGTATACAACTCTCCGCTCATGCAGTTTACCGTGTATGCATGCATCCTTTTAATAAGCTGGCTCGGAGCTCATATGGTGGTAAACAGTACACTCACTACAGGTGATCTGATGGCTCTTCTCACATATTGCATGAATATTCTGATGAACCTCATGATGCTCTCGATGGTGTTTGTAATGATTTCACTCTCACTCGCATCTGCAAGACGAATCAGCGAGGTATTAAATGAGCAGAGCACACTGCACAATCCAAAGGAGCCGCTTTACGATGTGCCTGACGGAAGCATAAGCTTTAAGCATGTAACCTTCAGATATTCAGACACCGCTGAAACTCCGGTTCTGTCAGATATAAATCTAGACATAAAATCCGGTGAGACCATCGGCATCATAGGAGGAACCGGAAGCTCGAAATCTTCCCTTGTAAACCTGATAAGCCGTCTCTACGACACAGACACCGGCTCTGTAATCGTCGGAGGCCACGATGTGCGTGAATACGACATGGACACTCTCAGAAACAAGGTAGCTGTCGTGCTCCAGCAAAACGTGCTTTTCTCGGGCACCATACTCGAAAATCTGCGCTGGGGTGACAAAAACGCTACCACAGATGAGTGTATAAAGGCCTGCAAAATGGCATGCGCCGATGACTTTATCGAGTCCTTCCCTGACAAGTACAACACCTACATAGAGCAGGGCGGAACCAACGTATCCGGTGGCCAGAAGCAGCGTCTGTGTATCGCAAGAGCTCTGCTTAAAAAGCCAAGGATACTCATACTCGATGACAGCACCTCGGCTGTAGATACAGCAACAGATTCAAAAATCCGTGCTGCCCTCGCAAAAACAATACCGGGAACCACTAAGCTCATCATCGCACAGCGTATCTCATCAGTCATGGATGCTGACCGTATCATCGTGATGAATAACGGAAAAGTGGACGGCTTTGACACTCACGAAAATCTGCTTAAAAATAATGAAATCATAGAAAATCCGGTGGCTTGCGTAATGTTTGACCTAAACAATCTTAAAAAAGTAAACGATGCTTTGGGACATTCCGTAGGTGACCAGCTTATTTTAAATTTTGCAAGAATA
>OGMM01000558.1_pt1 | contig 16791 bp, 10 predicted proteins | sample 1573221 | NCBI WGS metagenome assembly OGMM01 (sample SAMEA2581988, study PRJEB24529) | metagenome | biome: Human gut stool | place: China | collected 2011 | reverse complement strand
AGGCATCACTGGATGCAGGAATGAACGCACATTTGTCAAAGCCGATTGTGATTGAGGAAGTTATAAAAACGATTTTAAGGTATGTTCATAATGATTAGCAGAGGTTCATGAATTAGTGGAATACAATTGACAGGAGGACCAAAATATGACAATGCGAGAGTGCTATGAAGCTATTGGAGGAAACTATGAAGCTGTCTTGGGACGCCTTCACAGCGAAGCACTGATTCAGAGATTTACATTAAAGTTCCTTGAAGACCAGAGTTATCTACAGTTAAAACAGGCATTGGAAAATAAAAATTATGAAGATGCTTTCCGTAGTGCACACACACTTAAAGGGGTTTGTCAGAATCTTTCTTTTGACCGTCTATATGAGGTTAGTAATGAATTGACAGAACTTTTGAGAGATAGAACCGGAGAGCAGCCGGGGATACCAGAGGCAATGGAAAAAGTAACAGAAGTATATGAGCTTACGATTGAAGAAATAAAGAATGGATTGTCGCATTAAGTAATGCGACATGACTTTCTGTCTTTGAGCAGGTGTTTGGAACACAATAAAACCCACACAGATAAAGGAAATAAAAGTATGGATAAAAGACAAAAAATTTTAATTGTAGATGATGCAAAATTAAACAGGGACATATTGAAGGAGATTCTCGGAGAAACTTATAATTATCTGGAAGCTGAAAACGGAAATCAGGCAATCCAGATGATAGGAGAAAATATAGGGATTGATCTGATGCTTTTAGATATCAATATGCCGCAGATGAATGGTTTTGAAGTCCTGGAAATAATGAAAGAAAGCCAGTGTATTAATGAAACTCCTGTAATCATGATATCTTCTGAAGCTGATGTTGATACTATGCGTAAAGCATATGAGCTGGGAATCACAGATTATATCACACGTCCGTTTGATTCTGTGATTGTGCAGAAAAGAGTTCAGAATACATTGGGACTCTATATGAATCAAAAGCATCTGATAAATGTGGTTTATAATCAGGTTTACGAAAAAGAAGAAAATAACAATATCATGATTCAGATTATGAGTAATATATTGGGATCCCGTAACAGCGAGAGCAGAGAACATATCCTGCATATTAAAACAGCAACAGAAATGATGTTAAGACAACTGGCAAAAACAACGGATGAATATCATCTGACAGAGGCAGACATTGCTTTAATCACAACGGCATCTTCACTTCATGATATTGGTAAGATTCGTATTCCAGAGGAAATATTGAATAAACCAGGCAGACTTACAGATGAAGAATTTAAGATTATGAAGACCCATAGTGAGCTTGGTGCAGCTATAATTAAGGATATGGATTTTCCACAAGATCATCCACTGGTACATACCGCATGGGAAATCTGCAGATGGCATCATGAAAGATGGGACGGAAAGGGCTATCCGGATGGATTGAAAGGTGAAGAAATACCAATCGCTGCACAGGTGGTATCAATCGTTGATGTTTATGATGCACTCACTAGTGAAAGATGTTACAAGAAAGCATTTGATCATAATACAGCAATTAAGATGATTCTGGATGGACAATGCGGTCAGTTTAATCCGATACTCCTTAAGTGCTTTAAAGAACTAAGCCCATCGTTTTCTAAATTGATTAGCAAAGAGAATGATGATAATAAATATTATAATGAAGCACAGAGACTTTCAAATGAAATACTCAGCGATAAATCCTTACCAAACCAGATTTATTCGCAGAGTCTTATAAAGGTTATGCAGGAAAAGATCGATTTCTTCAAATCAAACAGTGGCTTATATTCGATTGATTATAATGCGGCTTCAGGTCAGCTAACTATATTAAATGAAAAACAGCAGATATTATGTCAGGTAAATAATCCGAATTTCAATCTGTTCAAAGAATTTGGAATAAATAGGGAAGATGCTCAACGTATTCAAGTTTTCTTACATCAGACATCTGTATATAATAAAGAAATCTCTGTGCAGATAAAAGCAAAAGTGGAGAATGGCAGTCAGATGTATAAACTGAAATTACATACGTTGTGGTCTCATTTAAAAAAGGATGGATATATCGGAATCATTGGATATTTTGACACTGTAAAATAGATAAACGCAAAGAGGGGAGAATTCGTAATGAAAAAGAAAAAATGGAACAGATTTTTGCCGGGGCTTCTGGTAATGGTGACAGTTATATCACTTTTGTCAGGCTGTGGCGGTAAAAGTGCGGAAAAAGAAGATGTAGAAACAATTACGGTGTACTTATGGAGCACAAGCCTATATGAAAAATATGCACCATACGTCCAGGAACAACTTCCGGATATCAATGTTGAATTTGTAGTAGGGAATAATAATCTGGATTTCTACAAGTTTCTTAAGGAAAACGGTGGATTGCCAGATATTATAACATGCTGTCGTTTTTCACTGCATGATGCGAGTCCACTTAAAGATGGTCTGATGGATCTATCCACAACCAATGCGGCCGGTGCTGTCTATGATAGTTACCTTAGCAATTTTATGAATGAGGATGGAAGCGTAAACTGGCTTCCGGTGTGTGCGGATGCACATGGTTTTATAGCCAACAAAGATCTTTTTGAAAAGTATGATATCCCTCTTCCAACAGATTATGAAAGCTTTGTTTTTGCTTGTCAGGCATTTGACAAAGTGGGAATCCGTGGGTTTACTGCGGATTATTATTATGATTATACATGTATGGAAACACTGCAGGGTCTGTCTGCATCAGAGTTGTCTTCTGTAGAAGGTCGCAAGTGGCGTACTATCTACAGTGATCCGGATAATACAAAGAGAGAAGGTCTGGACAGTACCATCTGGCCGGAGGCTTTTGAAAACATGGAACAGTTTATCAAGGATACTGGACTGAGTCCGGATGATCTGGATATGAATTATGATGATATAGTTGAGATGTATCAAAGTGGAAAGCTTGCAATGTACTTTGGAAGCTCTTCTGGAGTAAAAATGTTTCGGGATCAGGGGATTAACACAACATTTCTTCCATTCTTTCAGAAGAATGGTGAAAAGTGGCTTATGACTACGCCGTACTTTCAGGTGGCTTTAAACAGTGACCTGACAAAGGATGCGACACGCCGGAAGAAGGCAATGAAGGTGCTGAACACAATGCTTTCAGAGGATGCACAGAACCGGATTATTAGTGATGGACAGGATCTGTTAAGCTACAGTCAGGATGTGAATCTTAAGCTTACGGAATATCTGAAAGACGTGAAACCTGTGATAGAAGAAAATCATATGTATATCCGCATTGCGTCAAATGACTTTTTCTTGGTTTCCAAGGATGTGGTCTCTAAAATGATCACAGGAGAATATGATGCAGAGCAGGCTTATCAGTCATTTAATTCCCAGCTCCTTGAGGAGAAATCCGCTTCTGAGAAAGTAATATTGGATTCACAGAAATCTTATTCCAACCGTTTTCATAGCAGCGGCGGAAATGCGGCATATTCGGTTATGGCCAACACTCTGCGTGGCATTTATGGGACAGATGTGCTTATTGCAACCGGAAACAGCTTTACAGGAAATGTGTTGAAAGCCGGATACACCAAAAAAATGGTGGGAAGTATGATTATGCCAAATAGTCTTTCAGCTTATAGCAGCAAAATGAGTGGGGCTGAGCTAAAAGAGACAGTGAAAAACTTTATAGAAGGCTATGAGGGAGGCTTTATACCATTTAACCGTGGTTCTCTGCCTGTGTTCAGTGGCATTTCTGTGGAAATCAAAGAAACAGATGATGGCTATACATTGAGTAAAGTTACAAAGGATGGAAAGAAAGTTCAGGACAATGATACTTTTACGGTAACCTGTCTTGCGATACCTAAACACATGAAAGCTTATCCGGCAGATGAGAATATTGTGTTTGATGGAGCAGATACCACTGTAAAAGATACCTGGACAGAATCTGTATCAGAGAATAATGCCGTTCTTGCAGAGCCCAAAGACTACATGACCTTGAGGTGAGAAGTATGGATATTAAGAATTATAATAAAGACAGAAAGAGAGCTGTTATGGGAAAAAGATTTGGGATAGCGGCCTTTATAGCTGTTTTTGCGTGCATTATTCTGCTGATTTTCCAATATTTTAGATTTGTATCGAAAACTGTTTATGAGGAAAGCGTTTCTCATCTGACGGAAGTTTTTCATCAGTCTGATAATATGCTGAGAGAACTGACAGATAAGAATCTGACGTATCTTCATATGTGGGGTGAGAATCTGCAGAATATCACCAGTGAAGATGAAATTCGTGATTATATAAAGAAAGCACAGGAAGATGCAGGCTTTGTAGAATTTTATTTTCTGTCAGCTGACGGGAACTATAAGGTTATAACAGGCAATACCGGGTATCTTGGATTACAGGAAAATATTGAAGAGGAAATCCGGCAGGGAAATGATGTTATTGCGAATGCAGCAGTTCCAGGAAAATCCCAGCTGCTTGTTTTTGCCACTCCTAAGGCTCATGGAATTTATCAGGGATTTGAATATGATGCGATTGCTATTGCCTATGAAAACTCTGATATCGTAAATGTACTGGATATCTCTGTTTTCAATGGAAATGCCCAGAGTTTTGTTGTTCATCCGGATGGCCGTGTTGTGGTGGATCATTCTTCTGCATCATGGGGGAATGTGTATAATTTCTTCGGGTTTCTAAGAGAGCATTCTGATATGTCTGAAAAAGAGGTCAATGAGCTTTTGGATAAGTTTAAAGCAGGACGTACCGATGCGATGCTGCTAAATCTGGATGGAAGGAGCTACTATCTGGTCTATGAAAAATCGGATATCCAGGACTGGATGTTCTTAGGACTTGTACAGGCGGATATCGTCAATGCCAGTATGAACAGTCTGCAGCGTAGTACGATACTTCTTGTCAGTGCGGTTGTGTTATGTATTGCCGCATTCTCTATAAGCCTTGTTATTCAAAAAAGCAGGATAAACTTAAAGAAAAAAGATACGGAGATACTGTACCGGGATGAGCTGTTTCAAAAGCTTTCAATGAATGTGGATGACGTTTTCCTGATGCTGGATGCAAAAACATACCATGCAGATTATGTTAGTCCTAATGTGGAAAACCTGCTTGGCATTATGGTAGAACAGATTCGTAAAGATATTAATATTCTGGGAAAACTGCATATAGCAGAACAGGGAGATCCAGAGAAAAATTATCTGGAAGAAATACAGGTTAATGGACAGAGAGAATGGGATTTTGAATATGTTCATCTGAGGACAGGGGAAAAACGCCGGTTCCATAATATTGCAATGGGCAGTGAAGTAAACGGTAAAAAGAAATATATCCTGGTTATGTCAGATCGTACTGCTGACTGGAAAATGAATCAGGCACTTTCTGAGGCAGTACGTGCTGCAGAGACGGCAAATAGGGCAAAGAGTACTTTCCTTTCTAATATGTCTCACGATATCCGCACACCAATGAATGCGATTATCGGTTTTACAACACTTGCGGTAAGTAATATTGATGATAAAAAAAGAGTCCGGGATTATCTGGGCAAGATTCTTTCCTCCAGCAATCATCTGCTCTCACTGATTAATGATATATTGGATATGAGCCGTATCGAGAGTGGAAAAATTCATCTGGAAGAAACTGAGGTAAGCCTGTCGGATGTACTTCATGATCTGAAGACCATCATAAGTGGGCAGATTTATGCAAAGCAGCTGGATCTTTATATGGATGCAATGGATGTGACAAATGAGGATGTTTATTGTGATAAGACAAGACTGAATCAGGTACTTTTAAATCTTTTGTCTAATGCAGTTAAATTTACTCCTGCAGGAGGAACTATTTCTGTAAGGTTGAAGCAGTTCCCAGGGACAGTAAAGGACAGTGGACTGTACGAGATCCGGGTAAAGGATAACGGAATCGGCATGAGTACAGAATTTGTAAAGAAGATTTTTTCTCCTTTTGAGAGAGAGCGTACTTCCACAGTCAGCAGGACTCAGGGTACAGGACTTGGCATGGCCATTACCAAGAATATTGTAGATATGATGGGTGGAACGATTGAGGTTCAGACAGAACAGGGCAAAGGTACTGAATTTATTGTCCGTCTGCCATTTCGGATTCAGTTTAAGCAGCATCAGACAGAGAAGATTGCAGAACTGGAAGGCCTTAAGGCACTGGTTGTAGATGATGATTTCAATACCTGTGACAGTGTGACAAAAATGCTTGTGAGGATTGGAATGCGTTCAGAATGGACACTTTCCGGAAAGGAAGCTGTTCTTCGTGCACGACAGTCTATGGAACTGGGAGATGCATTCCACGCTTATATCATCGACTGGCGTCTGCCGGATATGAATGGCATTGAAGTCACCCGCCAGATTCGCAGCCTTGGTGATGATACACCAATCATTATCCTGACTGCTTATGAATGGTCAGATATCGAAGTGGAAGCCAGAGCTGCAGGGGTAACTGCTTTCTGTGCAAAACCAATGTTCATGTCAGATATCAGAGATACGTTGATGATTGCCATTGGACAGATGCAGGCAGAAACAGAGGATACACGCCCTTTAGCATCAGGTTCAGATTTCAGAGGCAAATGTATATTGCTTGTGGAAGATAATGAACTAAACAGTGAAATTACAGTGGAGATTCTTAATGGATATGGATGTCAGGTTGATACTGCCGAAAATGGAGCAGAGGCAGTTAAGAAAATTAAGAATTCGAAGCCGGGTGATTATGATCTGGTGCTGATGGATGTGCAGATGCCGGTAATGAATGGATATGAGGCTGCCCGCCAGATACGTGCTCTGAATGACCCGGCACTGGCTGGAATTACCATTCTTGCCATGACTGCCAATGCATTTGATGAGGACAAAAAGAAAGCACTGGAATGCGGTATGGATGGATTCTTAACTAAACCAATAGTTATTGATGAATTAATCGGTGTATTACAGAAAAATCTGGATTAGTTAAGAAAAAACAAAGTGATGCTAAGAAAACGTACGGTGATAATTGGCAGAATAATGTGGGTGAGACAGATCATATTGATCCGTTAGCTAATTATGTGGCTCATCATCGGAATTATATGCGTTATTGTGTTAAAAATATATCGGCCTATATTGAAAAATATACAATAAATTATACAAAACTGCTAAAAATATTTGAAATAATTATATAAAAATAGCAATTGTACCCAATAAAATAATGTGATACAATCAAGGAAACTAAAACAAAAGAAATAGTTTCCTTGATTTTTTGTTTTATAAGCGTCACTGATACACAACATTAAAAGGAGCATTATGGATAATAAAGAGAAGATTTTACAGGCAACGATACAGGCATTTAATCAAAAAGGCCTTAAATTTACAATGGACGATATTGCTTCTATTCTTGCAATGAGTAAGAAGACAATATATACAATTTTTAAAGATAAGAACACTCTGTTTATGGAGATGGTAGATTATCTGTTTGACACGATTAAAGAGAGCGAATCAAAGATAATAGAAGATGATACATTATCAACAATTGAGAAGATAAGACGTATTCTTGGAGTTATGCCTGAGAGTTATAAAGATATTGATTTAAGACAATTGTATATGTTAAAAGACAAATTCCCGGAGATATACAGACACGTTGAAGAACGTCTGGAGAATGGCTGGGAGACAACGATTAAGCTTTTGGAACATGGGATTGAGGAAGGAGTGATAAGACCGGTTAATTTATTGATGTTTAAGATGATGATGGAGGCATCAATAGAACAATTTTTCCAAAGAGATATTCTTATGAGGGCAGGAATGACATATACACAGGGACTTGATGAGATTGTGGGAATATTATTAGATGGTGTGGCAGTTAAGGAAGGTAATTGATAATAAAAAGGAGAAATATATAATGCAGGACAAATCAAAGGTTATATTTAACAATGAAATTGATAGAAAGACATATAGAAAAGCTATTAATTCCAAAAAGAAATACGCAAGAAAATATGGTGATGACAGCAATGCCGACTATAGGGTGACAATAAAGAAGAACAAATACATAGGTGATATGCTTGGCGTGTATGATGTGAGAGTTGCAGATAAGCCTGCCAGCGTATCTAATGGTAATAAAGAAGAATTTGAAACTGATAAAGGTATTATAATTGGCAATATAAGAATGGGTTTTGGACATTACAGAATATCAATGGCGATTGCTTCAACGGCTAATGCACTTGGATATGTTCCTTACTGGATGGATCTTAATTCTTATGATAATACAACCTGTACTAAAGTTATAAGGGCACAGAACGACCTGTATTCACTTGGTTCAAGGTTATCACAAAAGAGCAGGCTGTTTAACAGACTGGTGTGGGAACCAATGAATTACGAGGGTTTCAGAAAGCTTTCCTATAACGCTTCAGACCAGAAGAATGCAGAGCTTATGGCACCTGTATATAAGAATGTTCCTAAAGATATTCCGGTTATTGCAACTCACGTATGGCCGGCACAGGCGGCAGTACACGCAGGTATGAAAAATGTTGTTAATGCAATACCGGATAACTGGCCAATGGCATTGCATTTGTCAGAAGGAAGTATTCATACAGTCCAGACTCATTATGCTTATCAAGGTTACAGGATACTTAATGGAATGGACGGCAATAAGGTGTTAAATGAAATGCCAGCAGATAGTCTTGTATACACAGGACATTATATCGACCACGAGCTTGTAACTAATATTGAGGCTGACTGCAATGCAAGAATAGCAAGAAAACAGAACGGAAAGCCTATGAGATTTCTGCTTACAATTGGTGGTGCAGGTGCACAGAAAGAGATATTTGCCCATATAATTAAATACCTTATTCCTTATATTAAGAAGAATAAGGCAGTGTTATATGTTAATGTTGGTGATTATAAAAATGTATGGGACGAACTTATAAAAGATATCCCACAGATGAGAGAACTGACAACAGAGCATTTTGACAACTGGAAAGACACCAAGGCGTTTGCTGCTAAGGCATTATCAGCCAGCCAGATAAACAATTCTGATGTAGTGACAGATAACAATAGAGATGATAATTCTAAGAATATTACAGCAGATAATTCAAGTGAAGACACATCTGATAATATAACAGGTATCCACGGCTTTTATCACAAGAATATATTCGAGGCAGTGTATTGTACTAACCTTTTGATGAGGAGTGCAGATGTGCTTGTTACAAAACCAAGTGAATTAGCATTCTATCCAGTGCCAAAGTTATTTATAAAGCGAGTTGGTGGACACGAACAGTGGGGTGCAGTCCATTCAGCAGAGATAGGTGACGGAACACTTGAGTGCAGAGATATACCTCATACTTTACAGATGATAAAGCTGTTTATGGAAGATGATACGTACATTACAGATATGTGTGAGAACATAAAGAAGAATAAGCAGATGGGTATATATAATGGTGCATATGAGGCTGTCAAATTAGCAGTGAATATGAAGAAATCAGACATTTAATATGGCGTGCAGTAATCAGACACTTAAAAAATATGAAGAAATCAGACATATAGAAAGAAAAGAGGTAGCGTATGGGGCTTAATAAGAAAGAAATGGCATCTTATGGCATAGGTGCGGTTGGCAAAGATATGGTTTATATGTTTTGTGCAAGTTATATTCTGTATTATTATCAGGATATACTTGGGGTTAGTGCGATAGCAATGGGGATTATACTTCTTGCGGCACGAGTATTTGACGCATTTAACGACCCTATAATGGGTGTAGTTGTTGCAAAGACAAGAACCAGATGGGGAAAGTTCAGACCCTGGCTGTTTATTGGAACATTGCTTAATGCTGTTGTATTGTTTCTGATGTTCTCTGCACCACCAACACTTGATGGCGGCGGACTTGTTGCGTATGCCGCAGTAACTTACGTTTTGTGGGGCGTTACTTATACAATGATGGATATTCCTTATTGGTCAATGATACCAGCTTTTACAGAGGGCGGTAAGGAAAGAGAGAATATGTCAACAATGGCACGTTCCTGTGCAGGTGTAGGTTCAGCACTTGTTACAATTATTACAATGCAGTGTGTATATATGCTTGGAAAGGGCAATGAATATGCAGGTTTTAAATGGTTTGCACTTATAATATCAATACTGTTCTTTGCTGCAATATTTATTACCTGCCTTAATATTAGGGAAAAATCAACAGTTGATGTTGAAACAGTATCAGTAAAGCAGATGTTCAAGGCACTTTTCCAGAATGATCAGGCTGTTACAGTGGTTATAACAATTGTTCTTATCAATACATCTGTGTACATAACTTCTAACCTTGTCATATATTTCTTTAAATATGATTTTGGCGGTGCAGACTGGTACAACGGCTATACACTATTTAATACATTTGGTGGTGCAATACAGATATTATCAATGATGGTATTGTTTCCGCTTCTTAGAAAGTTTTTGAACACAATAAAGATATTTTATGTAAGCTTTGTTATGGCTATTGCTGGTTATATAGTTTTATTTATTCTTATATTCACATCAATGTCGAATGTGTTTATTTTGTTTATTCCAGCATTTTTCATATTTGCGGCAAATGGAATGTTATTAGTCTTAACGACTATATTTCTGGCGAATACGGTTGATTATGGCGAATTTAAGAATAAGCGAAGAGATGAGAGCGTTATATTTTCAATGCAGACATTTGTTGTAAAGCTTGCTTCAGGCATAGCCGCATTAGTTGTGTCAATATGCCTTTCAGTGTGCAGGTTAAGCAGCAATACAGATGCGGTTACAGATGCTGTGGCTGGTGGTTCGGTAGTAGGACTTAGAATGACAATGACAGTAATTCCGATAATAGGTCTGCTTATCGCAGTATTTTACTTCCACAGAAAGTACATTTTAACAGAGCAGAAAATGGAAGAGATAACGGAAAGAATTAAGGAGAGCCATTAATGATAACGATTAATAATAATATGTATGTGCTTGATACTGACAATACATCTTATGCGTTTGCCGTGCTTGGAAGCGGGCAGTTGGAGCATTTGTATTATGGAAGAAAGTTACACGCCAATGAGGCTGTGATGACAGAGAAGCATACATTTATTCCGGGTAATACTAATGTATACAATAAAGATTATTCGTCTTATTCGCTGGAAGATGTGTGCCTTGAAATGTCATCATTGGGAAAAGGTGATATAAGAGAGCCATTTATTGAAGTCACATATCCTAATGGAAGCAATACAACGGATATGGTGTTTGACAGGGCAGAGCTTATACAGGGCAAGGAAGAATACGACACGGTTCCGGGGTCTTATGATGATAATGGAGAGGTTGAACAGCTCGTTATCTATCTTAAGGACAGGAATTATAATCTCACACTGGAGCTTCATTATTATGTATATGAAAAATGTGACATTATAACGAGAAGTGCGAAGCTTGTTAATTCAGGAAATGAGAGCGTAAGGCTTGAAAGATTAATGAGTATGCAGCTTGATTTAAACGAGAGTGATTATGAATTGTCGTTCTTTAATGGTGCGTGGGTAAGGGAGATGAATAGAAGCAGAATATCCCTTCGTGCCGGTAAGTATGTAAATGAGTCTGTAACAGGAACATCATCGAACAGAGCTAATCCATTTTTTATGATAGGAAGAAGTTCAACGACAGAAGATTATGGCGAATGTTATGGATTTAATCTTATATACAGCGGCAATCATTATGAAACGGCACAGGTTAATTCATATGGTAAATTAAGGCTTGTATCGGGAATTAATCCAGCTACATTTTCTTATATTATTGAAGCAGGAAAATGCTTTGAAGCTCCAGAGGCAGTGCTTACTTATTCATACCAGGGGTATAATTCGATGAGCCATAATATGCACGAGTTTGTAAGAAAGCACATTGTGCGTGGAAGCTGGCGTGACAAGGAAAGACCAGTTCTTATTAATAGCTGGGAAGCGGCATACTTTAATATTAATGAAAGAAAGCTTGTGAAGCTTGCAAAGGCAGCTAAGGATACAGGTGTTGAACTGTTCGTTATGGATGATGGCTGGTTTGGTGAGAGAAATGACGACACAAGTTCATTAGGTGACTGGACACCGAATAGCAGAAAGCTTCCAAATGGAATAGCTGGCATTGCGGATAAGATAAAAGAATCCGGGCTTAAATTTGGAATATGGGTTGAGCCTGAGATGGTGAGTGTGAACAGCAGATTATATGAGGCACACCCTGAATGGGTAATTGAAATACCAGATGTAGAACATTCAGAGGGACGTAACCAGAGAATCCTTGATTTAACCTATGAATCTGTTCAGGACTATATAATTGAGAAGATGAGTGAGGTGTTCTCATCAGCAGATATATCTTATTTAAAATGGTATATGAATAGAATATTCAGTGATTATTATTCTAAAAATCTGCCGCCTGACAGGCAGAAGGAAGTATCACATAGATATGTGTGTGGTTTATACAGATGTATGAAGGAGCTTACTAATAGATTTCCTGATATATTATTTGAGGGCTGTGCGGCAGGCGGCAACAGATTTGATCTGGGAATGTTATGCTATTTTCCGCAGATATGGGCAAGTGATAACACAGATGCACTTTGCAGGGCACAGATTCAGTATAATTACAGCTATGGTTATCCGTTATCGTGTATTTCAGCCCATGTATCGGCAAGCCCTAATCATCAGACATTAAGAAATATGCCGTTAGAGAGCAGATTTGCAGTTGCTGCATTTGGGCTTCTTGGCTATGAATGTAATATGTGTGATATGAATAAAGAGGAATTAAATGCTGTGAAATGTCAGATTGAACTGTACAAGAAGTTAAGAAATGTATTCTTTACTGGTACATTTTACAGGACAGAAAGCTTTGAAGAAGAAAATGCAGGTAATGCCAGTGTATTAAATAATGGTAAAGGCAACAGGGCAGAATGGACAGTAGTATCAACAGATAAGAAGAAAGCTGTCGGATTAATTATGCAAAAACACGTTATACCTAACACACAGTATGCCTGTTACAGGGCTAAAGGCCTTGATGAAGCTAAGAAATACCATTTTTACAACAGAAAGCTTCAATATGATATTAAAGAATTTGGTGAGCTTGTTAATATGGTATCGCCAATACATATTAAGCAGGGTTCGATGTTACAGGATATATTGTCTAAGCTAAAGAAAATGGATGGCGAGACAGAAGATTATGTTGCGTATGGAGATACACTTATGTATTCAGGTGTTAAGTTAAAGCAGGGTTTCAGTGCAACTGGATATAATGAAAATGTCCGATTTTTTCAAGATTTTGCAACGAGATTATATTTTATGGAAGAGGTAGAAGATGATGGTTACATCACAATTATATAATACTACTTTCTGTCTTCCCTTCATCAGAAAGCTTATATAATACTACTGAATTAACTGAAGTAATTGGTTCGGGTGGCATTGATAATATATTAAAGGATTTATATATTGATAAAAGTCAGCTTGAATATCAGAAAAAAAGATATATTAATGCTCTGAACCGCTTCACACAGTTATATGGTGAAGGAGATGTGCTTATATTCAGTGCACCGGGAAGAAGTGAGATTGGCGGTAACCACACAGACCACCAGAATGGAAAAGTTCTTGCGGCTTCTATTAATCTGGATATTATCGCAGTAGTAAGACCAGTGAATTCCAAGGATAGTATGTCAGAGGAAGGCAGTTTATCTGGGCATAGTGGTGTTAATGCCGGGATTATAAGAATTGTGTCAGACAATTATCCAATGATAGAAGTGGCATTATCGGACACGGATATTAACAAGGAAGAATACTCAACAACTAAGGCACTTGTTAAAGGTGTGATTGCCGGTTTTAAGAAAAATGGCTTTAAGACAGGAGCATTTGATGCGTTTATAACAAGTGATGTGCCTATGGGAGCAGGGCTTTCATCATCTGCGGCATTTGAAACACTTATAGGAACAATACTGTCACATATATATAATGAAGGAAAAGTATCAGCAGAAGATATTGCAGTTATCGGACAGATGGCAGAGAATGAGTATTTTGGTAAGCCTTGTGGACTTATGGATCAGATGGCATGTTCGGTTGGAAATATGGTCTATATTGATTTTAATAATAAGGAAAATCCAGTTGTTAATAAGCTTGCTGTGGATATAAAAAAATTCGGTTACAGCTTGTGTATAACTGACACTAAAGGTTCACATAAGGATTTGACAGATGATTATGCAGATATCCGTCAGGAGATGAATGCAGTTGCAAGTTATTTCGGGCAGGAGGTTCTTCGTGGTATTACATTAAAGGATATACTTGATAACGTTAAAGAACTACAGGAGAAGTTCGGTGACAGGTGTATACTAAGAGCAGTTCATTTTATAGAGGAAGATGAGAGAGTAGAAAATGAAGTGAATGCTCTTACATCTGGAAATATTGATGAATTCTTGAGGCTGGTATCAAAGTCAGGTGATTCATCTTACAAATATCTTCAAAATATATATTCAACCAAAGATACTGCCAATCAGGGCATTTCACTTGGACTTATGATGAGTGAAATATTCTTAGGTGATAATGGTTCATATAGTAATGGTGCATACAGTAATGGAGTATGCAGGGTTCACGGAGGTGGATTTGCAGGAACAATACTTGCAATTGTAAAAGATAATGCCGTAGATGAATACAGAAGAAATATGGATAAGATATTCGGTGATGGTGCAAGTTTGAAAAAAGGGCTGAGAAATTGCGGAGGTGTCAGAATAATATGAAAGATATAGACAGTCTTATATTAGAGCTTGTTAATTATGCTTTAATGAATGAACTGATAGAAGATGATGACAAGATATATGTAACTAACAGATTGCTGGAAGTCTTTGAAAAAATCGGACTTGATACAGACAGTGATGTAATTAATGGCGATGTTGATAGTAAGGAGTATACTACAAGGAGAATATCCGAAATTCTCTCAGACTGCCTTGAAATAGCCATAAAAGACGGACTTATTGAAGATACCCAGCTTAACAGGGATATATTTGACACTAAGATAATGGGTGTACTTACTCCAATGCCTTCTGTTGTGAGAAAGCATTTTAAGGAGCTTTATAATAATAGTCCCAAGTTTGCTACAGATTATTTCTATGAGCTTAATAAAATATGCAATTATATACGCTGTGACAGAATTGAGAAAGACCAGAAATGGAAGTATAATTCAGAATATGGCACTATAGATATAACGATTAATCTGTCAAAGCCGGAGAAAGACCCGAAGGATATAATCAGGCAGGGACAGATGGCGGCAAGTGGTTATCCAAAGTGCCTTTTGTGTAAGGAAAATGAAGGTTATGCTGGTACACTGTCACATCCTGCAAGACAGAATTTGAGGGTTATACCACTTGAATTAAGTGGCGAGAAATATTATATGCAGTATTCGCCATATGTGTATTATAATGAACATTGCATAGTGTTTAATGACAAGCATATACCTATGAAGATTGATAAGAGTACGTTTAAGAAACTTATCGAGTTCACAGAGAAATTTCCTCATTACACATTAGGTTCTAATGCTGATCTGCCGATTGTAGGTGGTTCAATATTAAGCCACGACCATTTTCAGGGTGGTGCATATGAGTTTCCTATGGCAAGAGCAGAATATGTATATACATTTGATATGGGGCAGTTTGGTGATGTCAAGGCAGGAATTCTTAACTGGCCTATGTCGGTAATAAGACTCAGCAGTAATAATAAAGAAAGTCTTGTTAATGCCTGCGATTATATATTAGACAAATGGAGAGGCTACACTGATGAAGAAGCTTTCATATACTGCAATACTGATGGTGAACAGCATAATACGATAACTCCGATATGTAGAAGAAAAGCTGATAATTACGAGATGAATCTTGTATTAAGGAATAATATTACGACTAAGGAGTGTCCTTGGGGTGTGTACCATCCGTCAGCTAACCTTCACCATATTAAGAAGGAGAATATAGGCCTTATTGAAGTTATGGGAATGGCAATACTTCCGGCACGTCTTGATAAGGAAATGGGTATTTTGAAAAATGTACTATTAAATAATGAAGATATCCGCTCAATCAGCGAGATTGAAAAGCATGCAGGATGGGTTGAAAGCTGGAAAGATAATTATGATATAACCAGCGGCAATATTGATGAGATAATAAAATCGGAGATTGGCAAAGTATTCGTTCAGGTGCTTGAGTGTGCAGGTGTATACAAGACAGATGAAAAGGGAAGAGAGGCATTTATAAGATTTACTAACAATTTAACATAGTATGATGAGAGAGTCGGAAATTTAAAAATGTTACACAGTAATTTAAGAATGATATTATAATTGGAATTGACCACGGCTGGTCGATGATGAAAACCGTAACTCAGGTATTTGTCACAGGAGTAAAGGAGATTACAACTACTCCGGCACTTTTTGGAGATGTTCTTGAGTATGACGGCAAGTATTACAAGATTGGAACAGTAAGACAGGAAGTAAAAGACACAAAGGTTGAGGATGACAGCTTTTATCTTCTGACATTGGCAGCAGTCGCAAAGGAATTGAAGAAAAGAGGATTATTCGATGCAAGGGTATTTCTTGCAGTAGGACTTCCACTTACCAGATTTGGAGCAGAAAGAAATAACTTTATCAAATACCTTACAAAGAATAAGCGTGTTGATTTCCGATATGAGAACGAAGCATATCATATTGAGATTGACGATGTGGCGGTATTTCCACAGTGCTATGCGGCTGTGGTTGATAAGATACCGACTATGGCAAAGAAAACACTGGTAGTTGATATTGGTAGCTGGACAATAGATATTATGCCTGTGATTAACAAGTCACCGGATGAATCAAAGTGTGTGACGATTCCAAAAGGTCTTATTACCT
>OGMM01000553.1_pt1 | contig 16946 bp, 9 predicted proteins | sample 1573221 | NCBI WGS metagenome assembly OGMM01 (sample SAMEA2581988, study PRJEB24529) | metagenome | biome: Human gut stool | place: China | collected 2011 | reverse complement strand
TGCCGTTTACCTGCTTAAAGTGGCACTCCGGTATAGTGAAATATGGATGAAAATCCACATAATTGTCTGTAAAGATACTGTGTACCCACTCAGGTGAAAGCTCCTTGTGCTCCTCGTCCGATACCTGCTTGACCATGTATCCGACCTGCTCTCTCATCTGCTGTGGCACATTGATACCGAAGCTCTGCTTAAGGATATATGCCACTCCGCCCTTTCCTGACTGGCTGTTGATACGGATAACATCAGCCTCGTATGTCCTGCCGACATCCTTTGGATCTATAGGCAGATATGGAACCGTCCACTTATCAAGCTTCTTTTCCTCTCTCCATGCCATGCCCTTTGAGATTGCATCCTGATGTGAGCCTGAAAAAGCAGAAAAAACAAGGTCTCCCGCATATGGCTGTCTCTCGCCTACCTTCATTCTGGTAAATGTCTCATACTTCTCCCTGATCTCAGGCAGATTTGAAAAATCAAGCTGTGGATCCACTCCGTGTGAGTAAAGATTCATGGCAAGTGTCACGATATCTACATTTCCTGTTCTCTCACCGTTTCCAAACAGCGTACCCTCTATCTCCTCAGCTCCTGCAAGCACACCAAGCTCTGATGTGGCAACACCGCAGCCTCTGTCATTATGAGGATGTAAGCAAAGCACTACTCCGTCTCTGTACTTGAGGTGCTTGTTGATATACTCTATCTGTGTGGCAAAAACATGTGGCATAGCATTCTCTACTGTGGTAGGAATATTGATGATAGCCTTATTATCAGCCTTTGGCTGCCATACATCAAGCACAGCGTTGCACACATCAACCGCATAATCCACCTCAGTGCCCGAAAAGCTCTCCGGTGAATACTGGAAACGGAAATTACCGTCAGTCTCTGCTGCAAGGTCTCTCAGTAAAATAGCTCCGTCAACTGCAAGCTGCTTTATCTCTTCCTTTGACTTCTTAAACACCTGCTCACGCTGTGCAACAGATGTGGAATTGTACAGATGTACAACTGCTCTCGGTGCTCCCTCAAGTGCCTTGAAGGTCTTCTTGATGATATGCTCTCTGGCCTGTGTCAGCACATGTATAGTGACATCATCAGGAATCATATCCCTCTCAATAAGAGCTCTCGTGAAATTGAACTCTGTCTCAGAGGCTGCCGGGAAACCTACCTCGATTTCCTTAAAGCCTATATCTACAAGCATCTTAAAGAAGTCAAGCTTCTCCTCAAGACTCATCGGCTCGATTAGAGCCTGGTTGCCATCACGTAAATCAACCGAACACCACAGTGGTGCTTTATCTATATAATCCTTCTTAACCCAGTCATAAGTGCATTCAGGAGGCAGAAAATAACTGCGCTCGTATTTTTCATATCCTTTCATCTTAAAACCTCTTTTCGTTTGAACTGATATAATTGTAACACATAAGCGCAGTTATTGGAATGATTATATTTAATCACTTTGATTGATGTAATTTAATTTTTTATAAAAAAATAATCAACTTTATTGATTTTGATTATTCTAATCAGATATTTAGGCTAAAATATCCGGCTAATCCTCTCTCTTATTACCCCAGAAAAACAATGCAACTGTTCCCGGACCGGTGTGGCTTCCTATAGTCGTACCGATATCATTTATCTCTACTTTTCCCTTCATCTTAGGGAAGGCAGCCTCAATCAGATCAGCTACGGCTTTAGCATCCTCATAGCATGCAGAATTTGATATATAGACCTTATCCGAATAATCGGCACCATCCTTGCAGAGTGCCTGCATCTTCACAAGCATCTCCTTTATTGCCTTCTTTTTGGTGCGGATTTTCTCACGCACAATAAGCTTTCCCTCATTGCTCACATTCATGAAAGGACAGATATTAAGCACATTTCCCACGAATCCCGCGGTCTTTGAGATACGGCCGCCCCTGATAAAAAATGTAAGGTCTGATGAGAAGAACCAGTGATTCACCTCAAGTCTGTGCTCCATGGTCCAATCAGCAAGTGTATCAATATCCATGCCGCTATCCCTAAGGTCAGCGAGCTTATCCATCAAAAGACCAAAGCCTGACGATGCTGCCAGCGAATCAATCACATATATCTTTCTGTCAGGGTATTCCTCCTTAAGAGCCTCCTTTGCAAGCCTTGCCGAGTTGACTGTACCTGATATACCGGAGCTTAGTGTACAGTGAAGCACATCATATCCCTCATCCAGAAACTGCCTGAAGTACTCCATGTACTCCTCCTGATTGATCTGCGAGGTCTTTGTCATGGCACCTGCCTCCATTGCCTTGTAGAAATCCGGCAGTGGCATGGACTGTCCTAAATCATCCATATACTCTTTACCGTCAAGCTCATAGTGAAAGCATGCGTACTTAATATTTCTCTCGAGCATATGCTCCCTGGTAAGATCTGCTGTCGAACAGCAGCTGATAACATAATTTGACATATTATTTTCCTTTACCTTTAATTATATGATACCTTTTGCCCCTTTAATCATTATATATAATCAGACACATATGGTATCTCATGATATAAAATATCGTCAAGCTTTGCAACAGCATCATACGTAGTCTGTATTTTGCCCATCTGCAAAAGCTTCTCAGCACTCTTGTAGCCTAAAAGCAGTGTGGTAAACGTGCCAATAGACATGCTTAGGTGATACTGTGGATTTTTGTCGGTGAGAGCACAGTGCCCTTTCTCAAAATCAATGACAAATGTGCCATTGTTCCACGGAAGAAGTTCATCTGCTATCTCAAAGCTAAAACAGCCGCCCGGGCCATCCGGGTCACAGTTATACTGTGATATAAACTGCGCCACGTCGATGATTCTGCCCATGGCATATGGTCTTATTGTCTCCTTTATATCACTGTCATCGAGCTCAAAAGCGATGGGCTCGCTGTAATAGTTGTTGCCTCTGACCTCATCAATCATGGAATCGTGCGCATGAATATACTCCCACAGACCAAGCTGCGCCTCACGGTTTAAGTAGATGAGCTCCTTGATGTGCATGACATCGGAGCTGATAAGATACACCATATAGCCACACGGTTCGTCATCCTCGTTATAGTAGATGGCGACCATCGTATCGTCCTCATCCCAGCGGAAGTACTCCTCCCAAGCCAGATTGTTTCTGTACAGACAGCCGTGAGTCTTCGCGGCAAAGTGAGTATGAAGCTTCTTAAACTGCTCGTCATCCCACTGCACACGGCGCACATAGCCCGGCTCCTTAAGCTTTGTAGGAATCTGTCTGTCCTTTATCACATATGTCATCTTGTTTGAGATAATCTCCCAGCCAAGCCCTCTGTAAAGAGGTATGGAGTATGGATACAAAAGGGCAAACGACTTGTTGCTATCGCGCATCCTCGTAAGACTCTTTCTCATAAGCTTCTTCATGAGACCATGACCTGTGTACTCAGGATACGTGCACACACTTGTGACAAAGCCCACCTCGTAGCGCTCACCATATATATTCATATCGAGCGGATATACCGCAAACTGAGCCACAAGCTCCTCTTTTTTGTCTATGATATTGAAGCAGCCAAGCACATCAGCTCTCTCAAGCACCGGAAACTTCGACTGCTTGATTTCATCATCCTTCCAACCGGTCTCGGCAAGATCTGCCTCTGTTACCTGAAAAGCATAACGAAGCAGTGCATTGTATTCCTCCGCATCATCCTTTGTCAGTACTCTTATCTTAAATTCATCTGATTTAAAAGAATGCATAGTGTCCTTTCTCGCCTGTCTTTACTGTATACATCAGATCATCCGCCTTCTTAATGAGCTCAGTAATCTGGCTCTCACTGGTGACATTTCTCTCATATGAAATACCAATAGAACAGGTGATATTCTTCTCCTCTTTAAACTCTACGTCATGATTCAGGTATTTCTTTATCTGGCAGCTGAAGCCATCGGCCTCTGCAATCCTCGCATAGATGTCCTTCGCAATATTCTCAAGCTCGTATCTGGAGCATGACTCAATGACTATGATGAACTCATCACCGCCATATCTGCTCACAAAGCCTCTGTCCTTTGCCACTTCCCTGAATATAAAGGCCATCTCCTTAAGTATCAGATCACCTATATCATGACCATACGTATCATTATAATGCTTGAAGTTGTCCAGATCAATAAACATAAGTCCCACATCCATACCACCTGATGTCACGCTTATGCGCTTTTCAAGCTTTTCAATCTCCTGATACATACCTGCTCTGTTGTATATGCCTGTCAGCATGTCGGTAACTGCGGCCTGTTTCAGTCTCCTGTTCATCTCATTAGCCTTCTCGTTGGCCTCAATACGGGCAATGGAATACTCAAGTTCTCTGAATAACAGCTTGAAAATACTCAAATCATCCTCGTTGAGCATGTATCGCTCTATGGAGCCATGCCAATTCTCCTTCATGCGCACATATGCTATAAGCACACTTGAAAGCGCATCATTCTTGATAAAAGGCACCGCAGCAAATGAACATACATCATCCACGCCAAAGTACGAGATGATATTTTCATGCTCGTAGAAGTCCTCTCCAAGCTTTGATGTGGCAAACCCCTCCGGATAGTCTATCATGATATCACATATACCCTTTATAACCTCATCTGTCATATCACATTCTGTATCATTATAAAGCACCTGCGGCTCCTTCGCGTGCAGATCTATAATCAGCGCACAGTCCAGACTGAAATGATTGATAAAATTGCTCATGGCATTTTCAATCATAGTCTCCTTCTTCTGGTCATTTACATCTACAATAGTCTGCCATATGGAAATAAACTCAATCTGGCGCTTTGAGCTCTGATAGTCCTTAGCAAGTCCCTGCTGCTTTACAAGCAGATCAATCTGTCTTTCATTGATAAAGCCTTCACTCAGTGACTCTAAGTTGATATTTTTTAACATTTCAAGCGGAGCTGCTTCTGCTATTTCATGCATTCTTTTATTGTGTGCATCTAAAAGTATTCTCTCATGCTCTATAAGCTCATTTTTGCCGAGCTGTTCAAACAGCTTAATCCTGCTTTTCCTGTATATCGAATATGCAAAAAACTCATTGCCCTCCGCATTAACGAGGTATCTCTCTGCATCCTCAAACTGTAAAAAGGCTTCTTCCTTTTTATCATCGTGCCACAAGAGCATAGCCGATGCAAATGAGTACAGAAACATCTCATCATCGCATCTGGAATAGTCATGAACAGCCTCTGTTCTTGTACTGTCAATTACCCTGTATATGACGTAATTGAGAAACTGCTTGCAGCTGAGCAGATAGCGCTCACAGCTGAATCTGTCACCTGAAAATATAGATGCAAGTGCAAGAAGCGCATATACCTTACTCGTGTTGCACACTCTTAAGCTGTTTAGATGAAGCTTTATAATAGTCTTCATGGCAATTAAAAGTGCCTGGACAGCCTCCTTATAATTACCCTGCATGATATAGTTAAGAGACTTGTTATAATACACCTCAGCTATATCCTCCGGCATCTTCAGATAATATAACATATTTATTGCAGTATTATAATAATCGTCAACAAGCTCATTTTTACCCATGGCACTCAGATTGTAGCCTATAGCCGTAAGTACTCTCGCAACATATATATTGCCGTGTTCCTTCATGAACTCGTATGTACGGATAACATATAAAAATGCTATCTCATTGAGACCGTTTGTGCTGGCAAGCATGATAGTCTTCTGATATGCATCATACACAAGCTGCTCATTTTCTATCTTCTTTGCAAGCTCAAGTCCCTTTGTAAAATGCTTTAGCAATGATTCATCATAAAATGACTGTTTCACCACATCCCGGCTATTGTCATATGCGTAAATATATATATGCGCAAGATGATTTCTGTATCCGTGCTTTATAATCTTTTCTATAAATTCATCACTGACAGGTATATCCTGCACACAGAAAAATATATTGTACCAGCCCGACATCTTTATCATAACGGACAAAAGCTCGGACTTGAATTCGAGCAATTCATCATCCGCCAAAAGTGCATAGTCATAGGCTTTCTTTGCACAGCCCTCAGCCTTCTCAAGCTTGCCCTGATACATATAGCAGGTGCCCTTCATAAAATAATATATAGAAAAATAATGCTCACTGTCACTTTCCGGTATCAGCGCCTTGTACTCATTCGTAAGCTCAATCGCTTTGGACATCTCTCCAAGTAAAACAGATGTCCTTGCATAGATCAAATAAAAACGTCTCAGACTCTTTTCATCAATCCATGCATCCTCAAACTTAATCTTGTGCTCTATGATACGACAGCCTCTCCTTGCCTGCTCATAATCCAGAAACTCCATAATATTTGATGCTTCCTGAATACTCTGCTCAAAGTTTGTAGTGATATACAGCTCGTCATCACTTGTGTCTCTTATATGATTCTTCTGTTGTCCGGCACTGCCTATATAGTATATGGCACTCCTGTCCTCAAGAGACTCGACTATACGATCCCACACCTCAACAGTACTGTCAGTACCCTTGACCTGGACATTAACACCTAAGACAATACCGATATTGGTGCACGGATTGTCAATCAGATACTTGATGGTCTCAATAGAGCTCTTTGACGCCATCTGGAATCTGTTTATCACAATCATCAATGGTCTCACTTCTGAAAGCCTCTTAAGCATGTCAACTATGGCCTTAGTCATGCGTCTCTGCTCGTATGCTACCTCATTTAACAGCACTGTCTCCTCTCGGAAACACTCACCGGTCTCATAATAGCTGTTTAACACCTGTCTGTGCAGGTAGTACACACCGCACTCCTTTTGGAAATCATCAAAGCTTCCGCCAATAAAATGCCTGTGCATATTGCATATGATGTCTAAAAATGGCTCATAAGCTCCGACTAAAGTGTTGTAAGAGAACTCACTGTATGCAAAAAAGACGTTATCCTCATTGCTTTGATAACGTCTTATAACCTCAAGATTTTCAATCGAAAAATCATTGCTATAATTCGCCATTACGATATTTCGAGTCTCTTTTCCTATGCGATTGTAAATCTGTTCAATTACCCCACTATAATACTTTTCTATCATCTGATAACCCCATCACGTTCTAAATCTAACACAGGATAAATCTTTCCATGTAGTTAAATTTCCGAAATAATCCTAAAAATATAATAGCCCAAAATTCCTAAAAAGTCAATCTTTTGACTCAATAATGATAAATTTTCCTCTATGGATATCAATCACTGCATGGTCATCAATTATTTCATTGGATATGCCAAGCGATGTAAATCTGTCAAATGAATAATCCGTAACAGGATACTTAAAGCCTCTAAGGCTCACCTCATTGTCGTCTGTCACTGCTATAAGAGAGACAACCCTGCCATACTGGGCTGATTTTTCAATGGTTACGGGCTTATCTGCCATCCTTATACGGTTGTTTGTATCGATAATGCTGATATCAGTTCCACTTTCCAATCCTATTCCCAAGAGTGAAATATTGCCGAGCACATGGTCTATTCTGCTGCCGGTTGCTCCAAGCAACACTATGCTTCGTGCACCCTCTCTTATGGCAAGTCTTATGGCATACTCTGTATCAGTATCATCCTTTATGGGATTGAGCCTGTGTATCTCGGTCTGTCCCTTTCTCTCAAAAAACTCCAAGGCCTTTGTTGTGGCTGAATCGAAATCACCTACAATTATATCAGGCGTGACACCGTTTTCGTACAGGAAATCCATTCCGCTGTCAGCCGCAATTATGGCATCTATTCCATCAGTCTTTATCTCATTTAAGCCGAATTCCTTATCTATTTTTCCACCACATACAATCAAATACCTCATTTTATCCACCTTCTTATAAATAACATATCCACATTTACTACAGCCCCGGAAGCATTTTTGTTTTAACCTGCATCTGTTACATCATGATATTCAGAAAACCCTTTACATTTTCTTCTATATCTCCGCTAAACACCGCACTTCCCGCAACAATGATATTGGCTCCTGCCGCAAGCAGTGTCTCCACGTTCTCAAGATTAACACCACCGTCCACCTCGATATCAGCCTTATTTGCGGTTTTCTCAAGAAGTGCCTTTAAGTCGCGCACCTTGTCTACAGTGTACGGAATAAGCTTTTGTCCTCCAAAGCCCGGATTTACAGTCATGATAAGCACCATGTCCACCTTGGGAAGCACATACTCTATGGCTGAGAGCGGAGTAGCCGGATTTAATGCTACACCTGCCAGTATGCCCTTTTCCTTTATTGCCTCGATTGTCCTGTCAAGATGCTTACATGCCTCCGCATGGACTGTGATGATATCTGCTCCTGCTGTCGCAAAATCATCTATATATCTGACCGGCTCATCTATCATCAGATGCACATCAAACATACGCTCTGTACACTTTCTGATTGTCTTTATGACCGGCAGTCCTATTGATATGCTTGGAACGAAGCTGCCGTCCATAACATCTATATGCACATACTGTGCTCCTGCCTCATCAAGCTGCTTAAGCTGCTCTCCGAGTATTGAATAATCCGCTGATAAAATTGATGGTGATAAACAGTTCATGTTTTCCTCCGTTTGATTATGCTTTAAATTAATACTTTTGTCTATTTTTAAGCTCCTCATATAAAAGCTTATAATTATCATACCGCACCTGCGATATTTTACCATCTGCAAGAGCTTCCTTCACGCCGCAGTCCGGCTCATTTATATGACTGCAGCCCTGAAACCTGCAATATGGCTCATACTCTACAAACTCCGGATAACATGTCCACAGATCTTCCTTTTCAAAGCCCGGCACATCCATCGAGCTAAAGCCCGGTGTATCCATGATATACGTGCCATCCTTTATAGGGATAATCTCAGAATGTCTGGTCGTATGCTTTCCGCGCTCTATTTTCTCACTTATATGTCCGGTCTCCATCTGCACATCATCCTGCAGACAGTTAATGATAGATGACTTGCCAACTCCCGAGGGACCTGCAACCGTGGTCGTCCTTCCCTCTAAAATGTGCTTTATCTCATCTATGCCCTCACCTGTTTTCGTGCTGGTAAAAAGCACTCTATAGCCAGCCGGCTCGTATATGCTTTTAAGCTCCTGCTGCTCTTTAGGTGTGATTAAGTCCTTTTTGTTGAAACATATGGTAACCGGGACATGCTGGTACTCCATCATACACAAAAACCTATCAAGCAGGTTGAAATTGGGATCCGGCTTTGCGGATGCAAAAATAACCAGGGCCATGTCTATATTGGACACAGCCGGTCTGATAAGTTCGTTTTTCCGTGGCAGTATACGCTCGACATTGCCTATGTGCTTTTCATCATCGAGGACTGCTATGTCGACGATATCGCCTACCAGCGGCTTTATCTTTTGTTTTCTGAAGTTGCCTTTTGCTTTGCACTCGTAGAGAGTGCCGCCTGTGGCAGTTTCTTTTGCTTCTTTGGTTTCTTCTACGTAGACATAGTAGAAGCCGGCAATTCCTTTAATAATTTTTCCTGTCATGGTTTTCCTTGTATTGCTTTTGTATTTGCAGGAGTCACGCTTTCGGTGGGGATGCCGCGCTTTGAGGTTGTGTGTGTGGCGTGGCATGCATATATTCCTCTTAAAAAATATGAAGCAAACCCCGGGCTCTTCTACAGACAAGCTATGGTTTGCTCTGCCATGTTCTTTCCTCGGTAGGTTTATGGCACCCCGGGGCAGTTCATATTTTTTCCTCGGAACACATGCCTGCCCCGCTATCTACAGTCCTTCTCCGCGAATTCAGGTTCTCGTCCGCGAGTTGGTGTGGTAGTGGGGTGCGGATAGCACCACTTCGTGGGTGCTATCCGATGGCTACAATAAGGAGATGTATTGCCATCCACGTTTTCATCAAATTATGGTACTTGTACAGAAATCGTTTTTTCTCCCGGCTTTTCACCTGTTACATTTCCATTCTCATCCTTGACAGGCTCTGTATACTGCCATGTAACCGTTACTGTACCTGTTTTACAGTTCATTGTTCCACTTACTGTAACTGAAGCTGATGTTACATCACTTCCGCTTGCATAAGTTTTTCCGTCAGAACCCACAAGTGAATATGAACCACCTGTAATATTAACTTCTCCGATATCAAGCTTAACTGTCTTACTTACGTTAGTTGATATCTCCTGCTTACCCTTACTGAGTGTCAGTGTGATTGTAGTGCCTGCGGCTACGGTTTCGCCGGATTTGGTCTGGCTGATTACGTTGCCGGCTGGTACGGTGTCGCTGTACTGAGAGTCGGCGTAGGTGTACTTGAGCCCTGCTCCTGCGAGGGCACTTTCTGCATGTGACTGTGAGGCGCCTACTACGTTTGGCACGGTGATTGGCTTCTGGCCCGGTGAGAGGGTGACTGTTACTGTGCTGCCCTTTGCGGCCTGTTTCTTTGCTGATGGTGACTGTGCTGTTACTACATCTGCTGCTACACTGTCATTGTAATCTCCATACTCGAAGGTGACACTAAAGCCTGCTGATTCGAGTGTACTCTTTGCCGAGCTCTTGGTCTTTCCGATTACACTTGGTACCTTGACCATCTCAGATGTGCTATCACCTTTTCCTGCGATAACTACATTAATCTGTGAACCACGTTTTACTGTATCTCCGGCCTTGACATCCTGCTCAAGGATTGTGCCGTCCTTTTTATCTGACTGCTTTGTCTCAAATGCAAATACTGTGAGGTCAAGCTTTAAGCGGTCTACTGCCTTCTGAGCATCCTCCACTGACATGCCTCTGATGTCAATCATCTGGCCCTCTGTCTCAGTCTGTGTCTCTGACTCTGATTCAGACTCGGTCTGTGTCTGTGACTCTGTCTGCTGTGACTCTGAGTTCTTTTTGCCGCCAAACTTAAACACTCCTGCCACTGAAAGTGCAAGATATATGATAACTATTACAATGATTACGGCTGTTACTATACCCATGATTGTGATTGCTTTATCCATCTTTGGATTTAAAAGCTTGCCGTCATCATCATCGTCATCATCGTCGTCTAAGAGTGACTCATCATATTCATCATCATCGTCTTCATCGTCAGCATACTCATCATCATTATCTGCATCGGTATCATCATCGTTTAAGTCCTCTGCGACACCTCTGCCCTCTTTTATCTTGTCAAGCTCCTCCGGGCTTATAACCTTGGTCTTGCCACCGTCAACGAGTGGTGCTATTGTGACGAAATCCTCATCAGGATGCGCAAGAGAGCGCCTTATGTCTGTGAGAAGCTCCTCAATAGTCTGGTATCTGCGGTCCGGTGTCTTTTGTGTACACTTTAAGATGATTTTCTCAAAGCTGATTGGCAGATCCGGTGCGTAGATGCTTGGCCTTGCAATCTCCTCCTGTAGGTGCTGCAGTGCAACTGCCACTGTGGTATCACCGTCAAACGGCACACGGCCTGTAACCATCTCAAACATTACGATTCCCAGTGAGTAAATATCACTTCTGCCATCGACGAAGCCGTTTCTTGCCTGCTCCGGAGATGCATAGTGTACTGAGCCCATCACATCTGAGCTTATTGTATTTGAAGATGTAGCCTTTGCAATTCCAAAGTCTGTCACCTTTACCTTGCCATCTGTAGAAATAATGATATTCTGCGGCTTGATATCACGGTGGATGATATTTTTATTGTGAGCGGCCTCTATGCCCCTTGCCACCTGGATTGCAATACTTGCAGACTCCTTGAATGACAGCTGGCCCTTTTTCTCGATATAAGTCTTAAGTGTGATGCCCTCGACATACTCCATAACAATGTAGTACAGACCATTCTCGCTGCCTACATCATAGATATTTACGATATTCGGATGCTCAAGTCCTGCTGCTGACTGTGCCTCAGCACGGAACTTGGTCACAAATGAACTATCCTCCGAAAACTCCTGCTTTAAAACCTTTATAGCTACAAAACGGCTCAGTATATGGTCTTTTGCCTTGTATACATCGGACATGCCACCTGCGCCAACCTTGCTTAGGATCTCATATCGATCCGATAAAAAACTTCCTATCTCTAACATCTGTTATTACCTCGTCTTAAAATGGTTTAATAATCATTACAGTGATATTATCGCGGCCACCATTTGCATTGGCCATGGCGACAAGCTGTGACGCTGCTGTCTCGATATTATCATTTTGCCTAATAGTATCGCATATTTCTTCATCTCTCACCATATTGGTAAGTCCGTCTGTACACAGAAGAATCATGTCGTCCTCACATAGCTCGACCTCAAAGAAATCTGCCTCCACATGATCTGCTGCCCCGACAGCTCTCGTGATGATATTCTTGTCCGGATGAACTCTCGCCTCTTCGGCATTTATCTCACCCATCCTGACCATCTCATCAACCAGTGAATGATCCCTGGTAATCTGTCTGATCTGCTCTGTGCCACCTACAATATAAAGCCTGCTGTCACCTATATTAGCCACAAAAAGCTTGTTTCCTATAATAGTTCCTATAACTAAGGTGGTACCCATTCCACGCTTAGCTTCATCCTCACGAGACTCAGCCACCAAAAGCTCATTTGCCTTGTTGATAGCCTCTTTGATGATGGATACCGGTTCATCCCCGGCATTTCTCGATACCGATGCAACCACACGCTCTATAGTGTATCTGGAAGCATAGTCACCGGCTTTGTGTCCTCCCATTCCATCTGCTACGATGAAAAGATTCGGAAGATTTCCTACTGCAGTGTCAGACGAGAAATAAAAATCCTGATTCATCTCACGAATAGCACCTGCATCCGTAATGGAAAACGTCTTCATCTAGTTTATTCCTCTCTCCTTATCTATATGCTTCTTGCGAAGCTGTCCACAGGCACCGTCTATATCTCTGCCCATTTCCCTTCTAATAGTAACATTAATTCCGTTTTTTTCAAGCCTATTTTTAAAAGCCTCTATAACACCCTTGTTGGACTGCACGTAGTCGCGCTCCTTTATCGGGTTTACCGGAATCAGATTTATATGGCAGTTCATGCCATGTACGAGTGCCGAAAGCTCTGCGGCATCCTCGGCTGTATCGTTCACTCCGCCTACCAGGCTATACTCAAAGGTGACTCTGCGGCCGGTCTGTGCAAAATAATATTTGCATGCATCGACCACATCATGTATATCATAGCTGTTTGCAACCGGCATGAGAGCTTTTCTCTTTTCCTGGTTGGAGGCATGCAGTGAAAGTGCCAGCGTGATAGAAAGCTTTTCATCTGCAAGCTGTCTCATGCGCGGTACGAGACCACATGTGGAAACTGTCAGATTGCGCTGACTGATATTGATTCCGTTTTCATCAGTGAGAAGCTCTATAAAGCGCAGCAGATTGTCGTAATTGTCAAGCGGCTCGCCTGTGCCCATGACAACTACATTTGAGATGCGCTCTCCTATGTCCTTGCCTATCTGATAAATCTGGTCAATCATCTCAGACGGCCTAAGCCCCCTGACGAGACCGTCAAGAGTGGATGCACAGAATCTGCACCCCATCCTGCAGCCAACCTGCGAAGATATGCATACAGAGTTTCCATGCTTGTACTTCATAAGCACACTTTCTATGACATTGCCATCGTCGAGTGCAAAGAGATATTTTCTCGTGCCATCGAGCTTTGACACCTGCACCTCCTCTTTTTTTAGCGAGATAAGTATTGCATTGTCCTTTAATACCTGTATGAACTTTTTTGAAATATTGGTCATCTCATCAAAGCTTTCCACATGCTTCACATGAATCCACTCATATATCTGCTTCGCACGGAATTTCTTTTCTCCGAGCGATATGATAAACTCTGTGAGCTCGTCCATATTCATTGATTTGATGTCAGTTAGTTGTTCTTTTATCTGTTCCATATTATTTTTATTAAATCTGCATTTAACTATTGTTTTTACAATTTATATTTATTAATTCATGATTTATTTTAATATCATAATTTGTTTTTTATAAATCTTGCAATAAAGAATCCGTCACTTCCATGCTCACCGGGCAGTATCTGTTTCATTCCGGTGCCCTCAGCAAAGCTCTTATCCAGCTCAAACTCCGGGTGCTTTTCAATAAACCACCTCACATTGTCCTCATTCTCAGCCTCATCTATCGTACATGTACTGTACACAAGCACTCCGTTTGGCTTCACGTATGTATGCACGGTATCAAGTATCTGTCTTTGAAGAGCGGCAAGCTCATCTACAGACTCCGGTGTCATCTTGTAGCGGATGTCCTTCTTTCTTCCGAGCACTCCAAGCCCTGAGCACGGCAGATCACAGATGAGTATATCTGCCTTTCCCGCAGAATCAGCATCAGGCACTGTGGCATCCCACACCTCTGCCGACATATTGTCAAGGCCATGCCTTTCTATATTTTCCTCAATCATATCGACCTTGTTATCGGTCAGGTCACGCGCGAGCACATGGCCACTTCCCTGTAAAAGCTCAGCTATATGGGTGCTCTTGCCACCCGGTGCTGCGCATACATCTATCACATAGTCGCCCTTCTTTGGAGCAGCCGTCTGTGCAACAAGCATGGAGCTTATATCCTGCACATAGAAAAGTCCGTCTCTGAAGCTCTGCAAGCCATTCAAATAATCAAATCCAGATATAACAAATGCATAATTAAGTTCATCAACCGCTGTGACCGTCACACCCTCTGCCTCAAGCATTGCACGAAGCTCATCCGGAGTACACCTGGTCAGGTTTGTCCTGATGCTTATTGTGCTCTTATTGTGGAAGGCCTTGAAAATCTCCTCTGCCTTCTCCTCTGTGTATGCCGCAACAAATCTGTCCACTATCCACTGTGGCATAGAGTATCGGATGCTTAATGTATCAAGCTGTACTGAATCTATATTTCTTGCAATATTTCTGAGAACACCGTTTACAAAGCCCGAAAGCTGTGCAAACTTATGCCTCTTTGCAAGCTTCACCGCCTCATTGCATACAGCTGAATCCGGCACCGCGTCCATGTACTTTATCTGGTAGACGCTCATGCGAAGAAGGTTTCTGATGAAGGGCTTCATCTTCCTTACCTTTGTCTTTGAGAAAGAGTCTATGATGTAGTCGAGCTGCAGCATATACTCGATAGTGCCGTCAACAAGCCTCGTCATAAATGCTCTGTCCTGCTTTGACAGATACTGATACTTGTCAAGCACACTACGAAGCACGATATGTGAAAATGCTCCACGCTCATTAATCTCAATAAGCATCTCAAGGGCAAACTCACGCGTATCTACAGAGTGCTCATTATGCGCTGCCACGTTTGATTTTGCCGGTCTGCCCTGTATATTATTTTTGTTTATTTGGCTATTTTTATTATTATGATTATTTTTACTATGATTATTTATCATGATGATGTTTCCGAATAGTTACATATACATTTAATTTTCTAACTAATATATCCAATTTGAACTGCCACCCTGTAAAATCACAGACAAACAGCAGCTAAAACAATATCAGTCGTCACGTCTGCGTCCGTTTGTGATAAGTATTATACGAAGGAGCTGTAAAATAGCAGCCGCCGCACTGGCTACATAGGTAAGTGCCGCTGACTTGAGCACCCTTCTTGTGTACTTAAGCTCGTCATCTGCAAGTATGCCCTGTGTACGAAGCATGACAAGCGCGCGTCTTGAAGCATCAAACTCTACCGGCAATGTAACGAGCTGGAAAAGCACTGCTGCCGAAAACAGCAATATGCCTATATCAATAATAAGCCCTGACGAGCGTGTGTTAAAGAGCAGGCCGATAAGTATGACCGGCCATGCAAGCATGGAGCCAAAATTGGCTATAGGCACAAGTGCACTCCTGATTGAAAGAGGAGCATAGCTTTTTGCATGCTGTATAGCGTGTCCACACTCATGGGCTGCTACGCCAAGTGCTGCGACCGATGTGGCATTGTACACAGGATCAGATAAATTCACTGTTTTGGTGCGCGGATCATAGTGGTCCGTCAGACTGCCGGACACATGACGCACCTGCACATCATATATGCCTGCCGCCTGAAGCACTCTCTGAGCTACCTGTGCGCCATTCATGCCTGACATGCTTCTTAGCTGCGAGTATTTATTAAATGTACCTTTAACTCTTGCCGATGCAATCATACATATCACTGCACCTATCACAACGAGTATATATGTCGGATCCCAGTAATAATATCCCATGTATCATCTCTCCTTGCTGCTTATTATAATGCGTGTAGTAGTTTGTCAATAGTTACTTATAATGAATAACTATAATGTGAAGAACGAGCCCTCTTCCACATGACAGCCTCTCAAAAACGAGCCTGTATCCATGCGCTTCTTGCCCTGGAGCTGTACCTCTACTAAAGATAATGCTCCTTTTCCTGTCTGTACATACATATCATTTTTTCCGACATGATAAATACAGCCCGGCTCATAATCATCGCTGCCGTCAATCACCTTTGCACTCCACACCTTAAATGTCTTACCGTTTAGGTGGGTGTATGCGCTCGGCCATGGATTAAGCCCCCTTACAAGCCTCTCAATCTCAACAGCCGGCTTTGTCCAGTCGATAAAGCCAAGCTCCTTACTGATCATTGATGTATGTGTGGCCTCCTCGCTGTTTTGAGGAGTATACTCTGCAGTGCCATCCTCTATCATCTTCATGGTCTCCACACACAGCTTTGCTCCCTCTGCTGAGAGCTTATCAAACAGGCTGCCGCCGGTCTCATCAGGTGCGAGTCTGACTGTACTCTTTGCAATCATATCGCCGGTATCGACGCCCTCATCCATCCTCATGGTAGTGACCCCTGTAAACTCGTCACCATTAATCACAGCCCACTGGATAGGAGCCGCACCTCTGTACTTTGGCAGAAGTGAAGCATGCACATTGATACAGCCGTATCGAGGCATATCAAGAATACTCTTTGACAGAATCTGTCCAAAAGCAACCACAATTATTATATCTGCATTAAACTTTCTGAGATACTCTATATTAGCAGTCTCTCTTATTTTAACCGGCTGGAATACCTCAATACCGTGCGAAAGCGCACACTCCTTGACCGGTGTATACTGCATTGCCTTGCCACGGCCCTTTGGCTTGTCGGG
>OGMM01000541.1_pt1 | contig 17429 bp, 16 predicted proteins | sample 1573221 | NCBI WGS metagenome assembly OGMM01 (sample SAMEA2581988, study PRJEB24529) | metagenome | biome: Human gut stool | place: China | collected 2011 | reverse complement strand
CAATAAAAGCCATGCGGCCTGCTACGCTTACGTCGCATTCCAGACGGCTTATCTCAAGTGTCATTACCCCAGCGAGTTTATGGCCGCATTGCTCACCAGTGTGCTTGACAATACCGACAAAATCATCGAGTATTCGGGCGAGTGCGCCCGCCTGGGCATCAAGGTACTTCCGCCGGACGTCAATATCTCGAACGGCGGCTTTACGGCGGACAACGGCAAGATCCGTTTCGGCCTGAATGCGGTCAAGAATGTGGGCCGCAACCTCATCGAGCGAGTCGTGGAAGAGAGAAAAGAGAAGCCATATTCGAGCCTCTATGATTTCTGTAAGCGGATGCACGGCACTGAGCTGAACCGCCGGGCCGTGGAATGCCTGATCAAGGCGGGTGCCTTCGACAGTATGGGCGTCAACCGCCACAGCCTTGTGGAAGCCGTGGACGGCATCATCAAGAGCGTGGAGAGCGACTCCCGCCGCAATCTCGAGGGACAACTGGACCTGTTCTCGGTGATGAGCGGCGAATCTCAGACTGCCGACACCGACAGCTATGAGATAAGGCCCTTCCCGGAGTACAGCCACACCGAACTGCTCCAGCAGGAGAAAGAGGTCAGCGGCCTCTATCTGTCCGGCCACCCGCTGGACGCCTATCGGGAACAGTCGGCACGCTTTGCATCCAACAGCATCAAGGAGCTCACCGGCGAGGACGCTCACAAGCTGGACGGAAATCATGTCCGTATCGTGTGTACCATCGTCAAAAACCGGATGATGACCACCAAATCCAACACGATGATGGCCTTCACCAGCGTGGAGGACCTGACCGGTACGATGGAGGTCATCGTCTTCCCACGGGTACTGGATACTTTCCGCGATGCGCTCAAGGAGAATGCCGTCGTGGTCATCGAGGGACGCCTCTCTGTGCGTGAAGATGAGCCTTCCAAGCTGATGGCTGAGAGCATCTCGCCCATCGAGGGCTACGACCCCAAACGCCCGCAGGCCAACCGCCCCAACCTCATGCGGGATGCCGCCCAGCGGCTCTATGTCCGCCTGCCGTCCCGCAGCTGCCCCGAGTATGCAAAGGTCATCAATCTCCTTGAGATATTCGACGGCGATATGCCCGTCATTTTCTATCTCGAGGATGTCAAGCAGAAGCTCGCCGCGCCCCGGAGACTCTATGCTTCGGGCCATCCACTGCTGCTCCAGGAGCTGAAACGTCTGCTTGGTGAACGCAATGTCGCAACAAAATGACATTTCTGTGCATCAATCATTATTCCCGCGCTGTTTTCAAATGATTAACTTTGTGATATACTTGTCTAAGGCAAGCCATAGCAAATATGTTGCATCGAGTCGGGCCGCATCTGTGGAAGAAGGGGATGCGCGCGCCCCGAGTGGTATGTGAAGAAACAAATTGGAGGGAATCTCTCTATGGAAAAGCAAATCAAGACGATCGGTGTTCTCACCAGCGGCGGCGACGCCCCCGGTATGAACGCAGCTGTCCGTGCCGTGGTCCGTACCGGCCTGCACAAGGGCTTCCGCATGATCGGCATCCAGCGCGGCTATAACGGTCTGCTGAACGGCGAGTGCTTCGAAATGAACCTACGCAGTGTCTCGAACATCATCTCTGCCGGCGGCACCATCCTCTACACCGCACGCTGCCTTGAGTTCAAGACCAAAGAGGGCCAGGATAAAGGCGCAGCCAAGTGCCGTGAGCTGGGCATCGACGCGCTGGTGGTCATCGGCGGCGACGGTTCTTACCGCGGCGCCCGTGAGCTGGCACACCGCGGCATCCCGATGATCGGCCTGCCCGGCACCATCGACAACGATATTGCCTGCACCGACTACACCATCGGTTACGATACCGCTATGAACACTGCTCTGGAAATGATCGACAAGCTGCGCGACACCACCCAGAGCCATGACCGCTGCAGCGTCGTCGAGGTCATGGGCCGCAACGCTGGTTACATTGCTCTGAACGTCGCCATCGCCTCCGGCGCTATGGCTGTGCTGCTGCCCGAGAAGGAATTCGATATGCAGCGCGACATCCTCGATAAGATCGTCGAGACCCAGCGCACCGGCAAGCGCCACTTTATCGTCATCGTGGCCGAGGGCATCGGTCATTCTCAGGAGATCGCCAACGAGATCCAGGCCCGCACCGGCATCGACACCCGTGCCACCATTCTGGGCCATGTCCAGCGCGGCGGCTCTCCCACGCTGCGTGACCGTGTGAACGCTTCTGCTATGGGTTACCACGCTGTCTGCCTGCTCGAGCAGGGCAAGTATAACCGCATCGTCGGCATGAAGGGTGAGGAGCTGGTGGATTACCCCGTAGATGAGGCCCTCGAGATGACCAAGAGCATCGACCCGGTCCTCGTGGACGTATGCAATACGATCTCGATTTGAGTTTTTGAACATAGCGCAGAGCTGTATTTCTCAGTAAAAGGGGGAACGCAGCTCTGCTTTTTTGTTTACGAAAAACACCGTTTTGTGGTATACTATCGCAAGAGAATCAAGACGCGGCGCTCTGTCCCGCGTCAGGCAGGAGAGTGGAACTGTGGAACTGGAACAAGCCAAGAAGCGCGTAGAGGAACTGCGCACTGTGATCGAGAAGAATAACCGCCTTTATTACGACCAGGACGCCCCCGAACTCGAGGACTTTGAATACGACGCCCTGACGCGGGAATTGAAGGAACTGGAAGCGCAGTACCCGGAGCTGGTCATTCCAGCTTCACCCACCCAGCACGTCGGCGGCACCCCCAGTGGGCGCTTCGCAAAAGTGACACATGCCGTCAAGATGGAAAGTTTGCTGGATGCGTTTTCCTACGATGAACTGCGTGATTTCGACCGCAGAGTGCGTGACGCGGGTATCGAGCCGGAGTATGTCGTCGAAATCAAGATCGACGGTCTTTCTTGCAGCCTTGAGTACGAGAACGGTGAACTGGTTCGTGCTTCTACCCGCGGCGATGGTGTCGTGGGCGAGGACGTCACCGCCAATGTCCGGGCTATCAAAAAGATACCGAAGAAGCTGAAAAATGCCCCTGAGTTTCTCGAGGTACGCGGCGAAGTTTATATGCCCCATGAGGCGTTCCAGCACCTCTGCGCCGAGCAGGAGCTGCAGGGCGCAGCACCCTTCAAGAATCCCCGCAATGCCGCTGCCGGTTCGCTGCGCCAGAAGGACGCCAAGATCACCGGGAGCCGCGGCCTTTCGATTTTTGTTTTCAACGTCCAGCAGGTGCGTGGCAAGGAGCTGACTACCCACGCGGAAAGCCTCGATTACCTCAAAAGTCTCGGCCTGCCGGTCTCTCCCCGCTACCACATCGTCCACGACATTGAGGACGCGATCAAGGAAATCGAGCAGATCGGGCAGAACCGCTCAAAGCTCGATTTCGATATGGATGGTGCGGTCATCAAGGTCAATCACTTCGCCCAGCGCGATCGGATGGGCTCTACCAACAAGTTCCCCCGCTGGGCCATCGCGTTCAAGTATCCGCCCGAAGTCAAGGAGACGACCTTGCGCAGCATCGAGGTCGCTGTGGGCCGCACAGGCGTATTGACCCCGACCGCCTGCTTCGACCCGGTCTTCCTCGCCGGTACGACGGTGGCCCGCGCGACCCTCCACAACGAGGATTTCATCCGCCAGTTCGGCCTCTGCATCGGCGATACCATTCAGGTGCGGAAAGCCGGCGACATCATCCCGGAGGTCATCGGCGTCGTCCATCACCCGGAGAACGCAGAGCCTTACCAGATGCCGACAGTCTGTCCGTCCTGCGGCGCACCGGTCGTCCATCTCGAAGACGAAGCCGCCCTGCGCTGTGTCAACCCGGAATGTCCGGCCCAGTCTCTGCGCAACATCATCCATTTTGCCTCCCGTGATGCGATGGACATCGACGGCTTGGGAACTGCCGTGGCGACACAGCTGGTGGAAAAGGGCCTTGTCCACTCGGCGGCAGACCTTTATGATTTGACGCTCGAGCAGCTGCTGACACTGGAAAAGTTCAAGGAGAAGAGCGCAGCGAATCTTCTCCACGCCATCGAAAATTCCAAGCAGAACAACCTCGACAAGCTGCTGTTCGGCTTCGGCATCCGCAACATCGGCGACAAGGCCGCTGCATTGCTGGCTGAGCATTTCGGCACACTGGAAGCCATCCGGGAGGCAGATATTGAAAAAATCAGCGAGATCGACGGTTTCGGAGGCGTGATGGGCCAGAGCGTGGTAGAGTTCTTCGCCAAGGACGGCACCACAGACCTTATCCATCGTCTGGCTGACGCCGGGGTGAACATGACCTGGAAGGGCGAACCGAAGGGTGACAAGCTGGCGGGAATGACGCTGGTCGTCACCGGCACCCTCGAGACGCTCTCCCGCAATGAGGCAGAGGCTCTCATCGTCAAAAACGGCGGCAAAGCCAGCGGCTCAGTCTCCAAAAAGACGGCTTACGTTGTGGCTGGCACAGCAGCAGGCTCCAAACTGACCAAGGCACAGGCCCTCGGCGTACCTGTGCTGACGGAGGAAGAATTCCTTGCCATGCTGCGGGATGAACCGGAAGCTTAAATAGAATCAACTCAAAAGGCTCATGCAGTGGGTGTCCCCGCTGTGTGGGCCTTTTTTGCGTTCTAAAAACTCTGCCGCCGCATACAGTAGGAGCAAGAAACCAAAATGACGAGACAGAAGGAGAAACAAGATGGACGAGTATTACCGCGCTGTTCGGGCTCTGCCTGCATGGCTGGCGCGGCCTTTGAGCGCCCTGCCGCCGGACACTGCAGAACAGGTACATGAGATACGCCTCCGGGTCGGCTGCGGAGTACAGCTGACCATCGGCGGAAAGCCCTGCTGCCCGGCGGAGCTGCCTGCTTTGCAGAAGCTCCGGCTGACGCCCTTGCAGATGGAAGAGATATTCGTTACCCTTTGCGGCGGGTCGGTACACAGCCACGAGACAGAAATTGCGGCGGGCTATGTCACGCTCAGCTGCGGGTGCCGCGCCGGGCTGGCCGGACAGTTTTACTGCGCACCGGGGCAGAGCGCCGTCTTGCAGGAGCTGCGCTCGGTGAATATCCGTGTTGCCCGGAACCGGGAATTTCCTCTGCCACAGAAACTCCGGGATATTCTGCAGCAGCGATTTATCGGGATGCTCCTGATGGGGGAACCCGACAGCGGCAAAACGACCCTTCTGCGAGGTGTCGCCCGGGAACTTGCAAAACAGAACAGGGCCGTGGCCGTCATCGACGAACGGAGAGAGATATTCCCCTCGGAGGAAAGCGCGGCGCTTCCGCTCGACATCCTCAGCGGCATACCCAAGGGACAGGCGGTGCAGATGGCTCTGCGCACCCTCTCGCCGCAGGTCATCTTGTTGGACGAGCTGGGCGGGATGGACGAGCTTTACGCGCTGGAGCAGGGACTTTTCAGTGGGGTGGAATTTATCGCCACACTTCACGCCGCCAGCTGGGAAGAAGCTGCCCGCCGTCCGCAGGTGCAGTATCTGCAAAAGTGCGGTGCGCTCCATGTGGCAGTGCTTCTGAAAGGCCGCACTGCGCCGGGGCAGCTGAAAGAGGTGCGAGCATCGTGAAAACGCTTCGAGTCGTCTGTGCGCTGTTCTGGCTGGGCTGCGGCTGGTGCGCAGGAGATGCGGCCTGCCAGAATACGCGGCAGCATCTGGCGGCGCTGGAAAAGACGCTCTTGCTCTTGCAGCGCGTCCGGCAGGAGATCAGCTATCGCCATACGGACCTCGCCCTGCTTTTCCGCAGGCTGGAACAAGAGGGGCTTGCCGCAGGCGAAAGTTTCCGGGACCTTTGTCCGCTGCCCGGTCTGACACGCCCGGAACGCGACTGTTTCATCGAGTGCTTCTCGGGCCTTGGCCGCACGGAGGCAGAGCAGGAGTGTCAGCGGCTGGCATTTTATCAGGAGCGGTTCACTCTGTTTTTGCAGCAGGCGCAGGAACACGCCCGCCCGCAGCTGGAATTGAGTCACAAGCTGGGATTTGCTGCCGGACTGGCGGCGGCCATCCTCTGCCTCTGATGAAAGATAGGGGGAATGTGTATGGACATCGACCTGATTTTCAAGATCGCGGCCATCGGCATCATCGTGGCGGTGCTCAACCAGCTGCTCATCCGCTCAGGCCGGGAAGACCAGGCCATGATGACCACGTTGGCGGGGCTGGTGGTGGTACTGTCCATCCTGGTCAAGCAGATCAGCGTGCTTTTCGTCACCATCAAGTCCCTCTTTGCGCTATGAGCGCCCTCACGATGCTGGGACTTGCGGTGATGGGGGCTGTGCTGTACACCCTGTTCCAGAAAAGCGCCCCGGCTTTCGGGCTGTTCGTCTCGATGGGAACCGCTGTCCTCGTACTATGGAAGATCAGCACCGCGGCGCAGACCGTGCTTTCCGGGCTGACAAAACTGGAACAGCGGGCAGGCGGCGACGCCTTTTCCTGTCTGCTGCGGTGTACAGGCATCATCCTGCTGGCCGATTACGCTCACTCGCTCTGCGAGGAGGCAGGGGCTGAATCGCTGGCGTGGTGTACGGCACTGGCCGGACGGGTGATGGTGCTTGCGGCAGCGTGGCCCCTGCTGGAAGAGATCGGCCAGAAGATAGGGAGCATCGCAGGATGAAAAGAGACAAGCTTTTTCGTTTGAGTCTGGCAATACTGTTCTTGTGGACGAGCCTTGCACTCGCGGCCCCGGCGGCGATGGCCGCTTCGAGCACAGCTCTGCCGGGCAGTTCTCTCTGGGAGCCCTATTTGCAGCAGAGCCGCATCGACCTCGAAAAGGCGGCATCCTCACCGTGGGAAACACTGAAAAGCTTTCTGCCCCGATCCTTCGGCGCACTGGTGCGCCAGACGGCGAGTCGCTATACGTCAGTGCTCCTGTTCCTGACGCTGACAGCGGTGCTGGGGCTTCTTGCCGGGGAATGCACCGATGGGGCCTTGCTGGATCTGGTGGCGGCAGGCGGCTGCGGCGTCCTGCTCTGGGGGAACCTGCTGGAAGAAGCCCAGAAGCTTTGTGAGCAGGTGGGGAGCTGGCGCAGCTTTTTGTTGGGGTTCCTTCCCGTCTATGCCGGTGTCCTCACGATGGGAGGGGAAGGAGCAGCAGGCAGTGCGGCCAGTGGAGCGCTGCTGACGGCACTCTGCTTTCTGGCTCAGCTGGCAGCGGCCTTCGTTCAGCCGCTGCTCCACTGCTATCTGATGCTCAGCATGGCCTGCTGTGTCAGCTCTGAACCAGCCCTCGGCGTTTTCTGCAAGGGCGTCGGCAGTGCGCTCCGTCAGGCGCTGGGCTGGGCCGGAAAAATTCTGGTGGCTCTGCTGGGCCTGCAGAGGGCTGCGGCATTCCAGCTGGACCGCTTTTCGCTCCGTACCGGCCAGCTTTTGGCGGGGAGCGTTCCCATCATCGGGCAGACTCTCAGCAGTGCATCGGAATCCATCCTCGCGGGGATACAGCTCCTCAAGAGCGGGCTGGGGCTGGCAGCTCTGTCGGTGCTGGGTGCGGAGTTCGTGCCGCTCTATCTGGGGCTGATGATACAGCTGGCTCTTCTGATGGGATGCAGCCTGCTCTGCAGTCTCACTGGCATCTCCCGCTGCCGCGCATTATTCGACTGTTTTGCCGAGGCAGTGCGCTGTATGGCAGCGGTGGTGGCGCTTTTCTTCGGGCTGGCGGCGGCAGGGGTAACACTGCTGTTCATCGTAGGAGGTGGTTCATGATGCAGGCACTGGAACGGGCAGCAGCAGTCTTCTGTACGGCCTGTATCTGCGCCGAGCTGCTCGCCCGCTTTGTCGGGCAGGGCTGGGGGCAGAAGTGCATAAAAGCGGTGGCGGGGCTATATATTCTAGTAGTCTTTGCGGATGCTCTGCCCGGCGCAAAGGCACAGTTTACCGCATTGGAACTGCCGCAGGTTCCGGCGGTCTCGGTAGGCAGTCTGGAGGATGCTGTTCTGGCACAGACGGCAGAAGAACTCTCCCGTACGCTCGAAGAACGCTGTCTCAGCGAGGCGGGCGTTTCGCTCAGGCTGAATATCAGTCTGAGCCGGACCGCTGAGGGCGTGGAGGCGGCTGAGGTGCAGATCGTCCCTCGGGACGCCGTCACTGCCTCGCAGAAGCGGGCAATAGAAGCGCTGCTGGAAGGACAGCTTCAGCTGGGACCGGAATGCATCAAATGGAACAGCCCCAGCGGGGAGGATGTGCCATGAACAACGAGCTTTTTTCGCGGCTGAAGGCCCTCGCGCAGAAGGGAAACCGCGCCCGGCTGGCGGTTTTGCTGGGCGCGGCGGCCATGCTGCTCATCCTGCTGTCGGAGCTGTTCACCCCTTCAGGGAAGACCGCCGCAGCAAGCGCTGCCCCGGCGGATGACAACGTCTACCGCCAGCAGCTCGAGCAGCAGCTTTCCGACCTCATCACGCAGGTAGAGGGCGCGGGAAAGACTACCGTGATGATAACACTGGAAAGCGGAGAGGAGACCATCTATGCTCTGGACACGCTCTCGGGACAGACCCAGGAACAGCAGACCCATGTGCTGCTGGATGACGGGACCGCGCTGGCACAAACGGTCTGCACCCCCAGAGTGTGCGGGGTGGCCGTGGTGTGCGAGGGCGGGGGAGATGTCCGGGTAGCCGCCCGCATCACCGAGCTGGTGGGGGCGCTGCTGGATGTCCCGTCCAACCGCATCTGCGTAGAGCAGCGCCGGGAATGATTTTTTGCAGCGATGAAATATAAGTTATGCAAGGAGGAGACACAAATGAGAGCTATCACCAAAAACACACGCAGGGTCACAGCGCTGACCCTTGCGGCCGCGCTGGTCGTGGCGGTATACCTTAACTGGCAGTATGCCCGCACCGGCATCGGCGTGGATGAAGAGGCTGTCAACGTCTCGGCGGTGGCTGTGGAGGGTGAGCCTGTGGCGGCACCCGTGACCGACGGGCTGATGACGGAGGCTGAAGCGGTATCCAGTGCCAACAAGAATTATGGGGAAGCCCAGCTCGTCAGCGTAGCCAACGATGCAGGAGCAAAATTCTTTGAGGAAGCCCGTCTCAAGCGCCAGAAAGCTCACGATGAAGCGATGGACACGATCCAGAAGACCCTCAAGACTTCTGGCCTTTCCGCCGAGGAGAAAAAAGGTTATACCCAGCAGCTGACTTCCAACCTCGAAGACCTCAACGCAGAAAATGAGATAGAAACGCTGGTCAAGGCGAAAGGTTTTGCCGACTGCCTCTGCTTTTTGCAGTCCGGCCGGGCTGATCTGACCGTGATGACCTCCGGCGACGCGCTGACGGCAGCACAGGTGGCCCAGATACGGGACATCGTGCTCAGCAAGAGCGAGGTGACTGCGCAGAATATTACTGTGGTGGAAGTGAAGTAAGGTGTTGTATAAAACCAGAGAAAATGGTATAATGACATCAAAGGTTTTGCAAAGGGATCCTCTCTTTGCATAGAACGCATAAAATAAAATGGGCATTCGCTCATTTTGGATGGAGGGCCATAGAATGGATTTACAGAACATGGATCTTAAAGGCGGCAGTCTGCAGATCTCCACAGAGGTCATCGGCAAGATCGCCCGCTGTGCAGCGCTGGAGATCGAGGGCGTGGCAGAAGTGTCCTGCGGCAAGCAGAACCGGAAGGTGAAAGACCTTCTCGAGCGCGCCAACGTCCAGTCGCCCGTTACCGTAGAGATGCGGGACGGCACGGCAGAGATCACTCTGGAAATCGTAGCAGCCTTTGGCGCACGCATCCCGGCTGTGGCCGAAAAGGTGCAGGAAAACGTCAAGTCTGCCGTCCAGAACATGACCAATGTCACGGTCAGCCGCGTTGACCTCGTCATTGCCGGTCTGGCCCCGGCGGCTGAGCCGCAGGCCTGAGCCGAGAAACAAAACGTAAAAGAGAATTGCGGTCGGCCTTCCCGCAAAAGGGAGGGCCTTGCCGCTGTGAGAGGAACATTATGGAAAATATTCTGCCCCGTCGTGAAGCACGCGAAAATGCATTTCTGCTGGCATTTTCTCAGACCTTTGGTGACATTCCCCTGCAGGAGGCTCTGGACAACCACCACGAGTGCGATGAAGAGCATCCGGTGGATGTTTTTGGCCAGCGCCTGCTGCGGGCTTATTATGAGCATTCCGCAGAGGTAGACGACCTCATCAGCGCCCATCTGCGCAACTGGACGATGGAGCGTCTGCCCCGCGTGAGCCTGACGGTGCTCCGTCTGGGTCTGGCCGAGATGCTGTACGGCGACGAGAAAAAGCCTGGCGTCGTCATCAATGAGGCAGTCGAGCTGACCAAAAAGTATGGCGCAGACGAGGATTATCAGTTCGTCAACGGCCTGCTGGGTACGGTGGCACGCGAGCAGGGTCTGGACGCAGAGCCTGAACAGCTGTGAGCAGCTATACGCTGGGCATCGACACCAGCAATTATGCAACCTCTCTGGCCGTCTTTAATACAGCCGGAGAGGTTGTTTGCGCAAAAAAGCGTTTCCTTCCGGTGAAGGAGGGCCAGCTGGGCCTGCGCCAGAGCGACGCCCTTTTTCATCACACAGTCGCCCTGCCTGAGATGCTGGCAGAACTGGGCAGCGAGTTTGACTTGACCCAAATCAGCGCCGTAGGTGTGTCGGAAAAGCCGCGCCCGGTAGAGGGCAGTTATATGCCCTGTTTTCTGGCGGGTGTCAGCGCTGCCGAGGCGTTCGCGCTGGCCCGGGGCATCCCGCTCATCCGCACGACCCATCAGCAGGGCCATGCGGCGGCGGCACTGTTTGCGGCCAAGGGTGAAGAGCTCTTCCGCGAGAAAACACTGCTGTTCCACATTTCCGGAGGCACGACTGACCTGCTTCTTTGCGATGAAGTGAAGCATATCGAGACGCTGGGGACCAGCTCCGACCTCTACGCCGGACAGGCTGTGGACCGTGTGGGCGTCAAGCTGGGCTTTGGATTCCCAGCTGGCGTCGAAGTCTCCCGTCTGGCCGCGGAATGTGATGAGACGATAAAACCAAGATCCAGCGTTCGCGGCATGGAATGCAGCCTTTCCGGGCTGGAAAACCAGTGCAATGCTTTGTTGACAGCTGGCAAAAGCCCTGCCTATGTCTGCAAGTACTGCCTGCTCTGCGTGGCAGATACCGTGGTCAAGATGACCAAAGCGGCTCAGAAGGAATATCCCGAGCTTGCTGTGGTCTGTGCAGGCGGCGTGATGAGCAGTGACATCATTCGCAGCTGGGTGCAGCAGCGCCTCCCGCAGGTGTATTTCGTACCCGGCCAGTATTCCAGTGACAACGCCATCGGCGTGTCTATCCTCGCCGCACGGGAGGCCGGGCTATGGCTGAAGTGATCACTGTCTCGGCCCTGAACCAGTATGTCAAGACGCTGCTGGATGCAAATGACATCCTGTTCGATTTGGCGCTGCGGGGCGAGATCGCAAACTTCGTACAGAACGCCCGTAGCGGCCACTGTTATTTCTCTCTCCGGGACGCCAGCGCCAGTGTCAAAGCGGTGATGTTCCGCTCAGATGCGCGGCGGCTGGGCTTCCGCCCGGAAGAGGGCATGAAGGTAGTCGTGCGATGCCGTGCTACTCTTTATGAGCGGGACGGCGCATTTCAGATCTATAGATCGGAAGAGCGTCGTGTAGGGAAAGATCGGCGCGGCGCAACTTGCTTTTGAGCAGCTGAAAGCCAGGCTCGAGCAGGAGGGACTTTTTGCGGCAGAGCACAAAAAGCCGCTGCCCGCGTATCCCAAATGCATCGGCGTCGTCACCAGCAAGACCGGCGCGGCATTGCAGGACATTCGCAATGTCATTGGTCGGCGCTGGCCTGCGGCGAAACTCCTGCTCTGCCCGGTCAATGTGCAGGGCTTTGAAGCGGCGCAGCAGATTGCAGATGCCATTGGAAAGCTGGATAAAAGCGGCCGGGCAGATGAAATTATCGTAGCCCGGGGCGGCGGCAGCAGGGAAGACCTCTGGGTCTTCAACGCCGAGGTCATCGCCCGGGCGGCCTACCGCTGCAAAGTGCCGCTCATCAGCGCCATCGGGCATGAGATAGACTTTACCATTTTGGACTTTGTGGCGGACCGTCGCGCGCCGACCCCGTCGGCTGCGGCAGAATTAGCCGTGCCGGACCGTGTAGAGCTTCTGCGGGTTCTGTCCCAGCTGGAACAGAGCTGCCAGAATGCGATGCAGCACCGTCTGGATGCAGCGTCTGGTCGTCTGATGATGGCTGAGCAGCAGCTTTCCTATGACATGACCCGTCGGAAATTGACCGGTGGGCAGGCAGAGCTTGCCGTGAAGCAAGAAAAACTCAAGGCCGCAGCACAGAGCTGCATTCAGAAGCGGCAGGCGCAGCTGCGCCACGCCGCTGCGCTGGCCGACTCGCTCAGCCCCTACCGGGTACTGGGGCGCGGCTATGCGATGGTATACGACAGCAAAGGCAGGCTGTGCAGTACAGACGCTCTTGCAGCCGGTGATAAGCTCACCCTGCGCGGTGCAGTACACACAGCAGAATGTACGGTCATGTCCGTGGAGGAACTGAATGAGAGCACCCAAAAGCTTTGAAGACGGCATGGCCCGTCTGGAAACCATCCTGAACCAGATGCAGAGCGAAGAGACGACCCTTTCCGAGTCGGTCAAGCTCTACGCAGAAGCGGCTTCGCTGATGGAATACTGCCATGCTGCGCTGGAAAAAGCGTCTCTCCAAATGGAGGAGATCGACGCCGCCCGCAGCGAAAAGGCAGACCCCGAAACAGAAGAATAAAAGCAACCAGCTTGCAGGGAGGAACCATTATGGAGAGCGCAGAGTATAAAAAACAGTATGACGAATATCTGGCCCGTGCAGAAAAGGCATTGAGTCAGGCGTGCGAGCGCTATCTTCCTGAGGGATCTGACGTCTGCCGCGCAGCGCGCTACAGCCTGCTGGGCGGCGGCAAGCGTATTCGCGCTGTGCTGGTGCTGGCCGTGTGTGATATGCTCCACGGCAATGCCGAGGCAGCTGAGCAGTTTGCAGCCGCAGTCGAGATGCTGCACTGCTATTCGCTCATCCACGATGATCTGCCCTGCATGGATAACGACGATATGCGCCGCGGCAAGCCCTCCTGCCACAAGGCATTCGGCGAATCCACCGCGATGCTGGCCGGTGATGTCCTGCTGACCGAGGCTTTTGAGGCAGTCGCCGGTGCGCCTGCTCCCGCTTCTGTCTGTGTCCACGCGGCACAGGCGCTGGGCGCAGGTGCAGGCAGCCGAGGCATGGTGTACGGTCAGGAACTCGATTTGAAATACGAGGAGCTTGCCGCTTCCGAGGAACAGCTCCGTCTCATCCACCGCCACAAGACCGGCGCACTCATCAATGCAGCCATCCAGATGGGCGGTGCTGCAGCACAGGCCGATGAGGTCCAGCGTAAGGCGCTGGAAGCATATGCTTATGGCATCGGTCTCGTGTTCCAGGTCGTGGACGATGTGCTGGACGTGACCGGGACCGCCGAGCAGCTGGGCAAACCCATTGGCAGCGACAGCGAAAACGGCAAAACGACTTTTGCCACCCTGTTCGGCGTTGATGGTGCCATGCGGCTGGCGGAAAAGCTGAATGACGAGACCTGCACAGCGCTGCGCGACGCATTCGGCGAAAAGAGTGCGTTTTTGGAGCAGCTGGCCCGCACACTGCTGAACCGCCGCAGCTGAGCCGGCCGCATTCTGCGCCGAGATCGTCTCAGAGATCACACAGGACTACTTGTCGCAAATGCGCTGCTTTTTGAGACGCTGGCTGCGGGATTGCGATAAAATTCAAGAAGGTGAACAAACTATGCAATTTATCAAAGAATTGTTCTCGGTCAACGAGATATTGACCGTTTCCATCGTGGGTTGGTTCGTTGCACAGGTACTCAAGACCATCATCAACTTTATCCTGCTGGGCAAGCTCCAGCTCGAGCGGATGTGGGGCGACGGCGGTATGCCCAGTGCCCACAGCGCGACAGTCTGTGCGATGGTCATTGCCGCAGCCCGCAGCGAGGGAGTCAGCTCGGCTATTTTTGCCGTGGCCAGTGTGGTCGCCATCATTACCATGCACGACGCAATGGGCGTACGTCACGAGACGGGCGAGCAGGCCAAGGTGCTCAACCAGATGATCGAAGAGTGGATCGACATCAGCGAAAAGAACTCTCCGTTTTTGCAGAATATGCATCTGAAGGAGATGGTCGGCCATACGCCCCTGCAGGTCATGGCCGGCATGGTCGTCGGCATCGTGGTCGGCTGCCTATATCCCATGCACCTTGTCTGATCAAAAAACATCCGGAATTTGAAATGTGAGGAGGATAGTCATTTTATGCATCCTTCATTGCTTCAGAATATTTCACAGCCTCGTGACCTGAAGCGCTTGAGCAGCGCGCAGATCCAGCAGCTCTGCGGCGAGATCCGTCAGTTTCTGCTGGACAGCGTATCCAAAACAGGCGGTCATCTTGCTTCCAATCTCGGTGCGGTCGAGTTGACGGTAGCACTTCACCGTGTCTTTGAGACTCCTCAGGATGCTTTCGTGTTTGACGTAGGACATCAGTGCTACACCCATAAGCTCCTGACCGGGCGGTATCAGCGCTTTGGCACCTTGCGGAAGCTGGACGGCCTTTCGGGCTTTCCGAATCCCAATGAGAGCGCCCATGATGCTTTTATCGCCGGACACGGCAATACGGCCCTTTCTGTTGCCATCGGCATCGCATGGGCCAAAAAGCTGAAAGGGGAGCCGGGCCATGTGGTGGCCATCATCGGCGACGGTGCATTCACCGGCGGCATGGTCTACGAGGGAATGAACAATATCGGAAAGCTGGACAATCTTCTGGTCATCCTCAACGACAATAAAATGTCCATTTCCCACAATGTCGGTGCGCTGGCAGGCTATCTGAGCCATCTGCGCACCACGAACGGCTATTTTACGGCCAAGGAAAATGTCAGCAGCTTCCTGAACGGTGTGCCTGTCATCGGAGCGCCCATCAAAAGCGCTCTTCAGAACAGCAAAAAAGCGATCCGCCGGGCCATGTGCCATTCCACGATGTTCGAGGATATGGGTTTTCACTATTTTGGCCTCATCGACGGCCACGACGAGCCGGAACTGGAGCGCATTTTCCAGACCGTTTGTGCTCAGCCCGGGCCGACGCTGCTCCATGTCGTGACGAAGAAAGGCAAGGGCTATGCGCCCGCTGAGTCGAACCCCGGCAATTACCATGGCGTTTCCAGGTTCGACCCGACCGGCATCCCCGACCCCGAGGTCGCTCCGGCAGAGTCGTTCTCGAGTGCCTTTGGCCGGACGCTCAGCGCCGCCGGAAACACCGACAAGACCCTCTGTGCCATTACTGCCGCCATGAAATACGGCACAGGTCTGCAGTTTTTCAGTCACGCCCATCCGGAGCGCTTCTTCGATGTCGGCATGGCCGAACAGCATGCCGTGACCTTTGCAGCCGGTCTGGCCAGCAAGGGAATGCTGCCGGTGGTCTGCATTTATTCGACCTTCCTGCAGCGCAGCTACGACCAGATCATCCATGACGTCAACCTTCTGCATGAAAATGTCGTCTTCGCGGTGGACCGTGCAGGTTTCGTCCCCGGAGACGGGGAGACACACCAGGGAATTTATGACCCGGCTTTTCTCAGCCAGACTGGAATGCCCATCTATTCGCCTTCAAACTACGAAGAACTGCGGCATTGGCTTCCCATCCTGCTGAGCCATGAGATGCAGGGTCCCCGGGCCATCCGTTACCCCCGCGGCGGAGAGAGCAAAGCTCTGGCAAAATACGGCTGCTCAGGCAAGGAGTACGATAAACTCATTTTCACACCGGGTGCAAAAGCCGCACTGGTGAGCTACGCCGACGAGGTAGAAGATGTTCTTGCAGCGGCAGAGATGCTGGCCAAAGAGGGCATCCCCTGCGATGTTTATAAGCTGGTGCGCATCTTCCCGTTTAAGGAAGAACTGATCCATGACCTTTCTTCCTATCCCGTCGTTCTGATGGCCGAAGAGTGTGTGGCCTGCGGCGGCATCGGCGAACACCTTGCCCGCGCCCTGCAGGATGCAGGCTGGCAGGGCCGGTATATCCACCGTGCCGTGAGGGAGCTGTGTCTGCCTCATGCGACGGTGCCTCAAATCAAACAGGCGACCGGTCTGGATGCCGCACATCTGGCCGAGGCCGTGCGGGAAGCAGACCCGAAAGGAGAGAAAACACTTTGAAAATTCGTTTGGACCAATATCTGGTGCAGCACGGCATGATCCAGAGCCGTGAGCGCGCCAAAGCCCTCATCATGGCCGGTGTCGTTTTTGTCAACGAGCAGAAGGTGGACAAGGCTGGTGAGATGATAAAGGAAGACGCCAAGGTCGAGGTGCGCGGCCACGACATCGGCTATGTCAGCCGCGGCGGCCTCAAACTGGAAAAGGCAATGCAGTGCTTTCCTCTGACGCCGAACGGCAAGGTCTGTATGGACATTGGTGCGTCCACCGGCGGCTTTACCGATTGTATGCTGCAGAACGGCGCGGTCAAGGTCTATGCCGTGGACGTCGGTTACGGTCAGCTGGCATGGAGCCTGCGCACCGACGAGCGCGTCGTCAACATGGAGCGCACCAATATCCGCAATGTCACGCTGGACATGCTGGCAGAGCCTATTGAGTTTTTCAGCGTGGACGTATCGTTTATCTCGCTGCATCATATCTTCCCGGTGGCGCAGGCCATCACGACGCCCGACGCAATGGGCGTCTGCCTCGTCAAGCCTCAGTTCGAGGCTGGCCGCGAGAAGGTGGGCAAAAACGGTGTCGTCCGCGACCCTGCCACCCACCGCGAAGTGCTCCGTAATGCGATGGGCTATGCCGCTGCAAACGGTTTCGTCGTGCGCGGACTGGATTTCAGCCCCGTCAAAGGCCCTGAGGGCAACATTGAGTACCTGATGTTCGTCCAGAAGAGCGAACAGCCCGGTGTACTGGATGACTCTGTTGCCGAGCAGGTCGTAGCGGCAAGCCACAGTTCTCTGGACAAGTAAATCTGCTGGGAGACGGAGGAATAAACCGCCCTATGACTGTTTACATTTCGCCAAACCCCGGAAAGGAACAGGCTGCCGATACTGCCCGCCGGGCAGCGCAGCTCCTGCTGATGCAGGGGGCTGTCGTCCTGATGCAGGCTGACCTGAAAGAGTCCTGCTACGCGGAAGGTGTACAGTACCTTCCTTTGGAAGAATGCCTTCCGCGCACCGACGTCATCCTGACCATCGGTGGTGATGGAACCATCCTGCACGAGGCAAATTTTACGCTGCAATATCAAAAACCCATCCTCGGCATTAACATCGGACGCTGCGGCTTCCTCGCCACCTGTGAGGTGGATGAAATGGAAGAAAAACTCGCCGCTCTGGTGCGGGGAGAGTATCTTCTGGACAGCCGGATGCTGCTCTATGCGCGGGTGCTGGGAGAAGCCAACTGGAAAGGCCACGCCCTGAACGATGTTGTCGTGACCAAGGGCCGTTTGCAGCAGGCTATTGAT
>OGMM01000536.1_pt1 | contig 17514 bp, 7 predicted proteins | sample 1573221 | NCBI WGS metagenome assembly OGMM01 (sample SAMEA2581988, study PRJEB24529) | metagenome | biome: Human gut stool | place: China | collected 2011 | reverse complement strand
AAAAGAGCCCTTGCCGTAGCACTGTCTCCATGCTCCCAGAGATTTCTTACTGCCTCTGACGGATTTTTCATTAGCCGTGACGCAGCCATGAGGTTTACCGCGGTTGTTTTTACATCATATTTCTCTAGAAAAGCATATACGTTCTCAGGCACCGAAACTGCCTGATTGAACTGCCTGAGCTGCTCCGTGGCATATTGCTCTGATAGTGTATTATCCTCGTCTGCCTCATATACAGCCTGCCTGAGCTGCTCCGGAGTCATCTCAAGCCAGCCGTCATCCTGCACAAACTCCATTTTCTCAGGTGAAAGTGTATCAAGCACATCCCTTAGACAGTTTGCCTGATATGCGCTTTCTATCTGTTCATCAATTCTAGCTCCCTTACTTACTCCTTCCACTCCGGCAAAGGTATCGTCCACCTTATAGTCCATGGTACTCTTTCCTCTTGTCCGGACTGCTGTAAGCAGATTTTTCATTGTAATATCTGCGCCCTGATTAACAAGTGAGCCTATGACTGCTCCATCTGACTGCTCCACCTGTGATATAAGCCTGTATATACCTATATATGAGTCTCTTTCCTCCTCTGAGATTTCATTTTTCTTTTCAAGCTTCCAGAGAAACTCGCTGAATTTTTCATCTCTTTCATCATTATTTTCTGATTTTATCTGTCTGGCTGTGTCACTTATGTCGCTCATGCTCATATCAAGCGGTGATATACCTCTTTTTATCATCTCAATCGTCACCGCCGGTGTCATATCGCTGAATGCTCTCTGCACCTGCTCATCTACAGACTTTATCTGCTTTATATTGTCCTCTGTGATGTCGGTACTGTTGTACGCAAGTATCCGCACAGCCCTGCGATTGCTTTCAGATGTATCTATCTGAAGCTCTTTAAGTATATCATCCACATTCTGAAATGCTTTTGATATACTGTCTCCCATATCTGCCCGCGGTGATGTCATAAGAGTCTCATATCCTGAGGCTGCTGCTTCTAATGACTGCTTCATTGCTTTGCCTGCTGTATACAGCTCATACACAGTGTCATCAGCGGATTCCAGGGTCAGTACATACGCCGGCTGCTGCTTCATCTGATTGAAAATATCACATACATTATTGTACATACGTACCCTATCATCAGATGCCTCTACACTGCTATCACCAAACAGCGCTCCGTAGTATTTATTTTCCTGCTGCTTAAGCATCTCCACTACACGTTCAATAGGCTCTGTGTCTATTGAAACTCCTTTTTTTATGAGTGAAAGGTTGGCTTCTGCTGTCATGGAAAGTCTCGCTTCCTCAAGCTTTCTTTGAGCTGTCACAAGCCTTGCTTCCCGGCTGTCTGTAATCTGATTATCTAAAGCTTTATTTGCTGAGCCTTGCGATGCTGCACTATCCTTGCCCCTTGCAGCTATAAGCTTTGACAGATTCTCTATCGTGACAAGTATGTTATCTGACTCTAATGTGACAATGTCATCTGCGGTCGCCTCACCTAATACATCACAGGCTTTCTTTGCCATGTCAAATGTCAGACCATCTTGTGACATAGTGGCATCTGTAGCCTTTTTTCCCATTGCCAGTGCTTCTGTCACTGCCCTTGCATAAAAATCACTGCTCACATTTTCTTCTGCTGCGTTGATGCAGTCTACCTGATTCGCAAGCAGCACATTGTCAGGTGTAACGGCTATATCTTCATCTATCAGCCATTTGCACTGATTCAGATTTTCATCACTACTGTCTATATGAGCATCATCTAATATCTGCTTTAGCTGTGGCTTAAGCTCCTCAAAAAGCTCATCAGATATCTCCGTTATTCCAACCTTTTGCTTGTAGTTTTGTACCTGACTGCTGCTGTATGTAGCCTTGTATACATTGGAAACCGTCGGATTCATGTTATTTCTGACCAGATATACCTTTGTCTCATTTGATATATTTGTAAGGCTCTTTGCCCGGTCTATGGCATCTGTACCTGCCTTTATATTTTCGTCTGTAACAGGAATATCATATGCTTTCATCTGATTGACGAGCATGGCTGCTTCAGTCTGGCTTCCCGTGATATCTGTTAGCTGCTCCCTGCTCAGCTTATCTCCATATATGGATATATCTACACCTGCTTTTGCCAGCACTGCTTTTATCTTGTCAGTCTCAGTGACAATGACATCGTAGCCGTCATCCTTTGCAGCTTTGTAATCATCACTCGTGGTGGTGCTTGCAGTGACAATCATATCATTTCGCCTGTTTTCTGAGGTCTGATTCATGTCATTTAGCAGATTTTCTGCCATATCTGTGCCATCGTTGTTCCCGGCTTCGTTTTTCGCCTGTGGTCTGGCATATGTCGTATCCGACATATCAACAGAATTTGACGAACCGACAACAGCCGCCTTTTTTGACATATTGTCACTGCTGTCTGTCTTTATGTAGTCTGACACACGCATTCCCTCTGTCACGGCATTTATGTTTTTTGTATCTGTGCTTTTATTAATCAAATTCTCTATCTGCATATTTCCTACTCCGTGTCCTGCATATATACCATCTCTGCAGCCTTTATTTATGGATATTCTTACTTCGTACTTTTGTGGTTCTGAATAGTTATTTTTTTTATATATCGACATATAATACGCAAAAATAAAGACCGCGCCTTAAATTGGCGCGGTCCTTTACCCTGCTGTTTACCGGTATATTAGTATTTAAATACAGCAACTCCGTAAGGCGCAAGTGGATAAGCAAATGAAAATGGTCTGCCGTCACACTCTGATTTAACTGCCTTATAATCCAGCTTCTTGTATGACTGTTTTGCTTTACCTCTGCCTTTTGCAGCCTTCTTCACAGGCTCCTGTACCGTTTTCCCGGTAAACTTAGGATCCTCACTGTCTAATACCAGCTGATATGTCTTGTGCTTTGGCACTCCGACTCTGTAATCAGGTCTCTCTACCGGTGTGAAATTGATGACAAAGAGCATATTATTCTTGCCATCCTTGCTCTTTCTGATAAAGCTGAAGATGCTTCTGTCTGCATCGTTTGCATTTATCCATTCAAAGCCTTCCCAGCTTGAATCCAGCTCATACAGACAGCGGTTTCTCTTATAGAGGTGAAGCAGCTCCTTTACCCAGTTCTGGATCTTTTTATGCTCCGGATTCTCAAGCAGATACCAGTCGAGTTCTCTTTCCTCACTCCACTCCTGCTTCTGTGCAAACTCCTGTCCCATGAAAAGAAGCTTCTTTCCACAGTGTCCCATCATAAATGCATATCCTGCCATGAGGTTCTTGAATTTATCCCCTTCTAAGCCCGGCATTTTGTTGAGCATAGAACACTTCAGATGTACTACCTCATCATGAGACAGGACCAGAACATATTTCTCACTGTATGCATAAGTCATAGAAAATGTCATCTTATTATGATTAAATTTACGGAAATATGGATCCAGCTTCATATAATCAAGGAAGTCATGCATCCATCCCATGTTCCACTTGTAGCTGAAGTTCAGTCCGTCTTCCTCTACCTTGCCTGTTACCTTTGGCCATGCGGTAGACTCTTCGGCTATCATTACAGTTCCGTGATTTCTTCCAAGTATGAGTGTATTGATATGCTTGAAAAACTCTACTGCCTCGAGGTTCTTATTTCCTCCAAACTTGTTTGGCACCCACTGTCCGTCGTTCTTTCCATAGTCAAGATAAAGCATTGACGCAACTGCATCCACACGAAGTCCGTCTACGTGGTAATTTTCTATCCACATCAATGCACTTCCGATAAGGAAGTTCTTTACTTCATTCTTACCGTAGTCAAATATCTTTGTGCCCCAGTCAGGATGCTCTCCCTTTCTTGGGTCTGCATACTCATATGTGGCTGTTCCGTCGAAATTGGCAAGTCCATGCGCATCCTTTGGGAAATGTGCAGGTACCCAGTCGAGTATTACTCCGATATTATTTTTATGGCACTGATCAACAAAGTATGCAAAATCCTCAGGCTCTCCATACCTCGATGTAGGTGCATAGTAGCCTGTCACCTGATATCCCCATGAGCCATCAAACGGATACTCTGAAATACCCATAAGCTCAATATGTGTATATCCCATAGTTTTTACATAGGATATGAGTGATTTTGCAAGCTCCCTGTATGTATAAAAGCCATCATCATCCCTGCCCGGATGTCTCATCCATGAGCCCGGATGGCACTCATATATAGCCATAGGTGAAGAATATACATCAGCATCTGACTTTGCTGCTCTCTTATCCATCCACTCTTTGTCAGTCCATGTGAAGTGCTCGATATCTGTGATGATTGACGCCGTTCCCGGACGAAGCTCTGCGTAGTTTGCATATGGATCTGCCTTGTACAGCTTGTCACCCTGTTCAGTGACTATAATAAACTTATACATCTGACCCTTTTGCGCTCCAGGTACAAAAAGCTCATACACTCCCATGGTTTCCGGCTCTACGCGCTTCATCTCATGACTGGTCTCATTCCAGTCGTTAAACTCACCAAACACGTATACTTCCCTCGCATGTGGCGCCCAGACGTCAAAGCACACTCCTTTTTTTCCTTTGCGCTCAGCTAAGTGAGCGCCCATCTTCTTGTAGATATCATAGTGTGTTGCCTGACCAAACAGGTAACAATCCATTGCTGTAAAATTACACATATATATACCCCCATAAGAATTTATTTTTCCCTGAAATGATCCTCTTTAAGTACAATTCGGTCATCATCTGTATATCGCCTGGCTGTCAGAATACTTATAGCCTTCTTCAGTCCGCTGTGAGCCTCCCTGTCTATGGCCTCGTCAATTATGTCCTTGACCTCTGTCAGAGTGGTAGCCTGGTCTATCCTCTCAATATTGCTGATTCTGTTATGCAATGCAAGAATAGCCATCTCATCTATCTTGTACCCAAGCTCTGCAGAGTACGATTTGGCAAACAATACGAGTTCATCATTTGTAAAAATAGGAACCGATATCTTTTCCGTGAACTTGGATGCAAAGCCCTCATCCATTGAGAGTGCCTTCTTTATACCCTTTGATGTATCCTCAAGTATATAGAGTGTTCCTGTAATATCATGCTCCATCAAAAATGATAGCTGTGCCGCTATACTGCGGTCGATATCACCGGCTCTTTCTATGATGAGACAGCCTCCTGTTATCTTTCTGACTACCTGCTGCACATCCTTTTTATTGAGTGCGGCAGCATCAATCTTGCCCATCTTTCCTGTGAGCTGTTCACCATCTTTTTGTAATACCTTTATAAAGCTTGTAGCAAGCATTGTCTTTCCGCAACCCTGCTCTCCCTGTATAATGAGGTTGCCTGTGGATGCGTTTTCTTTCCTGTTGAAATGATCAAGCACTGCATTATATGCCTTGCAAATCTGATCCTCCATACCCTTTACCGGTATGAAATATGAAAATATAGCTTTCTGTTCGCTTGTAAGCTCTTTTATATGTTTTGTTTCTTTCAATTTTGAGTCATCTTCTTCGCTGTCTAAATCCTCCGGCAATGAAATATCCGGCATTTTTCTTGTCTTAGCCATATCCAGCTTCTTCTCCAGTCCCGGATTCTTTGCTGTCATCTTGGCTATTTCCTGCTCGATAAATGATGTCACATGATCAAAATCTCTCTTCTCAGAAGTGTTTTCTTCCTCCTGTGTAGCCTCTTCATCTGCTGTATCATCATCGGCATTTAACATATCATCTGTTATTTCAGGCATCATGGTAGTCGGCTGCATGAGTATCTCGTCTTTCTCAGACTCCTCTGCTATAATTATATCCTCCGGCTCTCCAACCGGTTCCTTTGCTTCTTCTGCAGTATCTTCCGGTGCTTCCTGCGACTCCTGTGCTTCGTCTATAGCCTCTTCCGGTGCTTCCTGCGGCTCCTGTGCTTCGTCTATAGCCTCTTCCGGTGCTTCCTGCGGCTCCTGTACTTCATCCACAGTCTCATCTGCATAAAGCTCCTGCATATCCGGTTTCTGCTCTTCTTCAGGCTCCTTCACGGCAGCTTTCTGCTCTATAATATCAACCGGCACCTTCAAATACTCCTCCTCAAGAAGTTCCTTCGGAGTGACACCTGCATCCAGCTTTGGAATGACATCATTTAGTCTTTCCATGATGTCTCCTGCCTCCTGAAGTGCTCTTGCCTTAGCTGACTCAAGCTTCTGCTGCTCAGCCTCTTTAAGTGCAATTTCAGCCGCATGTCTGGTCTTTTCCCATTCTTCAAGCACATCCTGTATAGACATCTGTCCTGTAATCTGATGCTCAAGCTGAGTCTTTTCACTCATGACCATAGACATCTGTCCGTCAGCGTCTTCACCCAAAAGCTCCTTGAAATTCAACTTAAGTGAACCATCTATCTCTTCATCTGTAGCGATATGCTCTGTCTCTTCCGGCTGCTGTACATACTCTTCCTGCTCCTTTTCGAGCTTGAGATAAGGAATATCCTCAACTATCTTTTTGATGGTATCCATCGTATCAGCAACTTCATTCTTGCCCTTGGCCTCCATGATCTGCTGCATACCCTTGGCAATCTCCTGCTGTAAATTTACAGTATTGAACTTCTCCTGATTTACAGTAATCTGCGGAATAGTTACGTCATCATGCACTATCTCTCCGCCCTTTACCATCTCCATGGCACCTATCTCGGTGACCTCAGCCTCATCCTTTATCTTAGCCGGCTTTTCCTTCTCTGCCTTGAATCGTCTGTACTTTTCCTCCTGAGCCTTGGTAAGTGGCTGATAAAGCATCTTAAGCTCCAGCACACGCTCCACATATGGTCCGTCTCCGAACCACAGAATGAGCTCATCGCAGGCATCTATACACTTATCGGCTTTTCCGGCCTTGTGGTATAGATATGCAAGCTCATATGCCCACTCCTCAGTGTATTCTTCATCCTTGTACTCTTCAAGAATAGTGATAAGCTCATCAAATGAAGCTCCCTGCCCTTTTTTGATGGCATATCTTAATACATACTTCATATCATCATGAGGCGCTATCTCAACAAACTCATCATAATACTCTGTAGCAGCATCATAATCACCCATCTTGATGGCAACCTCAGCCAGTCTGTATATAATCATCCTGCCGATTGGTGAACGGTCATAGGCCATTAAAAGTATGTCCCTTGCATCCTGGTATCTTTCGGCCTTCTCGTAGATTTCGCCGATTTTAACGAGTGTATTTACATTTTTAATTTTGTTCCAATTTATGCTATCCGCAATCTCTGCTGCGCTCATATAGCCCTCCTCGGCGCTTAGGGCTTTTATCTGATCCAGCTTGAGATTGTATTCGTATTTATCCACTTATTTCACCTACTCGTATTTAAGCTTATTATTTTTTGTATCTACGCCTGTTGTCTTTGTATAATCCATTGTGTCCTCAGGAAGCTTCTTTTTCCTGAGAGCATAATTAACAACTCTTCTCACAATATAGTATATCACAGCAAAGGTCGGAACACCAAGTAACATTCCAAGAAAACCAAACATTCCTCCGCCGATTAGTATGGCAAACATAACCCAGAAGGTCGAAAGTCCTGTAGATGAGCCAAGTATCTTAGGTCCTATGATATTGCCATCCACCTGCTGCAGCACAACAATAAATATCAAAAGATAAAGCGCGTGCCACGGACTCTGAATTACCACTATGAGTAACGATGGAATTGCACCGATAAACGGTCCGAACACCGGAATCACATTTGTGACACCGATAATCACTGCGACAAGCACTGATGATGGTATCCTTAAAATCAGACATCCGAAATATGCAATCACTCCAATAATCAGTGAATCTATTATCTTACCGCTTATGAAGCCTCCAAAAATCTCATTTGTCTTTCTGAGTGTCTCAATAATGATATTTCCTGTCTTTGGCTTACAGACAGCATATATTATCTTTTTGCTCTGTCCTGCAAGGGTCTCCTGAATACTCATCACATAGACCATCACGATTATTCCGATAATAAAATTGAGTAAGCCTCTGACTACCGAAATCACACCGGTTGTAATCTGTGCAACATACTTCTGTGCCTCAGGAATCAGCTTTTCTGTGGCATAATTTTCAATGTAGTCGGTTGCATTCTGTAAACCTGTGCTCGCGAGTTCAGCAATTTTGCTGTCCCCGAAATTACCATGCTTTATCATGTTGATGAATGCCGCAACATCTTTTGGCAGTGTCTTCATAAGTCCTGATATACTTGCTATGACAGAAGGCACAATAGCCGCAATGAGGAGCGAAATAATCGCTACAAGAATAATAACCGAGCCTGTGATTGCAAGAGCTCTTGAAACCTTTCGCAGCTTGCTTTCGCTTTTTATCTTTTTGGAAAGAAGCTTTTTAAAGCATCTTTCCAGCCACAGCATGACAGGATTCATCAGGTATGCAAGCACAAGTCCCATTATAATAGGCATTGCTGCCGCAAGCAGCTTGCTCCATATACCTGCAAAGCCCTCAAATCTGTACAGTGCAAAGAAAAACAGTATACTGACTGCAAACGTGACAAATACCATGACACCTATTCTGATCAGATGTGGCCATTCCTCACGCCCCGGGTGCGAATTCTGCTTCGCACCCTTATCTGCATTTATCTCAATGTTTGATTTTTTACCAGCTTTTCCGGTTTCTTCCATCGGATTAAACTCTCCTTATTTACGGTTATAGTTGATGAGACATCCCTTTAATATTATCTCTCTTTCATCATCTGTGAGCTCACCCATCTTCAGTGTAAATGGCTTTAATTCACCATCCTTGACAACATATGCCTCAAACTCCGTCTTTGCATCCTCGATTTCCTTCTTGATTCCCGGAAGGAAGATATAGTCGAGGTTGTGGAACGGAAGCTCTCCCTCATCGATGATGAATGGAAGCATTCCCCAGTTGATAAGGTTTGAACGGTATCTCTTTGTGGCATACTCGTTTGCGATATTTGCCCAGCCTCCGAGTACCTTCTGGCAGCTGGCAGCCTGCTCTCTTGCTGAGCCGTCACCCGGCTTAACAGCAAAAATTGTGCTTCCGAAGCCCATATTCTCATGGCTTGCCTCAGGGAATTTTTTCTTTACTACTCCCATGATTTCAGCAACCTCAGGAACAGCCTTTCCTGCGCACTCACCACTCTCTATAGCCTTCTGGGCCTTCTGGATTTCCTTTGCTCTACCTACATACTCCGGATCCTTTCTTGAAAGTGCGAACTCTGCAAGTCCAAGAGGGTTTGAACGATATGATGATGTCTCTCCTGAAGGAATGAGCTCATCTGTTGTAGTAACAGGATCATGAATCTCTGAAACCACCTTAAGGAGCATATTCTCAGGAAGCGCGCTCATTGCCGGCCAGTCCTTGATGTTTGGTCCGAACTGGATTTCAACTGAAGGATCTGCCACTCCATGACTGTCAAATACACGGTTCTCATATATAGTCTTGTCAAAGAAATATTTTGGCTTTGTAAAGTTGACATCAATATCCGCTGCTGATGTAAGGAAGCCCTTGTTTGCTGCTGTTGCAGCGATTGAACGTGCATCCATGAGTGCCACTGAGCTGATCTGTCCGTTCTGTACCTTAGAACCCTCTCTATTAGGGAAGTTTCTTGTTGAATGACGGATAGAGAATGCGTTGTTGGCAGGTGTATCTCCTGCACCAAAGCAAGGTCCGCAGAAAGCAGTCTTTACAATTGCACCTGTCTCAAGAAGCTTTGCTACAGCTCCGTTTTTCACAAGCTCCATGTATATTGGAGTAGATGCCGGGTAAACACTCAGTGTAAACTCGTCTGCTCCGATTGAATGTCCGTTTAATATGTCAGCCGCATCGCAGATATTCTCAAATCCACCGCCTGCACAGCCTGCGATGATTCCCTGGTCTACATACAGCTTTCCTTCTCTTACCTTACTCTTTAAATCAAGCTTCACCTTGCCGTCAAAGCTTACCTCAGCTCTCTTCTCACAGTCATCGAGAATATCCATGAGGTTTGCATTAAGCTCATCGATAGTATAGGTATTGCTTGGGTGGAATGGCATAGCTATCATTGGGCGGATCTGGCTTAAATCAATCTCAATAAATCTGTCGTAGTAAGCCACCTCACCCGGATTAAGCTCCTTGTGGTCCTCAGCCCTACCGTGAATCTCAAAGAATTCCTTAACCTTGTCATCTGTTCTCCAGATAGAAGAAAGACATGTAGTCTCTGTTGTCATAACATCGACACCTATACGGAAGTCAACGCTCAGATTAGACACACCCGGTCCTACGAACTCCATAACTTTGTTCTTTACGAAGCCGTTTCCGAATACCTCTCCGATAATTGCAAGTGCGACATCCTGTGGTCCAACGCCCTTGATTGGCTCTCCTGTCAGGTAAATACCTACTACCTCAGGCATATCAATATCATATGTCTGTTCGAGAAGCTGCTTAACAAGCTCAGGTCCACCCTCGCCGACTGCCATAGTACCAAGTGCACCATAGCGTGTATGTGAATCAGAGCCAAGTATCATCTTTCCGCCGCCGGCAAGCATCTCTCGTGCAAACTGATGGATAACTGCCTGATGAGGTGGTACATAGATTCCGCCGTACTTCTTGGCACAGGTGAGACCAAACATGTGGTCATCCTCATTGATTGTTCCACCAACTGCACAAAGGCTGTTGTGACAGTTTGTAAGTACATACGGGATAGGGAATTTCTCAAGTCCTGAAGCTCGTGCTGTCTGGATGATACCTACAAATGTGATATCATGCGATGTAAGCTTATCAAACTTAACCTGAAGCTTGTCCATATTGCCGGATGTATTGTGCTCCTTTAAAATACCGTAAGCAATTGTCTCCTGCTTAGCTGTCTGTTTATCAATGTCCATGCCGGTCTTGCTTTTGACAGCTGCCTGAGCCTTAGGTCCATCAATTATTACTTCCTTACCGTTTAAAAGGTAAGCACCATTTTCATATAATTTCACTTATTCTACCTCCGTATGTGTATTTCAAAATTCTATTATTTACTATTATATAATATTATAGGTAATTTTGGCAATAAATAAATCACGATCTACCTTAATTTCGAATTTTCCTCCCATCAAATGGGTCAGATTCTTTGCAATCGAAAGTCCAAGTCCACTTCCTTCAGTGGTTCTCGACCTCTCTCCCCTCACAAAACGCTCTGTCAGGTCCACATTTCCGTTGCTTACTATGTCAAGCTCGTTCTTTGACACATTCTTTATTGTAAAAACTGCCTTTTTATCTGCCTTTTCAAGTTCTACATATACTCTGGTATTTTCCAGTGCATATTTTGCGGCATTAGTATACAGATTTTCAATAGAGCGGTAAAGCTGACGCCCATCCGCATAGATAAATATCTGTTCTGATGGAATTTTTGTAACTATTGTCAGATTTCTCGACTCAAAGCGCTCATTGAATTCACCTCCGGTCTGGTATAAAAGCTCAACCAGATCAAGCTTTTGCATATTGAGCTTCACATTTCCCGAGGTAATCTTTGATGTCTCTACCAAATCCTCTGTAAGCTGCTTTAAGCGCTGTGACTTTTCCTCCAGCACATGTATATAGTATTTGGCATTTTCATTTTCCAGATTTTCCCTCTTAAGCAGGTCAACATAGTTGACTATTGAAGTCAGAGGTGTCTTTATATCATGTGATACGTTTGTTATTAGGTCTGCCTTTAATTTTTCATTCTTAAGACTCTCATTTACCGAGCTCATAAGACCCTGGCGTATATGATTGACAGCCTCCGCCACATTTTTCTGCTGTCCATGAAACTCATTGACATTGAGTGTAGTGTCAAGCGCTCCTTCCGAAATAGCTTCAAGAGCCTCCTGTATGCGCATTATCTCTTTATTTTTTTGTGTGTGGATATCCTTTTTTTCAATAACCCTCTTTATAAGCTCATAGCCCTTGTATATCAGGCTATGTGTGCAAAGTATATTGCCTTTTATCTTCCTTACAATGCTCTGGTATAAAATAATAAAAGCCAGATCAAACAAAAAAGTAAATGTGCCTGCCGTCATAATAAGTGATGCATAGTCAAAATGCTGGTTTTTTACGCCTGAAATCACTTTTCCCATAAATACCATGAGCAGTGTAAATATCACTAGCATCACATCAGAGTATACCTTGTCAATCGGTAAATAGTATATTGTATAATCATCCTCTGATTTTCTGCCGGCCACGTTTGCCATATATGCCAGGCTCACAAAGCTGCCTACCAGGCCCGCCAGCGATATGAGTGTATATATATCAATATTTTCATGCGCATCGTGCCTGAATGCATAGCCTGTGGCAAACACTCCTGTCACCATAAGTATCATGCATAGCTGATGTAAAACTATGACCGCTGCTTTTTTTCCTATCGTATACTGCTTCATTTGTTGTCCTCTATCTTATAGCCTACTCCCCAGACCACCTTCAGATAGCGTGGCTCCTTAGGATTTATCTCTATTTTTTCCCTGATATGTCTGATGTGCACAGCAACTGTATTGTCGGCGCCTATCGCCTCCTCGTTCCATATACTCTCATATATTTCGTTTATTGAGTAGACCTTTCCCTTGTTTTTAAGGAGTAAAAGCAGGATATTGTACTCAATCGGTGTGAGCTTTACCTCCTCGCCATCCACAGTCACCTTTTTTAAATCATCATTTACCAAAAGGCCTCCGGCTTCATAAACCTTATCTCCGGCTGCATCATTGCTTGACAGAGTGGTATATCTGCGAAGCTGTGACTTTACCCTTGCCACAAGCTCAAGCGGATTAAAAGGCTTTGTAACATAATCATCAGCACCCACATTGAGGCCTAAAATCTTGTCTGCATCCTCTGTCTTTGCCGAGAGAATAATTATCGGCACCCTGCTTTCCTTTCGTATCTGCAGAGTAGCTCTTATTCCGTCGAGCTTTGGCATCATGACATCTATTATCATGAGGTCTATTTTTTTATTCTTCATAATTTCAACCGCCTGTATGCCGTCGTAAGCCTTCTCCACGTCGTAGCCCTCCTGCATCAGGTAAATCTCAATTGCCTCAACTATTTCCTTGTCGTCATCACAAACTAATATTGTCATATTATCCTCCTTCTATGAATTTTGAACAGAAACCTTCTCCTGCCGTTAGTCAGCTATATTTTATCAGATTATCCACTTTGTTTTTCTTAAAATCTGCTTAATATTACCTACTTTAAATATAAGCCAAAAAGCAGCCGTTCTGTTTTGAACTGCTGCTTTATATTACATAGGTGTGTTTCATTTCCCTTTATTTCCGGTGATGCTCTGCCACATTCTGTGGATACCGTCTGTGAGCTCCTTCCCCTCCTTTGTGTTGATAGCAGGTTGATTGCCGGCTTTTCTGCTTATTGCCTTATAATCCTCATCAACAGACGATTTTGAGCCGGCAGCCTTGGCTTCATCCTTATCATTGCTATAATTTGAGCCGGCATCAGGTGTATCGTCTGCAAGCTTCACTTCACCCACTACACCATCTCCCAGGTCCTCGCCCTCAGCAAGTCCCAGTTTTCTGATATAATCCATATTTACCTTGATTTCAGTCTGTCTGTTTGCATAGATAGACTTCTCTTCATTGTCAATAGTACTCTCCTCTACAGGCTTACCTGCATTTTTCTGACGTTCTATCTCCTTATTTCTGTCATCGATAATCTTAAGATACTTCTCCGTATCGGACAAATCCTGAAGCTGTCCCTTGAGCTCATACTGGTTAGTTTTAACTATCTTCTCCTGCTCTGCAATCCTATCCTTCATATTCTTGCACAGCTTTTCAAGTGACTCGTTGGTATCATTGATAATATCACGCCATCTTGAAAGCGCCTCATCCGTATAGATAACCGATGCTGCATACACATCCTCAGCCTTTCTGCTTGCATCCCAGACTATCTGGTCGCCCTTCTTTCTGAACTCTCTCTCTGCATGATTGCGGCTCTGCTCAGTAAGCTCATACTCGTCCTGCATTGCATATATACACTTATTCAGCTCAGCAAGTAAATCTATCATTTGCTGCTTGTTTATGATCACCCTGCTCGGCTCCGGCTTAAATGGCTCCGCCTTTGAGAGCATGATATGGATTTCTCTTAGTACCTTTTCTGTTTTATCGTTCGCATTCATTTTCTATTTCCTCGGATTTAAATTAGCATTATAACTATTCATGGTGGTTCTGAATACTCACCACTTACCCATATTTTATATGAAAATCCGCTTCTCGTAAATAGCCAAATGAATAATAATAGCTACTGATTACAGCCCTTTATAATTAAATCAATCCCGCTGCCGCATTTCTCAATTCATCTGCCGCATGCTTTATCTCGGCAGCCTGCTCTTCGCTCACATTTCCGGGCTTTGTCCTTGAAATAAGCTTCTTCACATATGAAAGTGACGATTTCACACTCTTTTTCTGTGCGCTGTCCATAGCCTTTCTTTTTTCCTTGTCAGCCATGACATTTTCCACCTGTCGCACAAGCGTATCAGCCTCACTTCTTGCATCAATATAAGCCTTTCTCTGTCCGTCTGTTGCCTCATACTCCTGTGCCTCGCGGATTGCCTGCTCAATCTCAGAATCAGACAAATTTGAGCTTGCGGTAATCGTAATCTCCTGATGCTTTCCTGTGCCCAGGTCCTTTGCAGAAACCTGCACAATGCCGTTTGCATCTATATCAAACGTCACCTCTATCTGCGGCACACCTGCCGGAGCCGGCTTGATGCCCTTTAGCCTGAAGTTTCCAATCAGCTTATTGTCCCTTGCAAACTGCCTCTCACCCTGCAAAACCTTTATATCCACAGAGGTCTGGAAGCTTCCTGCAGTTGTAAAAATCTGGCTGTATCTGGTAGGAATAGTCGTATTTCTGTCAATAATTTTGGTTGAGACACCACCAACTGTCTCAATTCCGAGTGAAAGCGGTGTGACATCCATCAGTATAATCTCTGCCGCACTGCTGCCTGCGACAATTGCTCCACCGAGCTTGCCACCCTGTACTGCTGCACCGAGTGCCACGCACTCGTCAGGATTCAGGTTATGTGAAGGCTCTTTTCCTGTAATTCTTCTTACCTCCTCAACAACAGCCGGCACACGTGTCGAGCCTCCTACCAACAGCACCATTCCAAGCTCTGCTGCAGAAATCCCCGCATCTGAAAGTGCCTGATTGACAGGAATAGCAGTTCTCTCCACCAGATCCTTTGTTATCTCATTAAACTCAGCCCTTGTGAGGTTCATCTCCATATGGACCGGCTGTCCCTTTACAGTGGTGATAAACGGCAGGTTGATAGTGGTTGAGGATGAGGATGAAAGCACCTTTTTAGCCTTCTCAGCCTCCTCCCTGACACGCTGCATAGCAGTATTATCCTTTCTCAGATCCACATTCTGCTGTCTGTAAAACTCTGTGACAAGATAATTCGTGATTCTCTCATCAAAATCATCTCCACCCAGATGATTATCACCGGCTGTGGCAAGCACCTCTATCAGATTGTCCCCGATTTCGATAACAGACACATCGAAGGTTCCTCCTCCGAGATCGTAGACAAGAATTTTCTGCTGCTGTCCATGGTCCAGTCCGTATGCGAGTGCCGCAGAGGTTGGCTCATTTATGATTCGAAGCACATTAAGCCCAGCAATTCTTCCTGCATCCTTAGTTGCCTGCCTCTGCGCATCCGAAAAATATGCAGGAACTGTGATTACGGCGTCTGTCACTGCCTCACCAATATAGTCCTCTGCATCCTTTTTCAGCTTTCTGAGAATCATAGAAGAAATCTCAGGAGCTGAATACAGCTTTCCGTCCACTTTTGCCCTGAAATCGCTTCCCATCTGTCTCTTTATTGAGAAAAATGTCCTGTCCACATTGACTGCTGCCTGCCTCTTTGCAGCCTCGCCAACCAGTCGCTCTCCATTTTTTGTAAAAGCCACTACAGACGGAGTTGTTCTCTGACCCTCGCTGTTAGTTATGACTACCGGCTGATTGTTCTCCAATACTGCCACACAGCTGTTTGTTGTTCCTAAATCTATACCTATAACCTTGCCCATTTTATGCCTCACTGTTTTTTTATTTAAGTCTCATAAATAATTGATTTTTTTGACTTACTATTTCATCCTAATACTACTTTATGCTTCGAAAATTCACTCGTCAAGGCATGAGGCTGTTATTTCAGAGAATGTTTATACTTTTAATTTTTAATACACAACATAACAACAAAGGCACCGCCGAAGCAGTGCCTTTGTTGATTAGTTTATAGGTTGGATTAAATGATAATTGAGGATTGCTTATTCACTTACTTTCTTTTTGAGTAATCCGAGTAATCCACATGCAATGAAAGATCCGATTACCAATGCTACCAGATACATTAACGGATTTCCGATTGTAGGAACTACAAAGATTCCTCCGTGAGGGGCCATGAGTTTACATCCAAATGCCATGAAAAGTCCACCTGCCACTGCTGAACCGACTACACATGCCGGAAGGACATGAAGCGGATCAGATGCTGCGAATGGGATTGCACCCTCTGTGATAAATGATAATCCCATAATAAAGTTTGTAGGTCCTGCCTTTCTCTCCTCTGCTGTGAACTTGTTCTTGAAGAAGATTGTTGCAAGAGCGATTGCGATTGGTGGAACCATACCGCCAATCATAACTGCTGCCATAATATTGTAGTTTCCGGCAGCGATTGAAGCTGTACCAAATACATAAGCGGCTTTGTTTACAGGGCCACCCATATCTACCGACATCATTCCTCCGAGAAGTATTCCGAGTACTACTGCGCTTGCACCGTTAAGTCCATTAAGACCATTGTTGATAGCTGTATTTAAAGCTCCGATTGGAGGCTCAACTACAAACTGCATTATAACGCCTACCAGGAATATACCAAGCAGCGGATAAAGCAGAACCGGCTTCATACCATCAAGACTCTCCGGAAGTTTAGAAAATACCTTCTTTAAGAGGAGCACAATATATCCTGCTACGAAACCTGCTACAAGTGCTCCAAGGAAGCCTGATGTACCGTTTGCTGCGATTGAACCGCCTACAAAACCAACTGCAAGACCCGGACGGTCAGCAATACTCATGGCGATAAAGCCTGCAAGAATTGGAAGCATAAATCCAAATGCTGTTCCACCGATTCCCTTAAACAGTGCTGCAGCCTGTGTAATAGTACCGAAATTTGCTCTCTGGTCAGCCGGCAGTGAATTAAGGTCAACACTGAATCCATCTATAAGGAATGCGATTGCGATAAGGATACCACCACCAACTACGAATGGAAGCATATGTGAAACACCATTCATCAGATGCTTATAAATCTGATGTCCAATGCTCTCCTTTCCACTAACTGATGAATGTGAAGCCTCCTTTTTACCTGATGCCTTAAATACAGGAGCATCACCGGAAGCAATTCTCTTTATAAGCTCTTCTGCCTTATTGATTCCGTCAGAAACCTGACACTCAATAACCTTCTTTCCGTCAAAGCGGTCTGTAGGTACATTTGTATCACAGGCAACTATAACTCCTGCAGCCTTTGCGATTTCATCATCTGTGAGCACATTTTTGGCTCCGCCTGAGCCTCTTGTCTCAACCTTTACCTGATATCC
>OGMM01000523.1_pt1 | contig 17895 bp, 10 predicted proteins | sample 1573221 | NCBI WGS metagenome assembly OGMM01 (sample SAMEA2581988, study PRJEB24529) | metagenome | biome: Human gut stool | place: China | collected 2011 | reverse complement strand
GCGAACAGGAACATCATATTTCGTCTGTACCGTTTTTCTTTTCATAAACTTATAAAATCACGACTTGCGAGAGGGCGCTTATATTTGCCCTTCACACCCTATAAAAGCACCGCAGAATCTGCAACACTACGCTAGTTAAACTCCGGTTGACATCAAATCCGCTTTTTTAGGAAGGCGATAAATTTCTCAAAGTTCATCGGCGTTCCCTGTATTTTCTGTACTTCCAACCGGTTTTTCTCATTGAATCCGACCAGAATGTTATGATTTGCCTCCGCAAGGTAATCCATGATACCATCAATGTCAGATTTTATATTCTTCGGGCACTGGATATACAAATGCCTGTTGGCACTGATATGCAGTGTGTAGGAAATACTGAAATGATACCAGAAAAACTTATGGAGTGTGGAGTACTTGTAAATCCATATGATCTGGTCGATCGGGATGATCGCATTTCCGTAAACGGAGGTCTCGATAAAAAAGTGTTCTGTGATAAACATATCTTCCGTTGCAAGCTGGGGCAGCGTTGCAAGTTCTTCCTCCGCCTGGTCTAACAGCTTTTTCGGATTGCCGAATAAGGCGAGATCCTGGCAGCAGGGAGAGAGTACCGGGAAGAAAATAAACAGGATATAGAGTACGATACAGAGGATCGCATAAATACTGGTGCCAAATATGACTGTAAAAAGGATCGTATTTATGGTACGATTATAATCCGGTTCACTGATGTAATATCCGGAAACTTTGCTTGTGATTCCACTTTCTGTCCAGCCGAGATCGTCCGACATATTTTTTAAAAGTGACTGGAAAGAAACAGTGGACTTTTTGATCTTCCCGGTAAATGTTACCTCGTCAATGAAAGGAAGTCCCTCTTCACAGGTGGAAGGAGAAAGCAGTACGATGATACATTCATCATTCCGGATCGTGTAATAATAATAACCGGAAGTCCCGGAAAAGTTATTTCGGGTGTATCCTGTGAATTTTAAATCTGTCAGTGTGGTATGCATGTTGGCAGCGTCATTCCGGTAGGCAGATTCCAGCGTAACATCATCCGTCAGCTGCACCGGAAATAAAAGATCCGTCAGTGAAAATACATGCCATAGTACGATCACGATGATCAGATATACAATTGGTGAAAAAAGTCGCCGTTTATATAATGCTTTTATATTTTTTGTGATATAATGGTCGTAATTCTCGGGCATAAAAAACCTCGCTTTATACTATCGGGATATCAAAAGGAAAAAACCTTAAGATATTGGATCTTGCTTCTCTAGTAGTATAAAGGTTCGTGAAAAAATAATCAAGGAGAGAAAACATTGGAAGCATACAGCAGTTTTGCACAGGTATATGATCTTTTTATGGATAATGTACCTTATGAGGAGTGGAGCAGATATCTTATCAGTCTGTTAAAGGAGTATCAGGTGACAGATGGCACCGTGGTGGAACTCGGCTGTGGTACCGGAAAAATGACAAGGCTTTTGGCAGATGCAGGCTATGATATGGTTGGAGTGGACAATTCTGCCGAAATGTTAGAGATCGCAGGAGAGCGCCAGGAGGAAGAAGAGCGGAATGATATTTTATATCTTCTTCAGGATATGCGGGAACTGGAATTGTTTGGAAATATCCGGGCAATTGTAAGTGTCTGCGATTCGATGAACTATATTTTGGAACCGGAAGATCTGAAAAAAGTATTTGAACTGGTAAAAGAATATCTCGCAGAGGACGGTGTGTTTATTTTTGATTTGAACACCGTGCATAAATACCGGGATCTGATGGGAGAATGCACCATCAGTGAAAACCGGGAAGAGAGCAGTTTCATCTGGGAAAACTATTTTTATGAGGATGAGATGGTCAATGAGTATGACCTGACGCTTTTTATCCGGGAGGAAAGTGACCTCTATCGGAAATACGAGGAACTTCATTATCAGAAAGCCTACGAATTAGAGCAGGTGAAAGAGCTGCTTTTGCAGGCAGGCATGGAGTTTGTGGCAGCGTATGATGCGTTTACCCATGATCCGGTGACGGCAGAGAGTGAGCGCATGTATATCATTGCAAGACCGAAGGTGATTTAAGGAATATGATATAACAGAACAGGCACTTGCCTAATATAAAATAACAGGAAAAGAGGAAAAACATGAACGATTATATTGTAAGAGCAACTGCGGCAGATCATTCCATCCGCGCATTTGCGATCACATCCAAAAACATTGTGGAAGAGGCAAGAAAAGACCATAACACAAGTCCGGTGATCACAGCAGCTCTGGGTAGATTATTATCTGGTGCGGCCATGATGGGAACCATGATGAAGGGTGAGAAGGATCTTCTCACAGTACAGATCCAGTGTCAGGGATCGGCGCAGGGACTGACCGTGACAGCAGATTCCGCAGGACATGTCAAGGGATTTCCGAGAGTGGCAGATGTGGAACTGCCACCGAATGCATTGGGAAAATTAGACGTAGGCGGGGCACTTGGACTTGGCGTCATGAGTGTGATCAAGGATATGGGCTTAAAAGAGCCTTATGTAGGACAAATCGCACTTCAGACCGGAGAGATCGCAGAGGATTTAACCTATTATTTTGCAACTTCAGAACAGGTTCCTTCCGCAGTAGGACTGGGTGTTTTAGTAGATGTGGACGGTTCTGTAAAGCAGGCAGGTGGATTTATCATTCAGCTGATGCCATTTACCCCGGATGAAGTTGTGGATGCACTGGAGAAAAAAATCAGCGAGATTGCATCTGTGACTGAGATGCTGGAAGAGGGCAATACGCCGGAACAGATTTTAGAGATCATTCTGGGTGATTTTGGACTAGAGATCACGGATACACTCCCGGCAGCATTCCAGTGTGACTGCTCCAAAGAGCGCGTTTCCCGTGCAATCTCAACCTTGAGCAAAAAAGATTTAGACGATATTATCAACGATGGTGAAGCGATTGAAGTAAAATGCCAGTTCTGTAACAAGGCATATCATTTTGAAGTGGACGAACTGAAGGAGATGAGAAAGTAGTGAAACAGGGATTTGTCAAGGTGGCAGCCGTCACCCCGAAAATTGTAGTTGCGGATACGAAAGAGAACACCGCATTAATCTGCGCAGAGATTAAAAAGGCAGAGAAGGAAGGGGCAAAGATCATTGTACTCCCGGAACTTTGTATTACGGGTTATACATGCAGTGATCTGTTTTTACAGGAAAAAATGCTGCGTGAAGCAAGACAGTCGCTCCTTGAGATCGCTGCGTTTACCTTTGCATTGGATTGCATCGTGTTTGTGGGACTTCCACTCGAATACAACGGAAAGCTTTATAATGTGGCTGCCGCTGTGAGCAATGGAAAAGTGCTTGGTTTTGTGCCGAAAACATATCTGCCAAATTACAATGAATTTTATGAGGCAAGACATTTTACAAGAGGAATGGAAGAAACGGTGCAGGTAAGCCTCGGAGAAGAAGTGGTTCCAATGGGCAAAAAGTTATTATTTACCTGCCAGACCATGCCGGAACTGAAAATCGGTGTGGAACTCTGCGAGGATCTCTGGACGCCGGAACCACCGAGTATCCGTCATGCGTTAAACGGTGCGAATGTCATTGTCAATCTGTCAGCATCGGATGAGACGACCGGAAAAGACATTTATCGCGAGGAGCTGGTTGGCGGACAGTCTGCAAGGCTACTGTGCGGCTATATTTATGCGAGTGCCGGAGATGGGGAATCCACGCAGGATGTCGTCTATTCCGCGCATAATATCATTGCGGAAAATGGAAGGATTTTAAAGAAAGCGAAACGTTTTGCGAATGAAACAGTTTATTCGGAGATTGATGTTCTGCGTCTGAATGCAGAGCGCCGCAGAATGACTACATTTGAAACCAGAATGGACGGTTACACGGAAATTCCATTTGCATTGAAAATAGAAGAGACGGAACTGACCAGATACATTGATCCAATGCCGTTTGTTCCGGGCAGTAAGACAGACAGAGAGCGCCGTTGTGATGAGATTTTATCCATTCAGGCGATGGGACTGAAAAAACGTCTGGAGCACACACACTGCAAATCTGCCGTGATCGGTATCTCCGGTGGATTGGATTCTACACTGGCATTGCTTGTGACGGTGCGTTCATTTGATCTGCTCGGCATGGATCATAAAAATATTAAGGCTGTGACAATGCCGGGATTCGGAACAACGGATCGTACTTACGATAATGCGGTGAGCCTCATCAAATGTCTCAATGCGGATTTTATGGAAGTCAGTATCAAGGATGCGGTCAATATCCATTTCCGGGATATCGGACAGGATCCGAAAGTGCATGATGTGACTTACGAGAATGGACAGGCACGTGAGAGAACCCAGATTCTTATGGACATTGCAAATAAGACCGGTGGTATGGTCATCGGCACAGGCGATCTGTCGGAGCTGGCACTCGGCTGGGCGACTTACAACGGAGATCATATGTCCATGTATGCGGTGAATGCGTCTGTGCCAAAGACACTGGTCCGCCATCTTGTCCGGTATTACGCGGATACCTGTGGCGATGAAGCGTTAGAAGCGGTTCTTCTCGATGTTTTGGATACACCGGTTTCACCGGAACTTTTACCGCCGGAGGATGGGAAGATTTCCCAGAAGACGGAAGATCTGGTCGGACCATACGAATTGCATGATTTTTATCTGTATCATATGCTTCGTCTTGGCTATGCTCCGGCAAAGATTTACCGTCTGGCGAAAGTTGCTTTTGTGGGAACTTATGATGATGAAACCATTTTGAAATGGTTAAAAACTTTTTACCGCAGATTTTTTGCACAGCAGTTCAAACGTTCCTGCCTGCCGGATGGACCAAAAGTCGGAAGCGTTGCTGTCTCTCCGCGTGGAGATCTGCGTATGCCTTCGGATGCGTCTGCACGGATCTGGATGGAAGAACTGGAGGCATTAAACACCGAGAGGAGATAGCAGCATGCAATATCGGAAAGATAAATATGGAAACGATATTTCTGCGCTTGGCTACGGCTGTATGCGTTTTACGAAAAAGGGGAACAGCGCAGACCTTGACAAAGCAGAAAAAGAAGTGATGGCGGCAATTGAGGCGGGGGTCAATTATTTTGACACTGCCTACGTGTATGCCGGAAATGAAGTGGCAGTGGGAGAAATTTTACACCGGAATCATTGCAGGGAGAAAATCAATCTTGCCACAAAGCTTCCGCATTATCTGATCAAGTCGATCGATGGCGTGGAAAAAATGTTTCAGGAGGAACTGCGCCGCCTGCAGACCGGTTACATTGATTACTATCTTATGCATATGCTGACGGACATTCCAACCTGGGAGAAATTGAAAAAACTGGGGATGGAAGAGTGGATCAGGGAGAAGAAAGCGTCCGGGCAGATTCGGCAGATCGGATTTTCCTATCACGGTAATTCCGCGATGTTCTGTCAGTTAGTAGATGCTTACGACTGGGATTTCTGTCAGATCCAGTACAATTATATGGATGAACATTCTCAGGCTGGTGTGGAAGGACTGCGCTATGCGAATAAGAAGGGACTTCCGGTCATCATTATGGAACCGTTACGAGGCGGTCGTCTGGTGAATCTGCTCCCAGAGCCGGCAAAAGAATTATTCCGTAAGGACGAACAACATCGTACCCCGGCAGAACTGGCACTGAAATGGCTGTATAACCAGCCGGAAGTTACCTGTGTGCTCTCCGGCATGAATTCCATGGAGATGGTGGAACAGAATGTAAAAACTGCCAGCGAGTCACTGGTGGGATGTCTCACACAATCCGATCAGGAGCTGATCGAAAAGGTAAAAGATGAGATTAAGAAAAATGTAAAAGTGGGATGTACAGGATGCGGTTACTGCATGCCATGCCCAAAAGGAGTGGATATTCCGGGCACATTCCGCTGTTATAATGCAATGTATTCCGAGGGGAAAAAATCGGGAAGAAGAGATTATCTGCAGTGTACTGCATTTCGAAAAGATACGGGCAGTGCATCCCAGTGTATTTCCTGTGGAAAGTGTGAGACGCATTGCCCGCAGCATATTGAAATCCGCAAGGAGCTGAAAAATGCTGCAGCAGAACTTGAGGATGTGAAGTATAAAGTGATGAAAACAGGAATCCGGCTGCTGAAATTGTGGTAAATACAGGGTCAGATCCGTCCTGGCTTGCGCACCGGTTTTGCAGCGGTGACAGCAGCCCAGTTGGTTGTGTATACAACGGAGTACATAAATACGGCAAGTACCATACCGGTGACAACGTCGAAAACAGAGTGCTGTTTTAAAAACATTGTGGATAAGATAATGAGTACCATCAAAACAGCGGAACCATAGCGTACAGCTTTGTTCTTTTTGAAATTGTCACTGTGCCATACGGCAATATTCACGGCGATGGAGTTAAAGACATGTACGCTTGGAAACAGGTTTGTCGGTGTATCCGTTGCATACAGCCATTTTACCATCTGGATAAAAATATTATTATGTTCAAAATAAGCTGGTCTCAGATAGTGACCATTCGGATAGATCGTTGAGATCACAAGGAAAACGGTCATTCCGGTAAAAAGCATTGCACAGAGTTTAAAATATTCATCTTTATTTTTAAAATAAAAATATCCGACTGCCCACGCGACATATCCAAACCATAAAAGATAAGGAACAATAAAGTATTCACAAAATGGGATCCTGTCATCCAATGCAGTATGTATCACATGAAAATGCGTGGTCACGGTTCGTTCCAGATGATGAAACCATGGAAAATAGATACAAAAATAAAGAAGCAGAAATGCATGTTTGTTTTTCTCGATAAAAGCATTGAGTCTGCTTTTCATATCTGTCTTCAAAATATCACCTTCCTAACAGATTTTTATATAAAAATAAATTCTTTTTCCTTACATTGTGCGATTATAGCATAGTGATTTTTAGGAAACAATTCCCTTTCTCTTTTTTTAAGAAAGATTATTGAATATTTAAAGATTTCTTAAGGTAAATGTCTGGTTTTTGTGCAACCTTACAAACAATTTCAGAAGAAAAATTTTACCATCATTGTTACGAATTAAAACAAATTCATTACGCAAATATTACGATTGCCGCAAATTGTTGACAAAGCCCTTTTACTACCTATAATAGAGTATGGTTTTGCTGAAAATAGGCGCATATTGATACGTCTTTTTGAATAAGCTACAAAAGAGTGAGAGGAAAAATTATGAAAAAAGAAAAAAAGAATCTGACGCAGAACAATGCAGCAGGAAAATCCGCAGACAAAAAGAGGATTTTTGTCATCGCAGGTGTTGTGGTGGCGTGTCTGGCAGTTATTTATGTCGGATTTGGAATCTTTTTCCAGAGCCATTTCTGCTTTGGTACGACCATCGATGGAATAAAAGCCGGTGGTAAGTCGGTAGAAAAGATGGAGCAGCTCATCACAGAGGAGATTGACAGCTATGTGCTGAATCTCGTGGAACGTGAGGAGGGACAGGAAAGCATTGCAGGAGATTCCATTCACATTGCACCGGTGTTTAATGGCGAAGTGGAAGAATTATTGAATGGACAGAATGGTTTCGCATGGGTGGTTACACTGTTTAAACATGAGAATCTGGAACTGGCTAAGGTTGTGACATTTGATGAGAATGCATTGGACAGCGAGCTTCAGGCGTTAAACTGTATGCAGGCTGGTGCACAGCGTGAACCCGTGGATGCAACGGTTTCAGCGTACACAGCAGATGGATATTCTTTAGTTCCGGCAGATTATGGTACGACCATTGATAAAAGTGCATTCAAAAAAGCGGTGGAGGATTCCATTTTAGTTCTCGCAGATGAACTTGATCTGGATGAGGCAGACTGTTATGTGAAGCCGAAGGTTGAAGACGATAATGAAAAACTGTTGGCAGTCATTGATGAGATGAACAGCTATGTGGGAACTACGATCACTTATGATTTTGACGTTGCAAAAGAAGTGCTGGATGGGGAGCGTATTTCCGAGTGGCTTTCCGTGGACGATGATTTAAATCTTGTGGTGGACGAGGAAGGTGTTCTTTCCTTTGTAAAGGAGCTTGCAAGTAAATATAATACCTGTTATAAACCGAAAGAGTTGAAAACATCTTATGGTTCCACTGTGACGATTTCCAATGGACCTTATGGATGGAAAATCAACAATTCCGAGGAAGTGGCACAGATTTTAGATGATCTGAAAGCCGGAAAAAAAGTGGAACGTGAACCGGTTTATTCCCAGACTGCGAACAGCCATGGTGAAAATGATTACGGTAATTCCTATGTGGAGATCAATCTCACTTCACAGCATTTGTTTGTATATAAAGATGGGGTGCTGGTGACCGAGTCTGACTTTGTATCCGGAAACGTGGCAAAAGGGCATACAACACCGGGTGGAGCATTTATGCTTACCTATAAAACCATGAATGCCGTACTGCGCGGACCGGATTATGAGACGCCGGTTACATACTGGATGCCATTTAACGGAGATATCGGAATGCATGATCTGACATCCAGAAAAGCATTTGGTGGAGACATTTATAAGACAAGAGGTTCCCATGGATGTATCAATCTTCCATATGCGGCAGCAAAGAAGATATATGAGACGATCGACAAGGGTTACTGCGTATTGGTTTATAATCTTCCGGGAACGGAAAGTGACAGTGTGAAACAGAAAGAGGCAGCTGCGGTTGTCAATACGATCAACAGTATCGGAACTGTTACATTAGAAAGCGAACCTGTTATCGTGGCAGCAAGAACAGCATACGATGCGTTATCTGATACAGCAAAGAGTTATGTTACCAATTATCAGACACTTGTGGATGATGAGGCAGCACTGGCAGCCTTAAAGAGTGGCGCTGCAGCGGCTGCACAGCAGCCTGCGGCAGACCAGACGGCGCCGGCGGGAGGCACAGATATCACTGCAGATCCGGCAGCGCAGGCGACGGATGGAACTGTGGCACAGTAGAAAGTAGAATTTTCGAAAAAATAGAACCAGAATTCAGAGAAAACTTTGAATGATGGTTCTATTTTTTTGCCTGAAAATTGAAAAATGTGCAATTTTGCACTCTAATTGGTTAAAATCCACAAAAATTTGGACGAGATTTCGGGATTTATTACGTATAGAATAATACAATATTTTAGAATACAATAGAAATGCGAAAAAAAACGAAAACATGTGAAGAGGGGGATTGTTATAGAATCACATGCAAGTAGGGGAGAAAAAGGAGAAGGAAGAATGAGAAAGTTAATGAAAAGCTTTCAAAAGAGGCAAAGCATTGCAAGCAGAGTACTATGTTTTCTGCTAGTGCTTGCAATGGTAGTAACAATGGTTCCGGCGCTTGGCGGCGGAAACAGTACGGTTCAGGCAGCGGAGAATCCAACTGTGAGGTTGTATTTTGAAAAACCGGATGATTGGAATATCCCGGCATTTAACTATTGGAATGAATCCGATGTTGAAGTAGACAATGGGGATGCAGAAAAGGTGGAAGTCTGGACGAGTCAATCAAGACCTGCTATGTTGAAAGATGAATCAACAGGTTATTATTATATTGATATCCGGACGAACAGCATCAGTGGCTTTCAGATTGTAAACGGTGGAACTGGTGTAGGAAACCCGGCAGAAAAGAAATTTGAAAACTGTGCCATTATTGATGCAATTAATTCGGCAACATCAGATACATCATTTTATCTTTTAAAGAATGATAATGGAATGTCATGGTACTTAGACAAAGATAAAAATCAGGTGTTACCAGAGAAAGAAAAAGCAGCTGCACATAAAGTTATAATTTATTTTGAAAAACCAGAAAATTGGAAAACGCCTGTTATCAATCTATGGGGCGGCGATTTTGTATTGGACAATCAAGGAGCTGGGGATGCGTCTATTGCTGCGTGGGGAAATCAGGACAAACCAAAGCTGGCTGTTTCAGAAGCTGAAAATATTTATACTGTTACATTAACCGGAACAACAATATCAGGTTTTCAGTTGGTAGATGCTGACACAGGAGCAGAGACACAGTTTGATGGTCAGAGCGAAGAAGTGAAAGCCATCAATGCCATCACCACAGACACCTCCATCTATTATTTAAGAGATGGAAAGGGTGGCATGAAATGGTACAAAGATGCTGACAAATCCGAAACTCTGATCGAATACAAAGAAGCAGGATATGTAAGCCCGGAGGTAAATGGACGCGAGGTAACTTTCCGTGTCCCGGTTGAAAAAACAGGGGATGCAGCATCTGTTACGGTTCCGGGAGGAATGAATGGTTGGAAACAGGATTCATCTGATTGGGAACTTAAAAAAGATGAGACAGCAGGTATGTGGTCTGGAACATTTACCATTGCACCCGGAAAATATGAATACAAATTTGCATTAAATAAAACCTGGGATGTATCGTTTTCAGATCCGGCAAATAACAGGGTAAGCGAAACAAACAGTGTGTTGATCGTTCCGGGCTTGGCTGACGGAAAAGCAGATGCCATGAAGGGAATTGAGACAGCACTTCCAGAAAAACTGACATTGTGGTCTGAAGACGGAACAAGCAGTGAAGCTCCGGTTACTTACAGTTTAAAAACTGCAAATAAAGATATTACATTAAATGGAAATAGCATTATAATCGGAAAATCTTATACAGGACAGATCGTAGAACTGACGGCAAAAGCAGAGAACGGACAGACCTCTGACTTTGTGGTCAATGTGACAGAAAAATTATATACATATACCATTTATTATTATGATTTTGATAAGACACATATGTCAGAAAATGCATCTGACTTATGGATCTGGGAGAAAAATGGTGCTGGAGCGACAGAGGGAACACCTTTTACCGCAACCGAGACACTTTCTGATGGGAATGAGTGGCTGCGCGCAGAAATAAAACTTCCATATACAGACCTTCAGATCATCCCAAGATCAAAAGACGAGTGGAAATGGGAGAAGGACACGATTTCTTATAGCAACAGCGCAGGAACAGAAAATGTAACACTTTATATTGTATCCAATAGTAAACAGGCATACACAGAGATTCCAGAGCTGGTAGCACCGAGATCCCGCTACGTCATGATCGAGTACGACAGACCGGCGAAGGACTATACCGGCTGGAACATTTACACCTGGAACAGTGGATTTGGCTCTGATGTATCTGTAGCATTTGCAGACATCAATGGCAAAATGGTTGCAAAAATACCGGTAAAAGATTCAAAAGCAGATCTTAAATTGTCTTTCTGTATGAGGCACAGCACGGCAGCTGATGAATGGGAGAGCAAAGACGGCGGAGATCATTATGTGACGATCCCGGCAGACCAGTCAGTGGTAAAAGCAGTGTTCACACAGGGAGAAGGAATCACAAGAGTATTGCCATACAACACAGGTTTTGAGCGGGATGGAGCAAATAATGCAATCCATTTTTACTACAGAAATGATGAACTGGCAGCAGAGAATAACCTTGCTTCTTTAGAAGGAAATGTAAGTATTGTGATCAACGGACAGACTTATGCAATGGCTTATGACGCAGAAAACGATCGTTTTGTATACAATCTTACAGATGTTTCCACGGGTGATTACTATTATTACTATGTGGTAAATGGAAAAGAGGAATTAGATGCATTTAATGATGTAACTGCAAACGACAGCAATGGAAAAGAATGCAGCGTATGCCACTTCAAAAAAGCAAATGTGAGCGTAACGGCTTCTTTATCACAGTATGCAATGGATTACAATGACAACAATGTGTTATCCGTAGAATTGACTGCAAAAGACGGAGAAGGTCTTGAAACGTCTGAAATTGCTGCGATCACAGCCGATCTGAGTGAGCTGGGACTGGGAAAAGAGTTTGCAATCGAGCCGGAACTTATGGAAGGAACAATTTCCTGCCTGAATACAGTTGCAGCAGGCGTAAAAAATATTCCGGTCACAGTGAAAGATATTTATGGAAATGTATACACAACAGCGACAAATGTTACCGTCACAGAGCGCAAAAAAAGTGCCGGAGATTTTGACTGGGATGAGGCAGTGATTTATTTTGCAGTGACAGACCGTTTCTTTGACGGAGATGCAAGCAACAATGATGCTTACGGAGTAGGCGATTATAACGTTGGTGAAAAAGGCGGTTCCAGCTATCACGGTGGAGATTTTGCCGGATTAAACCAGAAACTGGATTATTTAAAAGATCTGGGTGTGAACACAATCTGGATCACTCCGATCGTAGAAAATATCACAGAGGATCAGCATGATAATGAGACAGATACCGCTACCTATGGCTATCATGGTTACTGGGCAAGTGATTTCACAAAGTTAAACAAACATCTTGGAAAAGAGCAGCAGTTCAAAGCATTACTGGATGCCGCTCACAGCAAGGGAATGAAAATCATGGTGGACGTAGTATTAAACCATGCAGGATACGGTAGAGAAGATTACTTTAACAGCATTTTAACAGATGCAGATGGAAACAGTATTTCCATGATCCGTGACTCCAGCAACACGATCAGTGGTGATGATAAATATGATTCATTGTCAGATCTGCCTGATTTTGTGACGGAAAACAAAGCAGTGACAGACCAGCTTGTTGCATGGCAGACCGAGTGGATGTCAAAATACAATATTGACTATTATCGTGTGGATACTGTAAAACATGTAGAGACAACGACATGGGCAGCATTTAAAAATTCCCTGACCGAAGTAAATCCTGATTTTAAAATGATAGGAGAGTATTCCGGTGCAGGATATGCCAACAATGCAGGAGAATTGGGAACCGGAACGATGGATGCACTTCTTGATTTTGATTTCAACGATTTTGCGCAGAACTTTGTAATAGGAAAAATTTCCAGCGTGGAAAATTCACTGCAGAAGAGAAACAGTGCGATCAACAACACCGCTGTCATGGGAAGCTTTTTGAGCAGCCATGACGAGGACACTCTGCAGTATAAACTTGTAAACGAGAGCAAAATCAGCGAAGAAGAAGCTTATAACCTGATGAAAGTGGCAGCAACACTCCAGATTACCGCAAAAGGCCAGCCGGTACTCTATTATGGAGAGGAGATTGGACAGGGTGGAGCCAACAACTGGCCGCTCCAGACAAACCGCCGCGACTTTGACTGGACAGAGCTGGAAAAACAGAAAGCAGACAGCAACAGTATTTACAACCACTACAAGACAATGCTTGCAATCCGCAATGCGTACACAGATGTATTTGCAAGAGGAAACAGAAGCACAGTTGCAGTTTCCGACGCAGATGGCTATGAAGTGATCAGCAGAAGTTATGGAAATAGCACTTTATATGTAGGAATGAATGTGAAAGAGGCAGAGAAAGAAGTAGTGATCCCGGTAGCAGAGAGTGCCGGAACAGTTCTTAAAAACCTTTATGATGGAAAAACTTACACTGTTTCTGCTGACCAGAACGTTTCTGTTACCATTCCGGCAGCAAAAGATGGTGGAACAATTGTTTTGACTGCGGAGACAAAAACAGAACCGGCTCCGGATGAAAAACAGGATGATAAGAAGACAGATACAGCAGAGAGCAATGGAAATGCACAGTCTTCCGGAAACAACGCAAACCAGAGCACTTCTGCAAATAAGACAACTCCAAAACAGGAAGAACAGGCTGTAGCAGAAGTAACCGTGCAGGAGGAGAGTTTTGCAAATGTGATCGAGGCAGTGAATAAGGCAAAAACCGGAAGTAAAATCCGTGTAAATCTGTTAAAGACAACAAAGATTCCAGCAAATGTGTTCGAGAGTATCAAAGGAAAAGATATGAACGTAACCTTCAAGGTAAGTGATCAGGCCAGCTGGATCATCAATGGAAAAGATATCACCGGTAATGTGACAGCACCGATCGATCTTGGTCTGGTTGTGGGAACAAGTGATATTCCAAAACAGAAAGTGACAGCGCTGGCAGACGGAAATGAAACCATCCAGCTTTCCTTAAATTATGACGGAGTATTTGGTTTTGAGGGAATATTGAGACTTTCCGTTGGCACGGACCACAGTGGAAAAATAGCAAATCTTTATTACTATAACGAGACAACCGGTAAGTTTGAGTATTATCAGGCAGCACAGGTAAAAGAAGATGGTACTGTAGACTTTAAGTTCTCACATGCATCCGATTATGTCATCGTCTTAAATGACACAGATATGAGCCAGACAACAGGCAGTGTGATCGCAAGTCCGAAGACTTCGGATAACACACCGATCGCAGCAGCAGTGATATTATTACTGTTTGGCTGTGCGCTGATGGGAACCGCATACAGGAAAAATAAACACTTCTAAATGAAATTCATAAGATGGCACTAAAAAAATATGCCGCACGAAAAAATACCTTCTCGTGCGGCATATTTTGTGTATGTGAAGGAAAAATTAATTTTCTTCCACGATCACCACGCCCCATGGTTCCAGCGGAAGCGTTTCCTGTTCCATTATTTTTCTGCCGGACAATAATTCCGTGCCAGAGATCCCTTTGCAGATGGCGGTCTGTTTTTCACTGGAATAATTGAAGTAAAATCTTACCCGTTTTCCAAAATCATTGACACCTTCCCGGATGATCAATGGAAAGTGGCATTCCGGATGTGCTAAAAGTGTTTCCGGAAGCGAGGCAAAGTAATGAACCAGAACTTTTTCCAGAAGAGCACCGTCAAACATGCTGGAGAGATACAGTGCCGAACCTTTTCCAAACTGGTTGACTGTGGCAGCTGCATATTTTTTCCAGACCGGGTGATCGTAGAAAAAGAGCGGTGTGGCGGTATCGCAGGTCACAAGATCCATCCAGTGCAGACATTTGCTGCTGTTTGTGCAGGATTCATCGGAACATGACGAGCCGGCATCGGAAGCCGCATTTTCATGACCGGAGCAGGATGGATGAGTCATAAAATCAGGCAGTGTTACCGAAACATCCACCGGGTAGGTATATTGGTCATAGTGGATACCAAGACATTCCTGTAAAATGTGAGGCTGTGTATCCGCATAAATTTTTAACTGTTCATCTGAAAAACCGGAACGGAACGTCGTGATCAGATGTCCGCCGTTTTTTACATAATCAGAAATTGAGGTGAGCAGATCTTCGGAAGCACTGTAAAGTGCAGGCACGATCAGGCACTCGTAGGAAGAAAAATCATGTTCCGCAGAGGAGATCATGTCGTACTCGATATTTAAATGGTACAGAGCATCACCAAGCCAGCGGGCAACAGTGTTATAGCTGTAATTGCCGAGGTCTTTCAATGGGAAAAGACGCAGTCCGGTCAGGGAGTCATTGTCAAGCAGGATGGCAGCACGGTTTTTCTTTTGCAGGTTTTTAAGGTGGGTGCCGATCCGCTTCCAGTCTGCACCGATGGATGCAGCTTCCCGGTAAGTCTCATTTTCGGAAAAATCGTGTGACAACACACCTTTCCAATAGCTCTCAATCGCATTGTGGATCGAGTGCCAGTGCCAGTACATGACACTGTTGGAGCCGTTTGCAATGTGGCTGTAGGCCTGAAGCCTGAGCTGCCCCGGATATGGAAGCCATGCGATATTTCCCTGAGCCTGTGTCTCTAAAACAAGATAATTGTCTTTCTTTAAGCTGCGCGAGATGTTGCCGCAGAAGGTGATCTCCTCTCCGGTAAGAAGTGACTGGGAAGGATGATAAATGTCACATCCGGCAACGGTCATGCATCTGGCAGCTTCGTACTGGTTGACCTCCGGCTGATAGCCGATGGAATGGTCTGTCCAGTCGTAGTCGAAGTTCTGCGTGATGAACTGATCCGGGCGCTTGTATCCGGAAACGATCGCAGCCTGCCATGTTAAAAATCTGGTTACAAGCAGACGCTGGAATTTGGCAAATTCAGCGGCAAGGCTTTCATTGATCGTGCCACGCACATCCGGGAAATCTTCCCATGTGTTGACGCGGTTGCTCCAGTAGTCCAGCCCGAACTCGCGATTGAATTCATTGATATCCGGGTATTTTTCCTTTAAATAATCGACAAACATTGCCTGGACACGCGGACCGGCAGTGCCGTAGCTTTTGGTCTCATTGTCCAGCTGAAACCCGATGATATGCGGAACATCTTTGATATGTTCCATCATTGCGCGGATAACCCGCTCGCAGTGGAACAGATAGCCTGCGTGTGTGATATCCATATTCTGTCTTGCACCATAAATGTTCTGACCGTTATTGGTCAAAGCCAGAATATCCGGGTATTTTTTTGCCAGCCATACCGGGATGGCGTAGGTCGGTGTCCCGACAATGACAGAAATATGGTGGCGTGCAGCCGCCTCAAGCATTTTATCGAGATGTGTGAAATCAAAGATACCGTCTTTTGGCTCGATGGTGCTCCAGGTCGATTCTGCGATACGGATCGTGTTCATGCCTGCTTTTTCCATCATTTCCATGTCTTTTTCCACGCGGTCATATGGAAGGTATTCCGAGTAATAAGCTGCCCCGAAAAGTAAATGGTCTGTTTTCATATTGTCCCCCAAAAAATATTTTCATATTGACAATCAGTGTGATTTTATATATCATCATCTGATAACGCAACCGATTGCGCAAATATATTATAGCATCAGGAAAAACAAATGTAAATCCGATGTTGATACGAAAAAACAGAATTGTTACCGGAACAGGGCATAAGTGAGCAGAAACAAAAGATTGTTTGGAAAATATGTAAAAATGTCATTGCTTTTTTTCGGGAATAGGATGATAATAATATTGTTGCGCAAAGGATGCGCAGCATATCAGGGCAGGACAAAGTAACATTGTGGCAGGAGCACGAGCGATGCAGGAAGCCACAACACAATTCAGGGGAAGTAACTGCTTTGAGGAAAGAAGGGCTTTTATGGGGAATGAAGAGAAGAAAAATATAACGATCGCAGATGTGGCAGAAGCACTTGGTGTTTCAAAAACCACTGTCTCAAGAGCCATTTCAGGGAAGGGACGGATCGGGCAGGAGACGAGAGACCGTGTATTAAAATATATTGAGGAGCATGACTATAAGCCAAACGTTATCGCCAAAGGGCTGGCGCAGTCAAAAACATATAATCTTTGTGTGGTCATGCCGGGAGAATATGATGTTGTGGATCTCACGTTCTTTCAGGAATGCTTATTCGGGATTCAGGAGATCGCCGGAATTATGGAGTATGACATCCTGCTTTCCATCTGTAAAAATAACGATATCTCCTCGCTGGAGCGTATTATCTCAAACCGTAAAGTAGATGGTGTGATCCTGATGAGGACGTTTGTGGAGGACCGGCAGATTGAGTATCTTCAGGAAAAAAAGGTACCGTTTGTGACGATCGGTTCCTCTAATTATACAGGTGTGATCCAGATCGACCACAATCACAAAAGTGCGTGTAAAGAACTTACATCCATTATTTTAATGAAGGGAATGAAGCGTATTGCACTGATCGGCGGAGATGAGAACCATGTGGTCACACAGAGCCGTCTGCGGGGATTCCGGGAAGCTTATGAAAAAATGGGTGAGGTCATTGATCCGACAATGCTTTTTTTAAATCTTGATAATCATGTGGTGATCGACAAGATCGTGGAAGAGGTACTCGAGCGAAAGGCAGAATGTATTTTGTGTATGGATGATGCAGTGTGCAGCCGAGTATTGAAAAAGCTGCGTGAAAAGCATGTAAAGGTTCCAAAAGATATCCGTGTGGCATCTTTTTATAACAGCTCCGTACTGGAAAATAATGTGCCGTCCATTACATCACTTTCTTTTGATGCGAAAGAGCTTGGCATGGTTGCATGTAAAACGGTATTGGATGTGATCGAGGGTGCGGAAGTGGAGACAAGAACATTGCTTCCATACGAAGTTGTCCTTAAGGAGTCTACAAAATAAAATAGGATGAGAGAAAGCAGGTTTATTTTGCGTGAAAGAAAGCGCAGATTCTGTAGTGTTTTTACAGGTTGCGAAGGGCAGATATCAGCGCCCTCTCACAAGTCGTGATTTTATAGGTTTATGAAAAGAAAAACGGTACAGACGAA
>OGMM01000507.1_pt1 | contig 18288 bp, 18 predicted proteins | sample 1573221 | NCBI WGS metagenome assembly OGMM01 (sample SAMEA2581988, study PRJEB24529) | metagenome | biome: Human gut stool | place: China | collected 2011 | reverse complement strand
ACAACAACACAGAACAAAGACTTTTTGAAAACAACAGAACAGGAAGGAAATGGAACACACATAATTATATTGCGGGCGCGCATGTATGCGCACGTAGAAGGGTATGGTTCATCCTCCCAAAAAATATCTCAAGTTGAGACTGTATCAAAATGAAACAACTATTTATGATCTATAAGTAATATATGAATCTTCTATTCTTAGCTATAATTCATTATAATATGCGACAAACAGCTCTCTTTATGAACTATGCTAAAATCAAATGTATTTCTAAATCTAAAATACAACTTTTTTTTAAAAGCCGTTTTTACCTCAAAGTACACCAATAAAGTTTTTACCCAAATTCAGCATATAGTATTATAAGATCAACAGAGTACAATTTACATTCTCTGAAAACTACTTAAACAGAACATCTGACCAAAAAAAAGCGCAAAAAGCACCTAAGGAATTGTACTTACCCACTGTTGGCATTGTCTAAAATTTCTATTATTTATTTAAGAAAAAGGTATTATTTGCAATAATAATAGATTAAGTTATTACATATCACGCAATTATATTAACTTTGTCAATTCAATTAGCAGCAAACGGATAATTACTGCAATTTATTTTTTTCTTAAATAATAATAATCCATGCAGTATTTTCATTTTTCAAGCATTATATGTAATGAATATATAATACATAACTAAACTAATTAGAACACATGGGAACTAAAACTATTGGAAAAGTTGTATTTGGGGTCATTTCTGTTACATTAGCGTTTTTCACCCTAAGTTTAGGCATATTTCATTATATGCAACATTCTTCAGCAGAAAGATTCAATAATACAATGATTGTGTATAAAAAGTAAATGAAAAAAGACGAGGCAGATATTCTCTTCATCCTTAAGAAAAAGCAAAAGAAGGGAATATCAGCTTTTCTTTTGATAAAACAAAATCTACCCTTTTTGGTTATATAGAAAAATATATAACCAGGATATGAATACGAACGAATTTGCCCAAACTTTACTAACGTGGATTAAAACTCTTCTTTTGTGGATAGGAATCCCCCATCCTATATTAAATAAGCTAGATGAAATTATCTTTCTTGTTTTTATTATTATCATAGCTTTTGCAATCGGAACAGCTATGCATTACATAACTTTATATTTCACTCGTAGAATATTGAAATACAAACAAATAGGAATACTTAGTTCACTTATAGAATATAATGCATTGAGAAAGATATCAGCCATCATTCCACCACTTATCATAGCTTCATTACTACCTTTTGCTTTCGACTATCATTCTACCTGGTTTATTGTGAGTGAAAAGATTACATGGATTTATTTCTTTATCGCTTTACTTTTCTCTGTCAATGCAATTCTGAACTCAGTTGGAGATGTACTAATGAGCAAAGAGCAATTACAAAATAAACCGATGAAGGGGTTCATACAAATCTTTCAAGTCATTTTTTCTTGTATTGCTATTATTATAATTATTTCTATTCTGATAAATAAGTCACCTCTCAATTTGATTACAGGATTAGGAGCCTTTGCGGCTGTACTTATGTTGATTTTCAAAGACACCATTCTAGGATTTGTTGCCGGTGTATTACTCTCTGAAAATGATATGATCCGCATTGGTGACTGGATTGAAATGCCACAAAACAATGTTAACGGTATTGTTACAGACATCACCTTGAATATTGTAAAGATTCAAAACTTCGATAATACCACTGTTACAATCCCCCCCTACTCATTAGTTTCGGGCTCTTTCATTAACTGGCGTGGTATGACTGAATCTGGTGGACGACGTATCATGCGCGAATATACTTTGAAATTAGATTATATAAAACCATGCACATCAGAGTTTTTAGAAAAGATGAAAGGATTTGATATCGAACTATCACAATTCATCACTATCAAACAGAAACAAGCAACTGAAGACAAAATAGCAAACACAGAAAATCCAGACGGTTTAGTAAATGGTACCATAGATACAAATGTAGGGTTACTTCGAGCCTATATGACTATGTATCTTAGACGACATCCTTTCATCAGCAAAGATCTATTGTTCATGGTACGCACACTGGCTCCAACTGAAAACGGGCTACCAATGCAGATCTATTGTTTCTCCATCAATAAGAACTGGCCTAGCTACGAATCCATTCAGGCTGAAATTATGGAACATTTTGTATCTGTATTACCTGAATTTGAATTGTATCCGTTCCAAAATCCTAGTGCTAGAGATTATATCATCAGTAGCCTGATAGAAGCAGAAAAGGATTTGTCGACTATAAACGCTATTCCCTGGCATTCAGTTCAATCTAAAGAAAAATAGCAAATAAAAATATGAAAAGACTGTCTTTGTAAATGAAGACAGTCTTTTCATATTTTTATAGTAGACGCTTCTACTTCAGATGCAACTACTTATCTCAAGCCGATGCAATCTTCAACCTTTAATCTAATACTATGAAAAACACATTATGATAACATATAAAGAAGAAGAAATGTTCACTGCAAATGAAATAAAAGTATATTAAATAGAGAAATTGATAGCGAAAAAGTATTTTTTAAGATAGAATAATTATCACAAATATTTAATAAATGATAATACAATTGAAGCTGTTTAAATTCAAATATTTACAAATCACTCAAAAGAGAATACACTCACAATATACTTAATATCTATAGTATATTATTTCGTGGAAATATATCCAATTTCACTTCCTGCATATAATAACAACATAAAAGTAGATGATTATAGTGGCTTTCTTTATTCAACAATACAAACTTTCAATACCTTCATATTTTTTCTCTAAAAATAAATTTTATTCTTAATATAATTAATTATGTTAAGAATAAAAATGATATAATATTTGTACGAAAAATACCAAATAAATGAAGATAATAAACTATTTCGAATGAAGTAAGAAAGATAATATAAAGGGATATGTTCATAAAAACCAAGAAATGAAGTGTGGTTTTAAAAAAATATAGCGTAAAATAAAAATTTAATCGATCATTTTATGAAAAGTCAGAATCTTTTCCTATATTTGCAAATACTTCCCGCAAGCGTGCGGCTCATCATATCAAAAAAAGGACTCTGGCTTAGGTCAGGGTTCTTTTGATTTTATACCTCAACACTAAAATATTGAAATATGATAGCTCAGTTTAAAAAGTTGGAGGATTAACATTTACTAATTCCAATCTATAAAAGAATTAAAACTATAAAATAGAATATATGAAACTGAATGAATCTGATAATAAAAACATCAATGTCATATGCATAGAACTTAATGAATATTTAATAAATCGTTTTAAATACAAAACTCTTCCAGCATATAGAACATTAAACAGAGATACTAACATTATAACTTGCAGAAGAGTTAAGTTTGACGTAAGCATCCGCTAAAGTACACATTGTAGACCTAAAAACTCTTCTATTACTTTGCGATCAAAAACGTAGTTATGAAACGATCAATGAGTAAAGAAGAGTTTTTAGCGCTATATCAGCGCCAACAGTCCAGCGGACTAACCATAAAGGATTTCTGTGATAATGAATCGTATCCTGCTTCCTGTTTTCATTATTGGAAGAAGAAATATGGATTGAGTCACCCATATACCAAACACACCGAACCTACAGGTGATTCGTTTATCCCTCTTAATATTAATCATACTCCTGCCATTCCCACTTCATCATGTGGTGACAGGCATGTAACCATAGAACTTCCATCCGGCATAAAGATCCACCTCAACATCCTAAGTAATCCGGAGATTATTTATGGCCTGATCAGTAAATTATGTAGCCATGTTCTGCCTGAATGATACGATGCGCTACTTCCTGTGCCCCGGGAAGACAGATATGCGCAAAGGAATAAATTCTCTTTGTGGGCTTGTTCATGATAAAATGGGATATGACGTTCGACTTGGCGATGTGTTTATCTTTGTCAACCGAAGCAGAACAACCATGAAACTTCTGCATGCCGAAGACGGAGGTATGGTTTTATACATAAAACGCCTTGAGGAAGGTACCTTCAGACTTCCTTCCTATGATAGTGAAAGCCGTTCCTATCCCATGGAATGGCGTGATTTAGTACTGATGGTGGAAGGCATAACCGATAATCCGAGTGATAGACTCAAACGTCTTAAAGCCGGTCGAAAAGAAGGCTTTTATTGATTAAAAAGAGCTTCCTAAACTTGTATAGCTGTACGATTTTCAGTATCTTTACATTATAATAAGATACTAAAAAGAATGATTCATACAGATACGATGGAACTAATAATCAAGAATCAACAGGAGCAAATAAAAGGGCTTCTGGAGACAAATCGTACCCTTGTAGAATCAAATCAGAAACTTATGGAACAGACGGGAGAACTGCAGCAAAAAGTACAGGAACTCCTGTCGCAAGTAGCCTGGTTAAACAGACAGCTTTTCGGCAGAAAGAGTGAAAAGCTGGCATCCTTGGATCCCAACCAGCTTGCCTTGTTTGATACCTTGGTTAATCCCAGGCAAGAGGAAACGGATCTTGTGGAGACTGGCGTAGGCACCGGGACATGTAAACCGGACGGAAAGAAAAAAGAATCCCGCTGTAATCGGGAACTGTTAGAGGGGCTGCCCGTTGTGGAAGTCATTGTCGAACCTGATAATGTGGATCTGAATCGGTATCGTCGTATAGGTGAAGAGCGCACACGTACGCTTGAATTTGAACCGGGAAAGCTATATGTCAAAGAGACAGTACGTCCCAAATACGGACTCAAAAATAATTTAAGTCTTCCCAAAGAGGGTGAAAGCGGTGTCATAATAGCACCGCTTCCACCTTCCCCTATATACAAATGTCTGGCAGGACCTTCCTTGCTAGCCGAAATACTTCTGCAGAAATATGAATACCATGTTCCCTTTTACCGTCAGGTAAAGGAATACAGACATTTGGGTGTACGACTGCCGGAAAGTACTTTAAGCGGGTGGTTTAAGCCGGTATGTGAGTTATTAAGTCCTCTTTATTCGGAATTAGTAAAGCTCGTAACGGGCAGTGGATATGTTCAGGTCGACGAAACCACAGTACGGGTCATCAACAAAGGAAAGGGAAAAACCGATAAGGAGTATTTATGGATGGTCAGGGCAGTTATGGAAAGACTGGTCATCTTCCATTATGATGACGGTTCCCGATCCGGACAGACAATCAGAAATTTATTAAAGGACTTCAAGGGATATCTTCAAAGTGACGGTTACAGTGCCTACAATGCGTTTGAGGGCACTAAGGATGTGTGCCTTATTGCCTGTCTGGCCCATATCAGAAGACATATGGAGTTGGCACTGGATGAAAATAGATCACTTGCTGAATATGCTCTTAAACAAATACAGGAACTATATCATATTGAACAGATAGCAGATGCCCGAAAACTCGATGCGCAGGGACGATGTGCACTCCGCCAGCGTTTAGCAACTCCCATACTTGACTCCTTTGAAAAATGGATGGAACAGACTTATGGAAAAGTACCACCAAGAAGTCGCATGGGACAAGCTATTACCTATACTTATCCTCTTTGGCCAAGAATGAAGAATTACCTGAAAGATGGAAATCTGAAAATCGATAATAATCTGGCGGAGAATGCGATTAGACCACTTACTTTGTCCAGAAAGAACTTCCTCTTTTGTGGTAACCACGAGGCAGCTGAAAATACAGCAATCATATGCTCACTATTAGCTACCTGTAAAGCACAGGAAATTAACCCAAGGGAATGGCTGAATGATGTCATAGCCAAACTTCCATATTATCCGGAAAAGGACTCCGGGAAAAATGGTCGTGAACTTCTTCCGGATGTGATATTCTCTATTGGTTACGGTAACCAATCCAAGCTATTTGTCAGCAGATTGGTTTTTCTCCATTATTTCAGTTCTTCGTAATTGCAAACTCCACCCACGAAAACAACATGATAGATTTCTATGCCGGGAATCTGCACACCGTCCGGCACATCGAATTTAATTTGAAGGATAGTGTTCTTGATTTCAGGAGTAAGTCAGTTCGTAATGGCAGCAGTTACTTTTATGAATCATGTCGAACTTCCACGTGTTCCTGTCCTCATCTTCGTAAATGACGTGCCATTCGATGCACTCTTCTTCTGTCTGAACCAGATTCTTATCAGTATACTTCCTTTAAAGAGAGCCATTCGGCAAGTTCCTGCATCACTGAAAAGCTGACTGCAATATCCAATGTATCGGTATATATGCAGGTCTATATTCCTACTCTTTGCCAGCAGACCGGATGTGAGTGAGTCTACCAGATGAATGGTTGCCCCAATACGTTCCCATGTCGGGTCAGCATTCATACCTTTCACAACACTGAAAGCCGAGCAACCATAATTTACGATTGGCGAGCACCTATTTCGAGTATGTTCTACGATCATGAACTGAGCAACCGTACCCGAAACGAGCATGGAGCAGATTTTGCAACAATTACATTGAAGCATTCAACATCGTCCTTGTTTAATACTATTTTGATTACCATATTATTAGTCGCTTATGTTCTGGTTTTGTATTTACATCCTCGTGGCTATATTCATCGGTCTTCCAAAAGTAGTTTTTGCACAGACTCTCGGATGCTTACATTTATAGCATATATAATCACTTAAGTCCTGATTGACTGTATAAGTACTCCATCAGCGTACAATATTGCCGTTTCTTTATTAATGAAAGCAAACTTTCTATTAACCACGGTCGTGGCTAACATTAACCACAGTCGTGACTAACTCTAACCACCCAGGTGGGTAGGCTTAACCACGGCCGTGGTTAAGCAATCGCAGCCTGATTTCCGGTAAGCTATATATTTACTCTATAAACATTATTTGCTTCATCCTTAAATCGTCCACTTTGTTATACCGTCTTTCTATGAATTGTTGTTAATTGTTTTCCTTTAACATGAACTTTAACTTTATATGAACTGTTATTTTGTAGTAATTTTAAGCCACCATTAACTATATGAATCTGATTATAGCCATAGTTCCCGTATTATCACTGATAGTGCTAATGGCATTTTTTAAAATGTCAGGTGATAAAAGCAGCATTATATCTTTAGTAGTTACCATGCTGATTGCCTTTTTCGGGTTTCATTTCCCTTTGGATGATTTATTATTCTCCTTTCTTTATGGAGCCATGAAAGCAGTTTCACCTATTTTGATTATTATCCTGATGGCTATATTCAGTTACAACGTTTTGCTTAAAACTGAAAAAATGGAAATTATTAAACAACAGTTTTCTTCTATCTCAACTGATAAAAGCATTCAGGTGTTATTGCTTACATGGGGATTCGGAGGATTGCTAGAGGCTATGGCCGGATTTGGAACAGCCGTAGCCATTCCTGCTGCCATTCTGATTAGTTTAGGATTTAAACCAATCTTTTCGGCAACAGTCAGTCTGATTGCCAACAGTGTAGCCACAGCTTTCGGCGCTATTGGCACACCAGTACTTGTACTTGCCAAAGAAACAAGCCTGAATGTACAAACATTAAGCACAAATGTTGTCCTCCAACTTTCAGTCTTGATGTTTTTAATTCCATTAATATTACTCTTTCTTACAAATCCTAAATTAAAATCACTACCTAAAAACGTATTATTAACACTATTGGTAGGCAGTGTTTCTTTGGGGAGTCAATATATAGCAGCACGTTATATGGGTGCTGAATCTCCTGCTATCATTGGAAGTATATTGTCCATTATTGTTATTATTTTATATGGTAAACTGACTGCAACAAAAGAAGAAAAGAATCAGAGAAACATTTTAAAAAGTAAGGATATATTCAAGGCGTGGAGCATCTATCTCTTTATTCTTTTATTGATAATTGTGACAAGCCCATTATTTCCGGGACTGAGAAACACATTGGAGAATAATTGGGTAACACACATCAGTCTTCCTATAAATATGTCGACAGTGAATTATACGATTTCGTGGCTGACCCATGCAGGCGTTTTGCTTTTTGTGGGTACATTTGCAGGTGGCCTTATCCAGGGAGCAACTGTCAAGGAACTGTTCGTTGTACTTTGGAAAACGGTGAAACAATTGGAAAAGACATTTATAACAGTGATTTGTCTGGTAAGCCTGTCCACTGTCATGGATACTTCCGGTATGATATCCGTAATAGCTACTGCACTTGCGACTATTACCGGAAATCTTTATCCCTTTTTTGCACCGATAATCGGTTGCTTGGGCACATTTATTACAGGTAGTGATACCTCTTCCAATATCCTATTCGGTAAATTACAAGCTAGTGTTGCCGGACATATTCAGGTAAGTCCCGATTGGTTATCGGCTGCAAATACCGTAGGAGCAACAGGAGGGAAAATAATTTCGCCTCAGAGCATTGCAATCGCTACTTCCGCCGGAAACCAACAAGGGAAAGAAGGAGAAATATTAAAAGCTGCCATTCCTTATGCATTGGTGTATGTGTGTATAACAGGTATCATCGTCTATCTTTTCAGCTAAAAATGTTGAAAAACTGTAAAAAACAAGCATGTTAAAGCGTATTCTAACAAAAAAGGATTTAATTTGAATCCGATTTAATAATTAATAAATAAATAGTAAGATGAACGAATTAGTTGCAAAAATCAAGGAATTAAGCAATGCATTCTTTATGGATGCTGAATTGCAAACAGAAAAAGGTAATAAAGCTGCAGGTACACGTGCACGCAAAGCTTCTTTAGAGCTGGAAAAATTACTGAAAGAGTTTAGAAAGGCTTCTTTGGAAGAAGCTAAAAAGTAATTTCATGATTATTTGAGCACAAAGAAAAGCTGTCCATAACCGGATAGCTTTTTTAGTTTTATGATTTGCCATGAAATTCACAGTCCCCTATTTTTTTATCATCTCTATTTCTTGAAAGATTAATCTCTTTTTCATTGATACTTATTTGTTTTTAATTTATGGAATAATCGGAATTTTTGTATTTTTGTTTGCTGCTTATAACCTAGAGAAAAAATATCCAATGAAGAAAATGCGTTTATTGCTTATTTGTGCAAGTATATTGACAGTCACAGGAAGTTTCTTCTCGTGTGAAAACGAAAAAGATGCTTCTTTATACCTTCGGGCCGACTCACTTAATCAAGTTGCTTATAAAGTGCGTTACAAAGATTTGAAGGCTTCTTGCAAAGCTGCCCATGAAGCATATCGTTTTTCTTTGAACAATTCTTCCTTGCGTGCCGAAGCACTGAATAATATAGGATTTTGTGCCTTTATTCACATGGATTTTGAAACGGCTGAAAAGTTCTTTCAACAAGTATACGAAACAACGACAAATGAACTTGAGTGTCTGATAGCTGACATTGGCATGATGAAGATTTGCCAGCGTACCGCCATGAATAAAGAATTTTATGATTACCGTAACAGTGCCTTACGCCGTATGAAGCGTATTAACGATGATCGTTCTGCCATCACCGATCCTACGATATTAGAACGTTTGAACTATGCACATTCCGAGTTCTCGATTGCATCAGCCATCTACTATTATTATTTACAGCAAGAACAGCAGTCTTTGGAGGCTATAAATGAAATTAAAGTAGACGAAGGACTGGAGCGCGACACGGCACAACTGCTCTATTATTATTACATGAAAGGTTCGGGAGGTATGTATGAAGCACCTACACAAGAGGAAGTTGTATTGGGCGAGTTTAATTACTTAGTGGATTGTTTGCGCATCAGTCATGATTTAGGATATGTATACTTTGAAGCTAATGCTTCGCAAGCAATGGCGGAATTACTGAAAGAGAGAAAGAATTATGATTTGTTGATGGCACGCCGTCCCAGTGTGATGAGAGGCATTAATACAGAAGATTTACCATGGGAAGAATTGGTGATGTCTTTTGCCGAAAATGCTCTACAATTATTTAAAACCTATGGAGATTTATATCAGATATCAGGAACTTATCGCACTTTGGCCTCCTGTTGTAATGAGCAAGGAAGGTATGAGGAAGCATTAAGTTATCTATCTGAGGCTTTAGGATATGTGAACCGCCATCATGAGAAATTTTATCATTGTACAGATACGACAGATCGTCTTCGCCCTTATGTTCCCATGGCATCCACTTCCATCGAACTTCAATGGATTAATGATGATGGTATCAAAACGGTTCCCGAATGGATTGCCCGCTTTCGTGAACAACTTAGTGTAACTTATGCTGCCCTGGGAATGAAACCGGAATCTGATTATAACAGAAACATTTATCTTGATATACTTGATTATACACGACAAGACAAAGAACTGGAAAGCCGCTATATTGCATTAGAAAAGGAATCCGAGCAATTAACTGGCTTATTGGCTGTTGTCATTATCGGAATTATAGTACTGATTGTGCTGTTCTGGATACTAAACAGACAATGGAAAGTTCGCAATACGTTATATATTGCCAAGTTGAAACGTACTCTCGATATTTGCAGAAAGATTACAGCTTCCGTACCTTCGGATGCAAATGAAGTGGATGATGTCATAAGTGCCATGCACACTGCAGTAGGTGAAGATATTCTGCAGTTGATAGGAGCATCGCTATTGCAAATTGTCGTTTACGAAAATGAAACGAAACAACCGATACAGTATGATGGCAGTTGTACTCGGTTTATTCTAAGTGTCCCCAACAAAGAACAACCGTTAGGAGAAATAAACTTGTATTCTTCACAGAAAATGAAAAAGGATGATAAAGCTTTGATGAAGGTTATAATTCCTTATATATCATGGACATTAGAAAACGGACTGGCTTTTATTTCATTGGGAGATGAACGCAAACGGCTGGAAAAAGAACAATATATACACGAACAACATTTGGCAGAAAACAAACGGCAAAATCTGGTAAAGAAAGCATGTCTCTTCATTGTTATGGGTATCATGCCTTATATCGACCGTATTATTAATGAGACGCATAAGCTTACAGTGAATAATTATATTGACAATGAAGATATTAAGAAAAGCAAATATCATTATATAGATGAATTGATAACCCGTATCAACGAGTATAACGACATCCTGGCTTTATGGATAAAGATGAAACAAGGAACACTTAGTTTAAGTATTGAAAATTTTGAATTAAATGACCTGTTTAAGGTCTTAGTCAAAGGAAGAAAGACCTTCGAAATGAAGCAACAGACATTGACGATAATACCTACCGAAGCCATAGTAAAGGCAGATAAGGCACTAACACTCTTTATGATTAACACTCTAATGGAAAATGCCCGTAAGTATACCCAACAAGGAGGGAAAATTTCTGTGTATGCAGAAGAAAACGAAAATTATGTAGAAATATCTATTCAAGATAATGGTTTGGGGCTTTCTGTAGAAGACAAAGAACGAATATTGAGTGAAAAAGTATATGATTCCGGAAAAATTGGTTTACAAAATACCGAGAATGCAGCAGAACTTCAAAAGAATAAAGGACATGGGTTCGGACTGATGAATTGTAAAGGCATTATCGATAAATATAGAAAAACGAACGACATCTTTCGAATATGCACATTTAATATTGAAAGTGAACCGGGCAGAGGCAGTCGCTTTTATTTTCGCCTCCCCAAAGGAATACGGAAAATACTGATGTTGATTCTTATATCTACTCTATCGCTATTGAGCAGTTGTGGAGAGAATCATTTGGAGCGCCAGGAAACAATGACACCGGAAGACTCCGTCCAATGCTATGACAAATGGTTAACGGCAGCAAATAATTATGCTTATGATGTATACAATTGCAATATCGAAGGACTTTATCAACAAGCCTTATCATATGCTGACAGCGCATTATTTTGCCTGAATGCCCACTATAAACAGTATTCTCATCAAACAGCACCTTTATTGAGATTGGAAGGAGAAGGGACAGCAGCCGAACTGGAGTGGTTCAACAATCATTTTGACACGGATTATTATACCCTGTTGGACGTACGTAATGAATCAGCAGTGGCATTTTTGGCGTTGGGCCATTTAGATGCTTATCGATACAATAACAATGCATATACTGCGCTTTATAAACAGATAAGTGAAGACACCTCTCTTGAGGAATATTGCCGGCAGATGCAACTGTCGGCAAATAATAAGATTGTCGCTATTATTCTTTGTATTGTCATATTGCTGCTGTTACTGACAGGTTATTATTTGCTTTATTTTCGCCATCGTTTGCTGTACCGGTATAATTTGGAGCAGGTGCTTGAGATTAATCAACAGGTTTTTACAGGATCGTTGCTGAACGAACAGGCCGATAAAGATATTGCGGAAAGTTTGGTTAATGCCATGTTTGAGGGAATAAATGAATTAATTGCCATTGATGTACTTGGCATAGCCGTTTATAGTGAAGACAGTCATAACTTGAAATGCAGTTTTTCTTTATCGGATGAGGGAAATGAGGATATGCGTGAACTTATGACACGTTGTTTTGAGACACAGACTGTATATTGGACGGAAAAAAATCGTATTAAATGCCTTCCTTTGTGGGTAGAAACCGGAGGAGAAAATCGTTGCACCGGTGTACTGGCTTTAAGATGTTCTTTTGATAGCGAGCGCGAAGATGACCGCTTAATGGTAGAGTTAGTAGCCGGATATGTTGCTATAATCGCTTATAATGCGGTGGTGCTGATGGCACAAAAATATCGTGATATAGAGACGGCTCAAGACGATGCTCGCCGGGCTATCCGTGAAGAAAACCAGCTTCATGTACAGAATTTAGTTTTGGACAACTGTTTGTCCACCATTAAGCATGAAACAATTTATTATCCTAATAAAATAAAGCAGATTATCGACAAACTAAACAATGAACCGGTTCGTGAGAACGAAAGAAGACAAATAGAGACTGTAAGTGAGCTGATTAGTTATTACAAAGATATTTTTACAATATTAAGTTCCTGTGCTGCTCGACAATTAGAAGAAATAACTTTTAAACGCAGTATTGTAAAGGCCCAGGATTTAGCTGATTATGCAGAACGCTACATGAAACGTGTGGGAAAACGTTTTTTTTGTAAAGTAGAACTAAAAATAGAGGTGGAAAATGTTTCAATGCTTGGAGATATGATTCAATTAAAATATATGCTTGAAAATTTAATAGATGAAGCCTTGTCTTATGAGGTTGACGGAAGACTGTATTTACATATATATAAGGACACAGACTTTGCCAGGTTCGACTTTATAGATAAACGTCGCGATAAAACTCAAGAAGAACTGAATCAATTATTCTATCCGCATTTATCACGAATGAAACGTGGTAGCGAAGGAGTTCTGACAGGTACGGAATATCTAATATGCAAGCAGGTAATTCGTGAACATGACGAGTTTGCAGGCAGGCGTGGCTGTCGTATTAATGCCCAGCCGGTAAGCAATGGAGGTTTTATGATATGGTTTACTATTCCTGCAAGATAACAAAATAATGAAATATAATAAATCAAGATAATATGGAAAGCAAGAAATTTAAAGTTATAATTGTTGAAGACGTTAAGTTAGAATTAAAAGGTACTGAAGAGATTTTCAGACATGAAATTCCTAATGCCGAGGTGATTGGTACAGCTATGACTGAAAATGAATTTTGGGAACTTCTTAAAGTACATACTCCTGACATGGTATTACTCGATTTAGGATTGGGTGGTTCCACTACCATAGGTGTAGATATATGTTCTTCTTTACGGAAGAATCACCCTGAAATAAAAGTACTTATATTCACAGGTGAGGTGTTGAATGAAAAGCTTTGGGTAGATGTTTTGAATGCTGGTGCAGATGGTATTATTCTCAAAACAGGCGAGCTTCTGACGGCGACCGATGTGCAAGCCGTAATGGATGGTAAGAAACTTGTGTTTAATTATCCCATACTCGAAAAAATAATAGAACGTTTCAAACAATCTGTCGCGCAAGAACAACGCCGGCAGGAAGCTATCATCAATTATGATATTGATGAATATGACGAACGTCTTCTTCGACATTTGGCACTAGGGTATACCAAAGAGATGATTACAAATCTAAAAGGTATGCCTTTCGGTGTAAAATCAATAGAAAAGCGGCAAAACGATCTTATTAATCGCTTGTTTACTATTAATGAGCGAAGCGGTGTCAATGCATGTCGTCTTGTAACGCGCGCTTTAGAGTTGCGTATTATTGATATTGATAATTTAGAGCCGGATGAAGAATAATTACTATTTTCCCCATGTAGCTACATTCTTCTTTTTATTGACAGTAATAGTGGCATTAGTCTCATGGATAGGCAGTATTTACGGGCTTGGCACAGTGCAAAGTCTGCTTAGTCCGGAAGGTATCCGCTGGGAGCTTAGACATATTACAAGTAATTATGTTAAGACTCCCGCTTTGGGAATTATAATGATTTTACTCTTTGGTCTTGGAATAGCTTCTTATAGCGGCATGATTAATGCCATTGGCAGGATTTTGAAAAGAGGAAAGCAGTTAACGCAAAAAGAAAAGCGTGCCCTACTGTTTTCTGCTTGTATTTTATTTATCTATTCGTTGACAATCATCATGACTACTTTTGCTCCTTGGACGATATTGCGAAGTATTACCGGCTCCTTAGGAAATTCACCTTTTCAGCAAGGCATATATTATCTTATTTCATTCGGAATAGGTTTGTCAGGAGTAGTTTTTGGCTATACTTCCGGGCGTTTGCGTAATGACAGAGATATAATTCGAGGAATGACTTTCTTGTTTATTCGCTTTGCCGATTACTTTGTTATTTTGTTTTTTATTGTTCAGTTCTTCTCTTCGCTACTATATACTAATTTGACAGAATGGATTGGAATAGACTCAAGCATAATGGTTTACGTCTTTCATGTTTGTTGTTTTATTCCTTTTATTGGAATGCTAAATAGAAAAAAATAAGTTATGAGCGAAAATAGTTGCTAAGATTTTTGGAACTTTTGATAAAAGCTATTATCTTTGCACCCGCAAACAAGGATGGTTCCGTAGCTCAGCTGGATAGAGCAACGCCCTTCTAAGGCGTGGGTCCTGCGTTCGAATCGCAGCGGAATCACTTTTATAAAACGCTGATTACCAATAAAATAATCAGCGTTTTCTCTTCTAAAGCAGCTGCTCTGCATAAAAAAAACTGCATTTCTACGAATATATTTGAGCAAAATTGTATAGTAGTTTATTCACTATGGCAACAATCAGATTAACAGTTTTAAATTCCATTAAGGAATCAAATGGGAAACTTCCGATTCTTATCTGTATTTCTCAAAAAAAAGACCGTGCATACATTAAAACAGAATTCTTACTTGATGATATTTCCGAATTTGAAGACGGGCGAGTTGTGTACAGAAAGGATGCCGGAATTATTAATAAACGCATACAGTTTGTATTCTCACAATATAAAGAGAAGTACGACTCTATATTGGATAAAGTCACTTGACCCACTATTATACTCCTGATTGACCCATCAAAAAAATATGAGATTTAAGTAGAGAAAAATGCATTTTAACCCGGATCAGTTTCAGTTATAATTCTTTATAGCAGATACTACTTCTTTTTAGCATTAATCTTTCTTACAGAATCTCCTGTTAGTTCAATTTTGTGTGCAGTATGTACAATTCTGTCCAGGATTGCATCTGCTACCGTAGGATCACCAATTGCATCATACCAACTTTCGACAGGAAGTTGTGATGTTATTATGATTGATTTTAATCCGTGTCTGTCTTCTATTATTTCCATAAGGATTGACCTTTCCCTGACATCCGGTCCTATAAGAAACAGATCGTCTAGAATAAGCAGTGAACACTTTTCAATTTTTTTCATTTCAGATTCTATAGTTCCCTTTTTTTTGGCCATTTTAAGCTGTCCCATAAGCTTTGACGCATTGGAGTATAAAGTTCTGACTCCATTTTTGCATGCTTCATATCCTATTGCTGAAGCAATATAGCTTTTACCTGTTCCGGAACTTCCCGTGATAAAAACATTCTGTCCGTCTTTTATAAAATCAAGAGATGCAAGTCTCTCAAGCTGGTTACGGTCAAGGTTACGTTTTATGGTATAGTCTATTTTCTCCATATATGCCTTATATCTGAAGTTGGCAGACCTTATCAGTCGCTCAATGCTTACATTGCGTCTGTAATCATACTCACTTTCTAGAAGCCATTTAAGGAATTCATCATTTGTCATACCATCAGAGGATGTTGTCCTACAGTCATTTCTGTATGTTTCAAGCATACCGTAAAAACGTAATTTGGAGAGTAATTCCATTATTCTGTCCATATTTTTTTCGACTGTTCTATTTGTTTTATTATTACTTGTCATTTTTATCTATGCTTTTAGAGTTAAAATAATCCTTACCTCTGAGATTTCTGTGTTTAGGGGTAAGTTCCGGAGCCTGTCCTTCCATTTGGACATGATACTTTTCATCTTCCCTGTTTACAAGAATACTTTCAAGCTCGTTGAATCCGAACATGCAGGATTCCATTGCTATCTGGCATGCAAGAACCATTCTGTCGTGTCCGAAACGTTCCACAAGACTTAATATACCATCAGCTGAACGTACTGCTTGAGCCGGATATTTTTTGGCTACGGCCACAAGCTTTATGTACTCCTCTACTATCGGATCGATTTTACGTGCCTTGCAGTATACATCATCCATTCTGATTCTGTATTCATGTAGTACTCCGGGAAGTTTATGGGAAGGTTTTTCTGAATATGTGAAAGGTGTATCATCCCTGCGATGTGTCGTAATGTGCCTGAATTTATGATATATCTCCACTGTATCCCCATCATACAGTAATTCTACAGTATCGCCGATATACTCTTTAGGGACACTGTAATAGTGATTGTTAAGCGACACATAATTGTTTCTCATGACAGTTGCCGTTTTCCGACTTTTTGATATAAATCTTGTAGTCGGTAATGTATGCAGCCTGTCTTTCTCTACCTCTATGAAACGCTCCTTACGGCTGTAGCTGCGGTTGTACATCTTTCGGCTGTTCAATGCATCCGTATGTTTCATTATTTCTATGTTCAAGGCTTCAAGATCATTGAATTTCAATCCTGTCATCTTTGAATAGACCTCCCTGTAAAGCAGTCTTACGGCATTTTCAACCAAAGCCTTGTCTTTGGGCTTGCGCACCCTTGCCGGAAAGACTACGCATCCGTAATGGTCTGCAAAAGCTGCAAAATCATCATTTATTACAGGCTCTATTCCACCGGGCTTTGTTACGGCAGATTTGAGGTTGTCGGGAACTATGGCATTTGGTACACCTCCAAAATAATGGAAAGCATTTTCACACGCCTGGATAAGATATTCTTTCTTTTGTGATGGTACAGCCTCGTAATAAGTAATCTGGCTGCAAGGAAGTATTGCAGCAAAGACTTCTACGGGAACCTTATCACCTGTATTCCTGTCTGAAATATAGAGTTTGTCACCGGCAAAATCCACATACATCTGATCTCCGGCTATATGATCTATGCGTCCAACCGGTACTTTTACCTCCCTTTCACGTCTGAGATACAGGCAGAATGAACAATAGCTGTAACCTTGGGGACGGTTTCTCAGATACTCCTCATACAAGGACCTTCTTGTTGTTCCACGGGATTTAAGTCGTTTAATGTACTCAGGTATATGTTCTTGAAGATACTTATACTCTGCAGATCCTGTTGATTCGTTGTCAGTCTCCGTACCGAAAAGCTCGTGCAGATGATGCTCGTCCATTTTCAACAGGCGTTCCAACTCTATACCCATATCTTCGTATATATGGATATATCGTTTTACTGTATTACGTGAAATCTGAAGAGAAGAACTGATACTACGGATACTCATTCCTGACTGGTAGCACCGCAGTATGTGTTTGATTCTTATTTTCATTCTTTAAAATTTTTATTCGGTTAATAATACCGGGTTAAAATGCTTTTTAAAGTACAAAAAACAAGACTGAAATGTGGTAATTCTATAGGGTCAATTTTTATTATAATCTTAGTGGCTCAGTTTCGGTTATAAAGGTGGGTCAGGTCACTTTTACAATAGTGGGTCAAGTGACTTTATATTTTCCAGTTGGGGCATATCGTACCACCAATTGGGGAACCCGACGAACACCACATCGTACTCGTCCGGATTCTTGATGTGGGTAGCTAATGCCGGACGGGTATCTTCGTCCGATTCTTTTTTGGCAGCATCGATAAGTTCCTTATGCGTGCCGGGATAAGTATGCACCGTCTTTATCTCGAAAAGGTCGCCGCCGGTAGCCTCACTGATGACTGTGGCCACATATTCGGTATTGCCTTGCAGTTTGCCGTCCGATACCAACCGGCTGGCACCGGAAGAGGCATCCACGCCATCGGTTTCCGGAATGGAGAAGTAAGCCACAAGAACTTTTCCGCCGGAGCG
>OGMM01000486.1_pt1 | contig 18963 bp, 17 predicted proteins | sample 1573221 | NCBI WGS metagenome assembly OGMM01 (sample SAMEA2581988, study PRJEB24529) | metagenome | biome: Human gut stool | place: China | collected 2011 | reverse complement strand
ATTGCTGATTTGTATTCAGCTTTAACAGGAAGACAGAATCTTCCCTGCCTTGTTGTTATGACATAATCCTGAAGATATGTTCTTGTTGATGGTGAATTCAAAAGCTTATTAAGTTCAGTGTGTATGCGGTCAGCAGCCTGATTTTTTTTGCGTCTTATATCGCGTAGTGTAGAGCTTGCATCATCGCTTATCTCATCCTCTGATATAATACATTTCCTGATGGCATTCCCAAGAAGTGTAAGAGGGTCAAGAATATCTATCATAGGCTGGATAGAATCATTTCTTGTTTCATAATAGTTTTTAACATGAGCAGCACACTCAAGAAGCATGCTGATGTTAAGAAGCTCAAGAGCGTTAAGAGAGCTTCCAACCTTAAGACGGGCAAGACTTGCACGTATATCTTTTATTCTTGAGAAATCTACGCTGCCTTTCTGGTAAACTCTTGTGAGAGCATCGTTTGTTTCATCAAGAGCTGCGTTGATATCATCAATGTTATTCATTGGAACAAGAGCCTTAAGAGTCTGTCTGGCACCATCAGAACATGCCATAGACACAAGGGCTGATATTATTTTATTATATTCAAGTGTTATTAAAGTTTTTTTATTCAATGTAGTACTCCGATATATTATTTTTTATAAATGTATTTTACAGCATTTGCGCATAAAAAACTATATGATATAGTAATAAATATGCAAAAAAGGAACGCTTATTAATAGCTTTGACATAGTTTGTTCATAAATATAAGTTATCATAAAAAGAGTAAATTATGATATAATGAGCGCTGAGGAATAATATGGAACACAAAAATAACGGACATGAGCAGGAATATCCGCTGTATACAGAGAGGATAGTGCCAAGCCCAAAGGTGAAATACAGAAGACTTATCAAGACTGTGAAAATACTTCTTCTTATAATAGCTATAGGCGTTATATATGCTGTTGCAGATAAGATAGTTATACCAGTGATCATGGATAAAATAGCTGTAAGAAACAGAGTTGTTGATCATATAGAATTTACAAGGGATGAGTATCCTGATCCTGAAACGCAGCAGATAGAAGATCAGAGACAGATTAAGAATGATTATGATGCAATCATACAGTCATTAAGAAGCAAGGTATCTGATGTGCAAAGAACAGTTGTTACAGTCAGGGAATATGTATCAGGTCATTATAATGACAATGATAGTGATACGCCATATGTGTCAGAAGAGATACAGGATGATCTTGTAAAACTGGAAAATAATGTTGAAGGATATTCTACGATGGGGCTGCTTGTAGGACATCTGAATGGGAGATATATGATATTAACCTCACAGACATATACTGCGGCTGTAGAAGAATATGCGGTTGTTGTGCAGGATTCTGATGAATATAAGGCGGAGCTTGTATGCTCTGATGAACTGACGGGTATAAGTATAATAAGCATATACGATACACAGGTGACAGATGCTGATAGCCAGTATATGAAGGTTGCGGATCTTGACAACTCTTATGTACTAAACAAAGGTGATATGGTAATAGCTACAGGGAAGATATATGGAACAAGTGGTGCTATTGATTATGGGACTATAACGAACAGAACCGTGGCCAATTCTATAGATAACAATTATGAGATATTTGAGACTAATCTTTCATGCATGAAGGATGATTATGGCTTTTTATTTAATTCAGATGGCAATGTCGTAGGAATATCCCAGGTGAATTCAGATTCCAAGCTTAAAGCAATAGGAATATCTGACCTTAAATGTATGATTGAGTGTATGATTAACAGGCAGGGAAAGATGTATTTTGGAATAGTAGCCCAGAATGTGGATAGTGAGCTTTCAGAAAAGAATGGAATTCCAATGGGAATATATATATCAAAGGTGGATAATGATTCACCAGCATATCAGGCAGGACTGCAGCCAGGCGATATAATACAGGGCATAAACAAAATGCCTTGTTATTCTATACAAAGACTTAATGATAAGATATATGACAGCTCGGCAGGACAGGTTATTAATGTATCCATAAAAAGAAAGGGAAAATCAGGATACTTTGATGCGTCCTATGACGTATCAGTTGAGCTAAGATAAGCTAAAGAAAAATAATGATTATTTGTAATAGGAATGGAGAATTTAATTATGCGATTTATTGAAACTTTTAAAGATGGCGACAGAATATCTGATGTATACTTATGCAAGTCAAAGTCAACAGCACTTACAAAGACAGGCAAAGAATATGAGAATGTAATGCTTGCAGATAAAACAGGGCAGATAGATTCCAAGATATGGGATGTGAATTCTGGTGGAATAGGAGACTTTGATGTAAATGATTATGTATATGTAAGTGGACAGGTGACAAGTTACAATGGTGCACTTCAGTTTAAGATAGAAAGAGCACGTGTGGCAGCAGAAAATGAATATTCACAGTCAGATTATATACCAGCTTCAAGGTTTGATATTGAAGATATGTACAGGGAACTTCTTGGCTATGTCAATAGTATAGAAAATGTGTACATAAAACAGCTTCTTACAGCTTTTTTTGTGGATGATGAAGCATTTGTCAAAAGATTTAAGAATACATCAGCTGCAAAGACGGTACATCATGGTTTTTTAGGCGGGCTTCTTGAACATAGCCTTAGTGTTACAAGGTTGTGTGATAAGATTAGCACGAATTATGATTTTTTAAACAGAGATCTTCTTATAAGCTGTGCAATGCTCCATGATGTAGGAAAGGTAAAGGAACTTTCTGAATTCCCAAGAAATGATTATACAGATGAGGGGAATTTCTTAGGACATATTGTTATGGGATATGAGATGGTTATGGAAAAGATAAAGAATATACCAGATTTTCCACCAATAATAGCAAATGAGATGGGACATTGTATATTATCACATCATGGTGAGCTTGAATATGGTTCACCTAAAAAGCCTGCAATAGCAGAAGCAGTAGCACTTTCAATGGCAGATAATATAGATGCAAAGCTTGAAACATTAAGGGAGTGCTTTGAAGCGAAGGATACCAATGACTGGCTTGGCTTTAACAGATGGCTGGATTCTAATATAAGAAGGACAAGCTTTTAGGACATCTTTTGACCATGACATCATTGTAATGCTATAACGGGCAGATTGAAAATGCAGTAAAACAGGAAAAAAGATAGAAAAATATAAGATAAGTGGAAATGGAGATAAGGATGTCATACAGTAAGAATGATTGTGTGGAGCTGACTATTGAAGATATAGGTGTATCTGGTGAAGGAATTGGAAAAGTAGACGGTTATACTTTGTTTGTGAAGGATACAGTAATCGGTGATGTTGTACGTGTTAAAATAATGAAAGCTAAAAAGAATTATGGCTATGCAAGACTGATGGATATAATTAAACCATCTAAGGACAGAGTGGAAACAGCATGTCCGATTGCCAGACAGTGCGGTGGCTGCCAGATACAGGCTATGAATTATAATGCACAGCTTAAATATAAACAGAAGCTTGTAAAAGATAATTTGCTAAGAATAAGTGGACTTACAGAAGGTGCCGACTATGAAATGTGTGAGATACTTGGTATGGATACACCTTTCAGATACCGGAACAAAGCACAGTATCCTGTAGGTGAGGATAAGGACGGCAATATTGTCATGGGCTTTTATGCAGGACATACACATTCGATTATTGCATGTCCTGATGATGACTGTATGCTTGGACATAGAGATAATGCATTTATACTTAACGCTGTAAAAGAATGGATGAAGGAATACAGGGTACGTGCTTACAATGAAAATATACATAAAGGAACAGTCAGGCATGTGCTTATAAGGACAGGATATCATACAGATGAGGTTATGGTATGCCTTGTGACTAAGAAAATGCTAAGAAAAGAGGCAGCAGACGGACTGGTTAAAGCTATACAGAAGCTTAAGTTAAATGTTGCATCACTGGTTGTAAACATAAACAAAGAAGATACGAATGTGATTCTTGGCAAAGAATGTATAACTCTTTATGGAAGACCATATATTGAGGATTATATAGGAGATATAAAGTTTCAGATTTCACCGCTTTCATTCTATCAGGTTAATCCTAAGCAGACGGAGGTTTTATATAACAAGGCACTTGAGTTTGCAGGGCTTAAAGGAAATGAAAGCGTATGGGATATGTATTGTGGCATTGGAACAATATCATTATTCCTTGCAAAGAAAGCAGCTAAGGTATATGGAGTTGAGATAGTACCACAGGCCATAGAAGATGCAAAGAATAATGCTAAGATTAATAATATAGATAATGCAGAGTTTTTTGTTGGCAAGGCAGAAGAAGTTGTTCCAGCATTTTATAAAAAACAGACAGGCGTACAATCTGATAACGATTCAACAGACAGTAAAGAATATGATATGACAAGGCCAGATGTAGTTGTGGTGGATCCTCCAAGAAAGGGCTGTGATAAAAAACTGCTGGATACGATAGTAAGCATGACTCCGGACAGGATAGTATATGTAAGCTGTGATTCAGCAACGTTGGCAAGAGATCTTAAACTGTTGGTGGAATATGGATATAAGGTGGAAAAAGTACAGCCGGTAGATCAGTTTGGGAATACGGTGCATGTGGAGACGGTTGTCTTACTTTCCAAGGGCGCTAAAGGTCCGGTGGACCTTTGCTAAGCGCGGACCGAAGTGGAACGGAGACTGGTAGACAGCAGAAAAGTGAAGGTGGACTTCTATCTGGAGGATATGGATTTATCTGAATTCAAGGGAAAAGCAACTTATGAGCAGATAAAGGCATATGTACTGGAACAGACAGGACTTAAGGTTTCTTCATTGTATATCGCGCAGATTAAGAAGAAATGTGGATTGGATGTGGGAGAGAATTTTAATCTGCCTAAGTCAGAGAATGCGAGACAGCCACAATGTACACAGCAGAAGGAAGAAGCGATTATGCAGGCGTTTAAGCATTTTGGAATTGTATAGATTGTGGATAAGTAGTATCGTTTGTATTTCTTACTGCTAAGTAGCAAAAAAAGGACATTCCTTAACCGTAATTGTTACGGGTCAAGGGATGTCCTTTTTGGTTGTCTTGGAGTGTCCAAAGGACAAGGTAATGAGACTGAGGGTATTAAGACTTATTAGAATTATACCTATCTTATCTAATCATAAGATGTGATGAGACGATATGTTCATAATTTACTAATCTTTCCACCATCAAACATGCTATACCCTGTAGGATTCTTTCTAAATTCAGAAGGTGTGATTCCAAGGCATTTTGTAAATTGCCGGTTGAAGTAAGAACTATACTTAAAACCACATTGGGTTGCAATATCATCAATTTTGAGATTGGTGTTAGATAGCAATTCCTGCGATATCTTAAGACGGTAGTGAAGCAGGTATTCGATACATGTACAATTTACTTGCTGCTTGAAACGCTGGTTAAGTGTGGTTCGATTCAAGTGTACAAGTTCACATAGGAAACTTAATGTAATATCGTTCTGATAGTTGTTGTGAATATAATCAGTGCAGGTTGTAACGGGATTAGTATTCTCAGATAATTCGTAGAACTTTAACTTACATTGGTCTACATATATGTCAAAAATGCAATTAAGTGTCTGGCGCAGCATTCTTCTGATACGGCAAGTCCAGTAATCATCGCTTTGTGCGTATGTCTCAGCACCAATCATAAGCATTAGTTCATTAATGTGAACATATTGTTGAGGTGTTAAGTAAAAAATGCCTTGAAAATTTCCATGATGCTTTGTAAACATATATAGCATATTTCTGTCGTAAACATATTTTTCATCGATTGGAATCGAATCTTCAAGATTTTCAAATTTTAAACAAGCTTTTATGTACCATGGATCAAAGTGAAATGCCTTGGCACTTAAATGTGTATGCTCCAGGCATTGAAAATTGTCATACTGGGAAATACATAGTATAGCTGGAGATGTAACTGTTTGAATATGATTATTGATTTTAATAGTTGCATTTCCACAAGAAACCATAATGATAGTACACCTGTTATTCATTGGTAATGATTCCAGTGTATTATAAAAATCAAATTCTATTGGAATTTCTCTTTCTTTATGTCTATCGGTCTGAGGCATATAAATCCTCCTTTAAAAATATATTATCTGCAATTTAAAATTGTAAAAAGTATAAAAATATGCTACGCAAATGACATTGAAAGAATATTTTGCGCAAGTTATACTTGTATATAGTATAAAAGAAATGGAGGAAAATGTCTATATGAAAAGGCTGTTAGTATACAGTAAAAAATATTGGATACAAATGATAGCAGCGGCTATTTCAAGTGTAACTGCATCAATATCTACAGTTATGGTTATCGATATATTAAGGGAAATAATAGATATCATTTCTAAGGGTAATATGATGCAGGAAATCTGGTATATTATTTTGAAAGTAATAATTGTGATATGCGTTGGTATTGTATCAAATTATATGTTAGTTGCAATGACAGGTTTTGTCGGTGCTGGATTGTTAAAGGATTTTAGGAATGATGCTGTGAATTCATTGATAAATGCCTCACCGGAATATATCAATCAATGTAATTATGGAGATCTTATGGAGCGAATGACTGAAGATATAGAAGGTCTTGCAGGTTTCATGTCTGGTTATTTTAAAGACTGCCTGTATGTGCCAATTCTTACAGTTGTATATTCAGTATATCTGATTTCTATGAATGCTCCATTGGCAATGATATGTTTATTTCCGCTGGTGATTATGGTGCCATTGAATGTAAAGCTGCTAAAGCCGATAAAACTTCGTCAGTCTCAGTATGTAAAAGAATTGGGGCTTACTAATAATAATATAGATGAGGCATTTGCAGGGGCAGAAATAATAAAGTCATATAATATTCAAGAAAAAATGATGAATCGGTATGAAGACGCTCTTTACAAAACATTTAAAACATCTAATGAAACGGATTTGGCTCAGTATAATCTGGAGCCAATATCAAGAGCAATACAGGAAGTCCCTATGGCACTTGCCATTTGTGTTGGTGGTGTACTGGTATTTAGAAATGCAATCACTATGGGGGTGTTAATTGCATATATAAGTATAATTAAAAAATTGATAGAGCCGTTATCAGGCTGTTATCAGTTGGTTGTACGTTCACAGACTGCCTTGGTATCTGTTTTAAGAGTGTTTGACGTTATTGATATTATGCCTGAGGAAGAGCTGTCAGATGGTATGAAGAGTGACGAAATGATAACAGATTTTCCGTTAATCAGCTTTAATGATGTTACATTTGGATATGGAGACGAAAAAGTTTTGATTAATGTGAGTTTTGATGTGAAAAAAGGAGAAAGAATAGCTTTTGTAGGAGAAAGTGGAAGTGGGAAAAGCACAATCATAAAACTGATTTCAAGACAAATATCAAGCAAAAAGGGTGAAATATTCTATGATGGGATAGACTATTACAATTTTACACCAAATGAAAATCGTAAGAAATTGGCACTTATTTCACAGGAAGCAACATTGTTTCCTATGTCTATTGCGGATAATATTCGGATTGGTAATCCTGACGTCAGTAATGAAGAAATAATAATGGCACTTAAAATGTCTGGCTGTGAGGAATTTATTAAAGCATTGCCAGAAGGTATAGATACAGTTCTTACGGAAAAAGGAAACAATCTGTCAGGAGGGCAAAGACAAAGACTTACTATTGCGAGAGCAATAGTGAAAAATGCACCGATTTTTCTGCTCGATGAACCAACATCTGCACTCGACTTAGAAACGGAAAATACCATTTGTAATACATTTGATGAAGTGGCAGGGAATCATACAGTTATTGCTGTTGCACATAGGCTTAATACCATTAAGAATTATGACAGGATTTATGTATTAGAACATGGCAGGATTGTAGAACAAGGAACGCATAAGGAGTTACTAAATCAGCAGGGAAGATATTATCAGATGTATCAGGATTACAGTCGAGAGGAGATAGAATAATTGCTATGAAAGATTTAAAAAGATTCTTATCCTATATGGGAAAATATAGATTTGCTTACTGGTTTATTCTAATAACAACATTGATAATGGAATCGTCTTTGCAGATACTTTATTCGTATGTGACAAAAAAGACTCTCAATGCTATTGAATTTCAGAACATGCAGTTATTTCGTACAGCAGTGGTTGTATGTGTAGTCATTGTAATATTAAAGTGTTTATTTCCTTATCTTCGGTATTTTCAAATCAGATTGGTTCGTAAAATGGTTTATGAATTCAAGTTGAACCTGTATGAGAAATTGTTGAACATGAATATGTATTTTTTTAATGATACACATAGTGCAGACGCAATAAAGACATTGAACTGGGATGCTAATTCCCTGAAAGATTCCTGGTTTTCGCATATCTATTGGGTGTTGGGAAAGATTGTAATAGTAGTTTCTTCTATTATTACTATGTACTTTTATAATCGGATGCTGACGTGTATATCATTAATTATTAGTGCATTGACAGCTTTTGTTTCTATTAAGATTAATCAATCTATTAAGAAATATGCGAAAAAGGTTCAAAAGAAATCAACCAAATTGTCCATGTTATTAAGCGATATTATATCAGGTTTTGTTACATTGAAAATGAATTCCGGAACTAAGGTTGTATTAAATTATTTTTATGAGGAAAATGAAGCATCATTCCAATCAGAAAAAGACAGAGTTAAAATGGAGGCATTATTTGAGATAGTTGCATTTCTGCTAGGCATCATTGGAAGTTTTGGAACGATTATTGTGGGGGTATGGCTTGTTTCAGAAGGAAGAGTTGATTATGGTACACTTATGGCTGTGGTTACCTTGCAGATGGGGGTGAGTAATGCGATGCAAAGACTCGGGAGCTCTATAGCTGCATTGACAACATCACTTGTTCGTGCTGGTCATGTATTTGATTTCATGGAATCAGAAATGGAAGAAGAAATAACATGGTTTACTGCAGGAAATGGTCTTGAGAGAAAAAATATTAATGTACAAAACAAAAGAGATAAGGCTATTGATATATCTGATTTGCATTTTTCTTATAATGAAAATGATGAATCAAAAGATAAGAATAAAATGCATGCTCAGTTAAATTCTGAAAAGATGCAGATATGTATAGGTGAGAAAGTTATGATAACCGGCGAATCCGGATGTGGAAAGAGTACATTGCTTAAGTTGATTCAAGGATTTTATCCTGTTCAAAATGGAAAAATTAAAATACTTGGTAAAGATATAAATGAATATTCACTGGCTGAATTAAGAAATGTTATTACATATGTTCCGCAGGATAGTTATTTGTTTGAGGGAACAATTGCTGAAAATATTGCATTTGGCTGGAATGAGGAGACTGCTCCAGTAATGGATGTGATTGTCAGTGCAGCGAAAAAAGCACATGCTGATGAATTTATCAAAGATTTGCCAGAAGGTTATAACACTAAGGTAACTGCGGGTGGGACAAATTTGTCTGGTGGTCAGCGTCAAAGAATATCAATTGCAAGAGCATTTATGAAAGATGCACCTATTGTTTTGATGGATGAACCTTCATCGGCATTAGATACATATAGTGAAAATGCAGTACTTGAAGCGATGAGCGTATTTATGAAGAAAAAAACAGTAATTATGGTTTCACATAGAATGACAGGTGCAGAGAAGTTTAATCGTGTGGTAAGGATGGATTAGCAAAGAATTTCATAACAAAATCCTATATCTTTTAGAGGAGTTTACTGTAAGCGTGACTTGACAAAACAGAACCAATATTCTACATTTGATGGCGGAGATTTTATACCCAAAAACAGAGAATATGAATGCACAAAAGGAGCTCAACCCCTTTGGGTTTGGGCTTTTTTGGACGCATATAGTCTTGTAAAAGTGGCAGCATGGCAATCGAGTAACATCGGTTGCTTTTTTTGTTGCCTATTTTTAGAAATCATCAATTGTCCCGATAGAGTGATTTCCAAAAAACAAAATGAAAAGAGTGGAGGAAATGCAAAGTGAAAGAGTATTCAAAAGGTGTCTATGTGAAATTTAAACCAGAGGGTATGTAATATTCCCTGAATGGCCTGATTTGAATCGGGTAATATCTTTACATTCAAAGATTAGTAATAATCTCAAGGGGGGAGTAACAATGAGAAAAAAGTATTGTGAAGATGCAAAAGATATCAGCGGTATTTTATTTGCATGATGAATATGAAAAGTCTTCCTGTATGACAAAATCAAATTGACTAATGCTGATTAGCAATATATAATATTGACAAAACGAAAATGACACAAACGGAGGAACAATGAAGTGGAGAAGGTTATAACACTTGAGGAAGCATTAAAAAGAATTAAAGAGTTGGAAAATGAGAACGCCGAGTTACGTGAAGAATTGGAATATTATAAAAATCGTAAATTAAGCGGAAGGCAGAAGCACAATGCAAAATGGATGGCTATTTACAATGATTTTGTTGCTGGTTATGAAAGTGGAATGACTATGATAGAAATTGCAAAGCGTAATAATGTCAGTAAGAGAACGATTTACAGGTATAAAGCGTATTATGACAAGATGAGGAACACAAAGGAGAATGTGAAAGAGTAATTGAAGAAATTAATAGTAAAAAACATATTGCTGGCGTCAGCAATATGTTCATAAGAGGAGGGAATTTGAATGGAAAAGAGAATAATAGAATTGTACAGAAGAAAATTTGATGATATCCGACATGAAGCGGATGGCATTGAGTATTGGTATGCAAGAGAACTAATGAAATTATTGGATTATGTTCAATGGAGAAATTTTGATAATGCAATAAATAAAGCAATGATTTCATGTAAAAATAATGGAAACGTAGCAGAAGATCATTTTTCAAGAATTAACAATACAATTGAAGTTGGAAACGGTGCACTTCGTGAAGTTGAAGATTATATGCTTACTCGTTATGCATGTTATCTTATTGCTGAAAATGGAGATCCACGAAAGGAGCAGATAGCTTTTGCACAAAGCTATTTTGCGGTTCAGACTAGAAAACAGGAATTGATTGAAGAAAGAATTTCTTATATTGAAAGAACAGAGGCAAGAGGAAAATTAAGGGAATCGGAAAAAAGATTGTCTCAAAATATATATGAGCGTGGAGTGGATGATGCAGGATTTGGCCGTATCCGGTCTAAAGGAGATCAGGCTTTATTTGGTGGATTTACCACGAAACAGATGAAAGAACGTTTGGGAGTACAGGATAAAAGGCCACTTGCGGATTTCCTGCCAACACTTACCATTGCCGCTAAAAATCTTGCAACTGAAATGACAAATTATAATGTTGAAGAAAAGGACTTGCAAGGAGAATGTGCAATCACTGTTGAACATGTGGAAAATAATACTTCTGTTAGAGATATGCTTGGACAAAGAGGAATTAAACCAGAAGATTTACCAGCATCGGAAGACATTAAGAAACTGGAACGTAGAGTGAAGAGAGAAGAGAAAAAGCTTGCAGAGCAATCTGGAAAGTTGACAAATGAATAATACAGGAGTGTGAAACTATTGAAGAAGAAAACAAGATATTACATATACTCGTGTATCAACAGCAATTCAGATTGACGGTTACAGCTTATGCAGGATTATGGTGTTAATCTTATCTGTGTAGAAGATGGAATTGACAGCTCAAAAGAAGCTGGTAAACTGCTTATATCTATCATTGCTGCTGTAGCAGAGATGGAACGTGAGAACATAAGAGTACAGACGATGATCGGACGAGAGCAAAAGGCCAGAGAAGGAAAGTGGAACGGTGGATTTGCACCTTATGGATATAAGCTGAAAAATGGAGAACTTGTCATTGCAGAGGATGAAGTAGAAATTATTCAAATGATTTTTAATCGGTATATTCATACCAATGAGGGAATCATTTATTACGATAAAAAAATTTCAGATTTACAGAGACGATTAGATACCCAATATGATAAAATAAATGAAGTGGAAGAGGCAATCGCAGTGTCCAGAAGATAAAGAGAGTGCAATTGTGGAGGCATTGAAGCATTTTAAGATGAATAGTTAATAAAGAGAGGTGCATATGCTATGCCAGGTATACTCGTGGTTGAAGATGATGAAAATTTAAATCGTGGAATTACATTTTCACTGAAAAAATCCGGATATGAGGTTTTTTCAGCAGAATCAGTGAAAAAAGCGAAAAGAATTGCAAGTGATAATAATGTGGATGTTACCATTTGTGATGTGAATCTTCCGGATGGGAATGGACTGGAATTTGTAAGGTGGATGAGATGCAATTATAATACATACATTATCTGCCTTACAGCACTAGATCAGGAGATGGATCAGGTCATGGGATATGAAGCAGGGGCAGATGATTATATTACAAAGCCGTTTAGTCTTTCGGTACTTCTTTTGAAAATAGAAGCACATTTCCGCCGCAGACAGGAGAAAACGGAAGCCGGAAAGATGATTTCGGGAGATATCGTATTTATCGCAGGAGAAATGAAAGTCCTGATAAAGAGTCGTGAAATCAGTCTGACAAAAACGGAGTTGAAAATGCTGACTCTTTTTCTTCAGAATCCGAAACAGATTCTTTCAAAAACACAAATATTGGAAAATGTGTTTGATCTGGAAGGGGATTTTGTGGATGAAAATACAATCGCTGTCAATATCAGAAGACTCCGTGAGAAAATCGAAGACAATCCGGCTGCACCGGTCTATATAAAGAATATCAGAGGTCTTGGGTATATATGGAATCAGGAGGTAAGGCAGTGACAAAGAGATATCGCAAGAAGATTACAGTAGTGCTCTCCTTGGTATTACCTGTCATATTATTGTTTGCAATATTAAATTGCTTTACCACGTATGTGTTTTATGAAGATTATAAATATAAAATGAATCTTATGACAGAGATTGCTGCAAAGGAAGAATTTTCCGGGCTGGATGCTGTTTCGGAATTGCTTAAGGATAAGGATATTGAAACCAACGAACAGGGAAGGCGATTATTGGAGCAATATGGATACTGGGGGAATAAAGGGAATGCATTTTATTCGCAATTCCGGCATCAGGTTATGGTGACCGGTGCTGTAAGCACTGTGATATGCGTGCTTCTTTTGACTTTTTTACTTTATTGGAAGAAAAAAGAAGATGCGTGTCATCAGAAAATTTTAGACCAGTTGGAAGAAATTCTGATCAGATTCCGTGAAAATAAATTTGATGATTTACTGAAAACGGAAAATCATGCAGAACTGGAAAAATTGAATGACCAGCTTGAAGCAATCGGACATCATATTCAGTTGCTAAAGGAAGAAGCACGGGAAGAAAAAGAGAGCACGAAAGAAATGGTTTCTGATATCTCTCACCAGTTAAAGACACCGGTTGCAGCTTTGGATACATGTTTTAGTGTGCTGATGCAGAATGACTTAAGTGCCACAGAACAGGAGGAGTTTCGTATCCGTTGTCGGAGTGCTCTGGATGGACTGGAGACATTATTGCAGTCGCTTCTTGAAATATCCAAGATGGAAACTGGACTGATTCAGATTAATAAGAAAAAACTTCCGCTTATGGATACTGTCATATCTGCTGTGAACCGCACTTATCCTAAAGCGGATGAGAAAGAAATTGAATTCGTTTTTGACTATGCAAAAGAGCTGGAAACATGCACGATTATGCAGGATAAAAGGTGGCTTGGTGAAGCTGTGATCAACGTTCTGGATAATGCGGTCAAGTACAGTCCGTGTGGTTCAAAAATATTTATCCGGTTACAAAAAAGAAACGATCTTGTAAGAATGGAAATTGAGGATCAGGGAATTGGTATTCCGCAGAATGAGTATCACAAAATTTTTCAACGATTTTACAGAGGAAGTTCCAGGAAGGTCATGGAAAAGAGTGGTACAGGAATCGGACTTTTTCTATCGAGAGAAATTATCGAAAAACACGGAGGTACAATCATGGTAACTTCCGGCAAAAAGAAAAAAGGAAGCACGTTTGTGATTCAATTACCATATGTTGGTTAAATTTTAAGTGGGCAGAAATCTTACAATTCTGTAAGACTTCTGCTCGTTTTTTGAAAGTGAAATGAAAGATTATCCTGATACAATTTGGATGTAGGTTGAAAAATGACCAAATATATAAACAGGCAAAGAAAGCGTGCTGAAAAGGTATGCTTTACAGAATTGAAAAGGAGACAACACATGAGTGTGATATTAGAAACCAAGCAGCTTTGTAAGTTTTATGGCGCAGGTGAGAATCAGGTCAAAGCGGTCAATCAGGTGGACATTCAGATTGAGCAGGGAGAATTTGTCGCAATTGTTGGAAAGTCAGGTTCAGGTAAAAGTACATTACTTCATATGCTTGGAGGGCTAGACACCCCGACAAAAGGCAGTGTTACTTTAGCAGGGAAAGATTTATACAGGATGAAGGAAGATGCCCTTGCTGTTTTCCGCAGAAGAAAAATCGGATTTGTTTTTCAGGCATTTAATCTGGTTTCATCTGTTAATGTCTGGGAAAATATTGTACTGCCACTGGGGCTGGATGGAAGAAAAGTGGATGAAGCGTATGTAAATGATATTATTGCAACTCTGGGGATTGAAAAGAGGATTTACAATCTGCCAAATCAGTTATCCGGAGGACAGCAGCAGAGAGTAGCAATTGCAAGAGCACTGGTGAATCGTCCGGAAATTATATTTGCAGATGAGCCGACAGGAAATCTTGATTCTAAGACCAGTGATGAGGTAATCGCCCTGCTTAAGATGACAGCAAAAAAATATGGACAGACAATTGTAATGATTACCCATGATGACGAAATTGCACAGGTCGCTGATCGTATTCTGGTAATTGAGGACGGACAGGTGGTGGATTTTAGATGAAGACAATAAGCAGGATTGCATATAGCAATGACAAAAAGAACAAGACAAGAAGTATACTGATTATGATGTCCATATGTCTGACTACGATGCTGCTTGTGATTATCAGTACTGTGGGAAATGGAATGATCCGTTTACAGAAAAGTCAGGCGGCAGGCTCATATGGAAGCAATTATGGTCTGTTTGTCGCAGCAGATGCCTCGCAGTTAAAAGAAGTAAACCGCCGTGCGGAAATAGATGCTACAGGCACTATGTGCACCGAAGGTATCATAAAAGGCAACGAAAACGGTGGTTTTGTCTGCATGGATGAGACTGTAAGAAAAATGCTTCCCTATAATAAAGAATATGAGTTAAAGGAAGGAAAGTATCCGGGGGGAACGCAGGAAATTGCCGCAGGAAGAGCATTTTTTCGTGCAATGGGATATGATGATGTAAAGGTCGGAGATACGGTTACACTGGATTACCGCGCAGGGATGCAGTCAGAATATAAGCCGGAAGAATTTGTTGTCAGCGGAATCCTATATGATCGGAATGAGTATACCATCGAGGCATCTTATGTTGCTTTCGGGTCACAGGAGTTTTATGATGAGCACGTCGCAGAGAATGACAGACAGTATAATATTTATTTTACTTTAAATGATTCTGCAAATGTATCTATGAATAATATTGATTCGGTTATAAAGCAGATTGCAGCAGCTTGTGGGATCGAAGAAAAAAACGTTATAGTCAATGATCTCTATTTGCAATGGGTCTTGCAGCCGAGTTATGAAACGATTGCGGTATGTGGAATTCTGATTCTTGCAATTGTACTTTTCTCTGTTGTGGTCATTTATAATATTTTTCAGGTCGGTATTGCCAACAAGATACAGGAGTATGGAAAAATCAAGGCTCTGGGAGCGACAAAAAAGCAGATGAAACAACTGATCTTCAGAGAGGGCATTTTTTTGACAATTTTTTCAATACCGGTTGGATTGCTTTTTGGCTTTCTGATTGCAAAATGCGGTTTTAACTGGCTGGTAGAACAGGGAAACCTTGTATCAACCCAAACTGGCTCTATGGGAGTCCAAAATCAGCAGGTGCATCTGTTTTCCCTGCCTGTTATGCTTCTATGTATTTTCGTATCATTTCTTACCGTTGCTTTGGCACTGCGTAAACCAATGAAAATTGTTTCACGGATTTCACCTATCGAAGCAACACGGTATTTAGAAAATGCAGAAACACAAAAAAAAGGAAAACGAAATGGCAGAAAAAATGTCACCGTGTTTTCTATGGCAATGGCAAATGTAACGGGTAATCCCAAAAGAACTATTGGTACTATCCTCACAATGGGTTTTTCTTGCGTATTGTTTGTGATTATCTCTAATTATGTGGGAAATATTGACACGGAGCATGAAGCACGTCTTTCCGTTAATCATGGACAATTTGAACTGCAGCTTGACTATTCTGCTGAGTATGATGAAAGATATCCGGAGAATAATCTGGATACGATTCTGACGGACAATCCATTGAATGATTCGCTGATTGAAGAAATCAAAAGCATTCCGGGAGTGACAGATGTCATGACGAGAAAGATTGTCTCTGTAAATCTGAACGGAACGAGATTTCCGGGTGCTATTGTGAGTAAAAAGGATTTTGATTTTATGCGCCAGGACGGGGATATTGGCTCTATGGACTATGATCAGGCGGTAAAGAATGGTGATATTTTCTTTGGCTGGTCAACGTGGATGGAACAAGATGGATATGCTCCGGGTGAATCCATTGCATTTGACTTTGAGAATGGAAGTGGAACCTATACCTATCAGGGAAAGATTGCAGGATCTTTTGTAAGTGCGGACACTTATCTTGTCATTCCGGAAGGTGTATACCGTTCCATGAATCTGAGAGGAACAGCCTATGGCTATCTGTGGGTGGACTGTGATAAAAAAGATGTTGCATCTGTGGAACAGAGTCTGAATACTTTGATTTCTAATGCTTCGCATATAAAAATGGATACCTATCATGCACAGTTACAATCTGCAGAATTAGCAGCCCGCATGATGAAGCTTGGCTGTTATCTGTTTATGGCGGTTGTAGGACTCATCGGTTTTATGAATATGGCAAACACCATGATCATGAATATTACGACAAAAAAGCAGGAATATGGTGTATTACAGGCTGTGGGTATGACAAATAAACAATTAAATTTATGCCTGCAGTTACAGGGACTGATTTTTACGGTTGGCACCATATGCGTAGCTTTGATCATTGGTCTGCCGCTCGGCTATGCACTTTTTTCCTATGCAAAACATAATGGAATATTTGGAATGAATATCTATCATGTTCCAATCGTACCAATTTTTATTATGATTTTTTTGGTCGGTCTGTTGCAGATTGTACTTTCCTGCGTTTTAAGCAGTAATCTGAAAAAGGAAACGCTGGTAGAAAGAATAAGGTATCAGGGATAGCAAGGCAGGCTAACAAAGATGCAATATCTATCATACAACAGCAGGCAGATACAGATGATAATGCTGATTCGGATGCTGATTTTTATGATGACGTTATTGTACAGAGCGCATTGAATTGGATGGAAAAAGATTGACGGCAGCAGTTAAAAACATTTGTGTTGTAAAAAGCAATACATGGTGGTACACTATAAGAAACAGGAGGTGCATACTATGGCAACAAAAACTGCAAATGTAACAGCGCGAATTCAACCGAATATAAAAGAGCAGGCAGAGGCGATTCTTGACAGACTTGGAATTCCTGTATCTGTATTCATAGATATGACTTACAGACAGGTTATTATGCGTGATGGAGTACCATTTTCACTAGATATTCCGGATAAACTTGTTACAAGAGATTCTATAACACAAGCTGAATTTGATACGATGATGCAGACCGGGCTTGCACAGGCAAAAAAGAACGATTCTGTATCTGTTGATGAGGCTTTTAATCAATTAAAGTCGGAGATATAGTGCATGAATGAATATGAGGTAAGGGTAACAAGGCAGGCATTAGAGCAGATGAAAGAGGTAGTTCATTATATTTCAAATGATCTAATGGCACCGGATGCAGCAGGTAATCTGCTTGACAAGATGAAAGCAGAGATTACTAAGTTGTCGAGTTTTCCGAAAAACCATGCCTTGATTGATGAAGAGCCATGGAGGACTGAGGGAGTACGCAAGATTGTTGTTAAAAATTTCCTGATTTACTATTGGGTTGATGATGAAAATAACAGAGTCCAGGTAACAGCAGTTATTTATAGCAGGAGAGACCAGATCAGGCAGCTAAGTAATATGGATATGGAGTAGTGGCTTAATCCATAAGGGTTACTATAAAAGTATATAGTTGCAAATATATAAAACTGAATATACGCAATGAAAGAAGCAGATATGTGGAAATATTCCATGTGTCTGTTTTTTTCATGCCCTAAAGATAACAACAAGTATCAGAGAAGCTTGTTTCATACAGTTATATATCCCACACCGCAGGGACAACCGAAGAAATAATTATATTAGCAAAAAAAATATTGTATAGGTGATAAAAGAAAGTTATAATCCGTTTTAAGAATAATAATACACTTTGCGGAGGTATCTTTTATGAGTAGTGAAATTATTCAAACATTAGAAGCGATATTATCTCTAGGAATAGCATTTTTTTGTGTGTGTTTATCAAAGTATAGGTATCAAGAAAATGAGAAATATGCAGTCAAGTATAAGAATAATGCAAAAATGTTGATAATTCGATTGATAATAACAGAAATATTTAAATGTGGGAGTATTTTGATGCTGATAGGTATAATAATTAAGGTATTATCTATTTTTCTTGCTCTTTATATACTTATTCCAATACTTATTGCACTTCATATGATATTTTTTAATTCGGATTATTTGAAAGGAGTTATGACATTTACAAAAGGTATTTACTATGTTGGGTTGACTATCATTTCAATAATTCAAGTTTTTTTTACAACTGCAAATGTTGCTGAACTTGCATTAGGCTTTACGTTATCACTAGCAATATTTGAAAGCATAACAGCTTTAGATGATGGTTACAAAAATATGAAGAAATCAAAATAAATGCTGGGGACGAAAGAAAGCGTGAGCTTACTTAGCCAGTTAAAGAAAATCGTTATGTTAGGGCGACAAGCAGGCTATTTCCTTATCGTTGCCTGCCAGCGTTCAGACGCAAAGTATTTTAGCGACGGTATCAG